>ENA-OQHA01000565-OQHA01000565.1-human-gut-metagenome-genome-assembly--contig:-NODE-565-length-18026-cov-2.644449_pt1 | contig 18026 bp, 21 predicted proteins | sample MGYA00242558_ERZ504707 | MGnify/ENA primary metagenome ERZ504707 (study PRJEB26092, sample SAMD00036197) | human gut metagenome | host: Homo sapiens | study: EMG produced TPA metagenomics assembly of...
ATCATGCGCAAACCTTTCACGCTTTGAGCGGAAAACGAGACTCGAACTCGCGACCCTAACCTTGGCAAGGTTATGCTCTACCAACTGAGCTATTTCCGCTTTTTCACTCACAACCGAGGTTGTTTTCCCGATTGCGAGTGCAAAGGTAGTTTCTTTTTTGAAATTACCAAAACCTGAGCACGTTTTTTTATCGACAAATTTTCATTTATTTTGTAAAGCTCTGATTCTCAAGATGCGTCCAAAACATAAATTTAGCACATTCTGTCACGATAATCTTCATATCTGAAGTTTCGGTAGATTTCCAGCTCTCCATCTTCATGAAGCAAAGCTACAGAAGGATGATGAATTCCATTAAACATATTTGTCTTGACCATGGTGTAATGAATCATATCTTCAAAGATAATCCGTTCTCCTATCTGTAATTCATGATCAAACTTCCAGCTGCCCATATAATCTCCGCTCAAACAGCTGTTACCACCCAGACGATAAATATGATCACCCGGAGAAGCCGTCTTCACTGCATCAGCAGGAAGAGTCTCTGCTCCCCGAACTGCAGGCTGATAAGGCATCTCCAGACAATCCGGCATGTGACAAGTAAAGCTAACGTCCAATATGGCTGTACGTATGCCACGATTTTCCACAATATCCACCACTGATGCCACCAAAGGACCGGTTTGCCAGGTAAAGGCTGATCCGGGCTCCAGAATAATCTGCAAATGCGGATACCGCTGTTTCAGGCCTTTCAATAAGCCAATCAGATGTTCCGTATCGTAATCCTTGCGAGTCATCAAGTGACCGCTCCCAGATTCAACCATTTCAGTTGCGGGAACCAGCGTGAGAATTTTTCTTCAATATGCTGCAATGTACGTTCCAGTTCATATGAGCTCGATTCGCAATGACAGTGACAGTGAAATCCTTCAATTCCCTCTGGAAGGACATCCGGCAATTGATCTGCCATGACACCGAAACGAGTTCCGGGCGCACATGATTATAAAGTTCCACTTCAACCTCCGAATATTCCGGATTTACACGAAGTCCACAGGATATGGGTTCAGAAACAGCTGCTGCCATAGGATAAAAACGTTCAAACTGCGACAAAGAGTTAAAGGTGATGTGGCTGCAATACTTCAGGAAAGACGGGAAATTCTGCTCGGTATAAGCCGGCGAATAAGCATGTGCCCGACTTCCGAATTCTTCATAAGCCAACCGGGCTTCATATTCCGAACTGGCCGTTGTAAAACGGATATATTCACGGAATATCGGAAAAGATTTCCACATGGCAAATGCCTTAAATGCCAAGATAATCTCTACACCTGCCTGATCAGCAACCTGCTTGATCAAAGACAGATTCTTTCTGAGTAGCTTCTCTTCCATCACGTAACACGGGGAAGGAATACGAGTTACATCCATCATATGCTATCTGTTCTATTATTTTCCTAAAAACTTTTTTATCAATTTTTTTATCCTATCACTTTAAAACGGGCAAATTTCAACAGAAGCTGCTTGTTGCCCACATTACGGAAATGAACCGTAGCCTTGCAGTTATCTCCGGTTCCTTCCACGTTAATTACATCGCCGATTCCAAAGCGCTCATGTTCAATAACCTGTCCCACAGCCAGCCTCTGAACTGAAGAAGCCTGTCCTGCAGAAGAAGAAACAGCCGGAGTAATCTTACGTAAGTTCCGCGGAGAAGCCGGTTTCACGAAACGGCGAGGCTCCTGTGGAATCTCTCCCCCATCAAACATAGACGGTCCGTTATCAGTAACCATGCGTTCCCGATATCCGTAATCACGCTCCATCCGAACGACAGGGCGCTGCGTATTTTCACGCCGGAAACGTTCTCCCCGCTCCTCTATCTGACGGGCCAGCATTTCTTCCTGCGGCATATTCAGATAACGACTGTCAATATCTTTCAGGAAACGGCTTGGAGTGCAGAATTCAGACTTTCCGTATTTAAACCGGGTTTTCGCATACGAAAGAAAACAATGATCCTCCGCACGGGTCAGAGCTACATAAAACAAACGCCGCTCTTCCTCCAGCTCTTTATAAGAGGAAGCAGCTGAAGCTCCCGGAAAAAGATTCTCTTCCAGCCCTACGACAAAGACATTCCGGAACTCAAGTCCCTTCGCTGAGTGAATGGTCATCAGAGTCACTTTAGGCAAATCCGCATCGCGGTCACTGTCCTGATCAGTCAGCAACGACACTTCTGAAAGATAATCCGACAGTAGCCAATGCGTATTTCCTTCTTCCTGTCGCGTAGCACAAAAATCATGAATACCGTTCATCAGTTCTTCCACATTCTCCTGACGGCTCAGATTTTCCGGGGAACGGTCCTGTGTGATTTCCCGTCCGATACCAGACTGAAATACAATTTCTTTCCCCAGTTCAAAAGCATTTTTCTGAGGTACAGCCTCAACAAATCCGGCAATCAGCGCCCGGAATCCCTGCAGTTTTGTATGCGTACCTTTATTTATATCAACGCCATAAGCCAGCGGTTCATTCACGACAGTCCACAAACTCACCTTATGCCGGTTTGCAGCATCCACCAGTTTATTCAATGTCGTATCTCCGATCCCTCTGGCCGGATAGTTCAATACCCGCTTGAATGCTTCCTCATCGTTCGGGTTAACAGCCAGACGGAAATAAGCGATAATATCCTTTATTTCCTTACGCTGATAGAACGACAATCCTCCATAAATACGGTAAGGGATGTTTTTCTTACGCAAGGTTTCCTCAAAAACACGGCTCTGCGCATTCGTACGATACAAAATGGCACAGTCACTGTAACCATAATGTTCACGGCTATGGAGCTGCATGATACGGTTTCCTACAATCTCCGCTTCCTCCAGATCACTGTAAGCACAAAAGACGGTAATCGGTTCCCCCGTCTCCTTTTCAGAAAAGACCTCTTTCCGGATCTGCTCCCGGTTCTTTGCAATCAGACTGTTCGCAGCTTTGACAATCGTTTGAGTGGAACGATAGTTCTGCTCCAGCTTAAACAAACGGGCCTCCCGGTAAAGATTGGTAAAATTCAGAATATTGTCTATATTGGCTCCGCGAAACGAATAAATGCTCTGTGCATCATCTCCCACCACACAGACACGGCGATGTTTACCCGTCAGCAGCTGTACAATACAATGCTGCGCATAGTTTGTATCCTGATACTCATCCACCAGCACATATTCGAAATGCGTTGCATATTTGTCGCAGATCTCCGGATGCGATTTGAACAACTGATAGGTATAAACCAGCAGATCATCAAAATCCATTGCATCGCTCTGACGGCACCGTTCCCAGTAACGGAGATAAATATCACGCAACTGAGGCATCTTGGCATCAGCATCTGCCCGATACAATTCCCCGCTGGCAGCATAAGCATCCGGCAAGATCAAATGGTTTTTAGCCTGACTGATACGGCTCTGTACACTCCCGGCTTGTAAGTCTTGTCATCCAGCCCCATCTCACGAATAATGGACTTGACTAGACTTTTCGAGTCTGACGCATCATAGATAGTGAAATTGGATGAAAAACCTATCGCATCGGCTTCCGCACGAAGAATACGCGAAAAGATGGAATGAAAAGTCCCCATCCATAAATAACGCGCCAGATTCTCGCCCACCTGCCGCGCTATACGTTCTTTCATCTCACGGGCCGCCTTATTGGTAAATGTCAATGCCAAAATAGACCAGGGTTTATAGCCCTGGTCCAGTAAGTATGCGATCTTATAGGTCAGCACGCGTGTCTTTCCCGATCCGGCTCCAGCAATAACCAGAGAAGGACCGTCATTATAAAGCACAGCCGCACGCTGCCCTTCATTCAGTTCATCTAAATAATTCGCCATAAATTAGTCTTGCTATTGTTTTTCCAGCTCGAATCCCAGCATCAGCCGTCATACTCCTTCAGCAATGCATTAGCCGTACTGACAGCGGAATTCGAGGATTGTTTGGAGACAACACCTCCGATTGTCTGCAACAGCGACATCAGCTTGTCGGCCTTGAAAAGCAGACTCATCTTGTTTGCCGCCAGTCCTTTTGACACTGTCATATTCAGTTTGATGCCCAAACGAGTTTTCAGCACCAGTTCCTTCGTGTCCGCATTGTAACTATACGTACCGCTCATGGAACGTCCCTGAATCGTGGAAGTATAGGTACTGTCTGCATTAAATACATAAGTGGCCCCATCCTTGAAACCTATCTTTTCGAGAATGCCACCCATCTGTTCCTCTACCTTCTTGGCTGCCAGTTCTCCGCCTGCCGTTGCCAGGAAATTATCACTTGAAAATTTACAGTCAGGACCTGCATACTTCCAGGTTCCTTCCAGAGAATTATTTCCCGTCACTTTATCACCCACAGCACTGGCTATTCCGGTAATGATTGATTTCCAATCCTGTGCATGCAGGTTAACTGTAAAAACAGACAGGACCACAGTCATCCAAATCCATGTAAATCTTTTAACCATATCTTTTCCTCCTCGTTTTAAAACATTACCTACCTTTAGATACAAAGGCATGCAGCTGTCACCAACAAGCCACAGCTTCCATGCCTCTGTCTGATTTTTTCTCAAAAGGATCAACAAGCCTTGAAACTCATATCCAGGCCTTTCACTGAATGAGTCAGTGCACCTACAGATATGAAGTCAACGCCACACTCCGCGTAATCACGCAAGGTATCAAAAGTAATACCGCCGGATGATTCTGTTTCATAACGTCCGGCCACCATTTCCACAGCCTTACGCGTATTTTCCGGAGTAAAGTTGTCAAGCATGATCCGGTCAACACCGCCCAGATCAAGCACCTGCTGAAGTTCATCGAAATTTCTTACCTCGATCTCAATCTTCAGGTCTTTTCCTTTTTCCCGACAGTATTCCTTGGCACGAGTAATCGCCTTGTCAATACCTCCGGCAAAGTCCACATGATTGTCTTTCAGCAAAATCATATCAAACAATCCGATGCGATGATTTACACCACCACCGATCTTGACAGCCATTTTCTCAAGGATACGCATGCCCGGAGTAGTCTTACGGGTATCCAGCACACGGGTCTTGGTACCTTCCAGACGCTTTACATAACGGTTGGTCATGGTTGCAATACCACTCATACGCTGCATGATGTTCAGCATCAGTCGTTCGGTCTGAAGCAATGACTGTACCTTACCTTCAACGATCATCGCTACATCTCCCGGCTTCACGTGAGCTCCGTCATGAATAAACACTTCTACCTTCATGGTCGGATCAAAACGATGGAAGACTTCCTTAGCCACTTCAATACCGGCCAGAATTCCTTCTTCCTTAATCAGCAGTTTCGACTTTCCCATTGCGTCTGCCGGAATACATGACAAGGTGGTGTGGTCACCATCACCGATATCTTCTGCGAAAGACAGATCTATCAGACGATCTATCAAATCCTTTACAATTTTCTCATCCATTGTTCTATTTCAGTTTTTAAGTATTTCTACCTTGCAAAAATAGGGATTTTCAATATCTTTGCAAAAAGAACCCATTTAAAAACCGATAAAAAAGAAACATGAAATTTGCATTACTCGTCGTAGGACGCACCGTAGAGAAACATTACATCACCGCCATCAATGACTATGTGGAACGCATCAAGCATTATACTCCTTTTGACATGGAAGTCATTCCCGAACTGAAGAACACCAAGAGCCTGAGCATGGAACAGCAAAAGGAAAAAGAAGGCGAACTGATACTGAAAGCGCTGCAACCGGGTGACGTAGTGGTGCTGCTTGACGAACACGGCAAGGAATTCCGCTCCATCGAATTTGCCGAATGGGCCGAAAAAAAGATGCATACCGTCAACAAACGGCTCGTTTTCATCATCGGAGGCCCTTACGGATTCTCAAAGGATGTATATGCTGCCGCACAGGAAAAGATCTCTCTCTCGAAAATGACCTTCTCACATCAGATGATCCGCCTGATCTTTGTAGAACAGCTGTACCGCGCCATGAATATTCTGGCAGGCGGACCTTATCACCATGAATAAGGTCCTTTAGCGGAGCCGAAGAATATCCCCTACTTTCGGAGCCGGTGATTCCGGGTTCATCCGGTTCATCTTATACAGATTCTTCAGACGGATACCGAACTTCTGAGAAATGGAGTACATGGAGTCTCCGCTACGCACCACGTATACAATGTGATCCTTGTCGGCACGCTTTTCTTTTCCTCAATGTAAATGATTTCGCCTCCCTTCAGTTCATAATCCTTGGGAAGTTCGTTGTATTTACGGAGTTTGCGGTGGCTGATGTCAAGTTCCTTACCCAGTGACTTGAAGGTATCTCCCTTACGGGCAATGACATACACCAGTTCATTGGCCAGATAAGCTGATGAGGATTCGGATTCTCTTTTGCCCATTTCAGTCCGTCCTTGCGGTCGTATTTATCCAGATCATACAGTTCGATGATATCAATCAGCCGCTGTGCATAACGGGGATCCGTTGCATAGCCGGCCTTTTTCAGGCCGCGTGCCCATCCTTTATAATCCGTAATCTTCAGACGGAACAGGAAAGCATAACGTGCACCCGTACTCAAAAACTTGGAATGATCCCGGTAAGATTCGCGGGCATGCCGGTAGGCACGGAAACATTCGCGCGGAGCATCATCGTTATGACGCACTGTCCGCCCTTCCCAGGTGCTTCCACACTTAATGCCGAAATGGTTATTTGACTTCCGGGCCAGTTCACTTCTTCCGGCACCGGACTCCAGCAGCCCCTGAGCCAGCGTGATACTGGCCGGAATATGATAACGTTTCATTTCTTCAATGGCACTTCCCGGTATTTTTCGATGTATTCTTCATAAGCCGGTTACGGGTCTGTGCACCCAGCGTCATACCGGACAGCAGGCACAAGGCCAGCAGAATAGAATGTATATTCAGTCTTCTCATTGGTTTCATTTTCATGCTGCAAAGATAAGGGTTCGCAGGTATTCCCTCTCTCTGACAACCTACTTTTTTCGTTTTTTTAAAAGGTTATTTCTGTTTCCTTTTGAATGGAGAGCGTATCTTTGCGGACAAAACAACTCCGATCCATTTATGAATACCATTTTAATTATAGAAGATGAAGAACGGGTAGCCGGTCTGCTGAAAGCCGGTCTGGAAGAAAACGGCTATCAGACATGGGTGGCTTATGATGGAGCCATGGGCTGCGCCTGTTCAAACAGCACACGTTTCAACTGGTTATCTCAGATGTCATCCTCCTAAAATGGACGGATTTGAACTATGCAAGGAGATCCGGAAGATCAATCCTTCCGTACCCATCCTGATGCTGACCGCTCTCGGATCGACCGACGACAAGCTGGAAGGTTTCGATGCCGGAGCCGACGACTACATGGTCAAGCCTTTCGACTTCCGCGAACTGAATGCCCGCATCAAAGTCCTGCTCAAACGAAATACGGAACAGACTGCTCCGGAACCCGAGCAACTGACTTACGCCAACCTGCGGATCGATCTCCGACAACATGAGGTATTCCGCGGACAGACTCCGGTACGCTTGTCTCCCAAGGAATATAACCTGCTGGTATACATGACCCAGCAGGCCGAACGGGTAATCAGCCGTATGGAAATTGCCGAGAATGTATGGAATACCCATTTCGATACCGGAACCAACTTCATTGATGTCTACATCAACTATCTCCGGAAGAAGATTGACCGTGATTTCGAACCCAAGCTCATTCACACCAAACCCGGAGTCGGTTTATCTTTACAGATAAATTATGAAAATACGCACGACCCTCACCCTAAAATACACCGGAGTCACTGCTACCGTTTTTCTGATATGCATGATACTTATTTACTGGGTAAGCGAACGCACCCGGAGCAATACATTCTTCCACGATCTGAAGAGTGAAGCCATCACCAAAGCCCACCTGTTCCTGAACAACCGGGCAGATGCAGCTACCATGCAGTCCATCTACACCAACAACAAGCAATTCATCAATGAAGTGGAAGTGGCTGTTTATACCACAGACTTCCGGATGCTTTATCACGACGCGATACAAAATGACATTGTAAAAGAAAACCGGGAAATGATCCGGCAGATACTCCAGAAAAGGAAATCGAACTCCACATCGGGAAATACCAGGGGATCGGAATGGTCTATCCGTTCAATGGCAAAGACTATATCGTCACCGCAGCAGCTTACGACGGATATGGTTATCAGAACCTGGAAGAACTTCAGAACACGTTGTGCCTGCTTTTCGTGGCAGGGCTTTCCATGCTTTTCGGAGCCGGATATCTGCTGGCACGGACTTCCCTGAAACCTATCCGCGACATTGTAAGCGAAGCGGAGCGTATCACGGCCTCAGAAATCAGCCGGCGACTGCCCGTAAGAACCGGAACGATGAACTGGGGGAACTCAGCACGACGTTCAATTCGCTGCTGGAACGGCTGGAAGTGTCGTTCAATGCACAAAAAATGTTCGTCAGCAACGTCTCACACGAAATGCGAACACCTCTGGCTGCACTGACCGCCGAACTGGATCTTGCCTTGCAGAAAGAAAGAACGCCCGAACAGTACCGCGACACTCTGAACAATGCCCTGAGGGATGCCCACCAAATGGCCAAACTGACCGACGGCCTGTTGAACCTGGCCAAAGCGGACTACAGCAAAGAACGGATCAAAATGCAGGAAATCCGTCTTGACGAACTCCTGCTCGACGCACGTTCCGTCATCCTGAGAGCACACCCCAGCTATAAAGTGGAACTGATTTTCGAACAGAAATCCGATGACGACCGTCTGATTACGGTACGGGGAAATCTCTATCTGCTGACCATCGCTTTCTCCAACCTGATCGAGAACAACTGCAAGTATGCCGCCAACCAGTCATCAGTCGTACAGATTTCTTTCTGGAAAGAGTGGGCCGTGATCCGCCTGTCGGACAATGGAGCCGGTATGTCGGAAACGGAGAAACAGCACCTGTTCACCTTATTCTACCGGGGTGAAAAGGAACATACTACCGAAGGACACGGCATCGGAATGGCTCTTGCACAAAAGATTATCCACCTGCACGACGGACGGATCAACGTGCATTCTGCCGAAGGAAAAGGCACGACCTTCATCGTCGAACTTCCTCACGTATAAATAGCATTCTAATGATTTTCTAATACCACTCTAATGGTCCTCTAACAGCCTGTCAGGAGGACTTCTGCTACTTTTGCAGCGCAAACGAGAAAAGAACTGATCGTATAACCTGTAAAAAAAGCAGAAACAATGAAGTGGAAAAACAGAAAACATCAGGCATCCATTGCCTTCGACAGCCAGAAAGTATTCTACACGGCAGGTATGGCTTCAAGAGCCGTCTTCACCCATCTTCAGACATCACCGCTCGGTCTGACTCCTCAGGAAGCAGAAAACCGACAGTCGGTCTACGGGAAAAACGAAGTCGTCCATGAAAAGAAAAAGAAACCTTTCACCACGTTCATCAAAGCTTTCATCAATCCGTTTATCGGAGTACTGACCATCCTCGTCATCATCTCCTTCGTGCTGGACGTACTCATGGCGGAACCCGGTGAGCAGGAATGGACTTCCATCATAGTTATTTCAACCATGGTGATATGCAGCGCGATTCTCCGCTTCCGTCAGGATGGAAAGCCAGCGAATCAAGCGAAGCACTGCTCCGCATGGTGACCAACACCTGCCACGTGAAGCGTTCAGGCTGCCCCGACAGCGAAATCAGCATCACGGAACTGGTTCCGGGCGATGTCATTCTGCTGGCAGCCGGCGACATGATTCCGGCCGATGTCCGCATCATCGAAGCCAAAGACCTTTTTGTCAGCCAGTCGTCACTCACCGGAGAATCTGATCCCATCGAGAAACTTCCCGCCGCCACCCACACGGGAGGAAGCGTTGTCGACCTGGAAAACATCTGTTTCATGGGCTCAAACGTTGTAAGCGGTGCAGCCAAAGCCGTCGTCTTTGCCACAGGTAACGATACCTATCTGGGTACCATTGCCAAAAGCATTGCGGGGCACCGTGCAGCCACGGCCTTCGACAAAGGTATCAGCAAGGTGAGTTCCTGCTCATCCGGTTCATGCTGGTCATGATTCCGTTCGTGTTCCTTATCAACGGAATCACCAAAGGTGACTGGCTCGAAGCATTTATCTTTGCCGTATCCGTAGCCGTGGGACTGACTCCGGAAATGCTGCCCATGATCGTCACCGCCAATCTGTCAAAAGGTGCCGTGACCATGGCCAAGAAGAAAACCATTGTCAAGGATCTGAACGCCATCCAGAACTTCGGAGCCATGAACATTCTCTGTACCGACAAGACCGGCACGCTTACCTGTGACCAGATCGTGCTCGAAAAGTATATCCATGCAGACGGAAGCACGGATACCGGGAAACGTATCCTGCGCCATGCTTACTTCAACAGTTTCTTCCAGACGGGACTGAAAAACCTGATGGACAAGGCCATCCTTTCGCACGTCAAAGAACTGGAGCTGGAATATCTGAAGGATGATTACCGCAAGATTGACGAAATTCCTTTCGATTTCACCCGCCGGAGAATGTCGGTCGTAGTGGAAGACAAGCAGGGAAAGCGGCAGATCATTACCAAAGGAGCTCTGGAAGAAATGCTGGAAATCTGTGCTTATGCCGAATATGACGGAGAAGTTCGCCCCATGACTCCCGAACTCAAGGAAAAATCCATCGAGACGGGCCGCCAGATGAATCTTCAGGGTATGCGGGTTCTGGCCGTAGCTCAGAGAAGTTATCCCGACAAGGAACACAGTTTTGCCATCGAAGACGAACACGACATGGTACTGATCGGGTTCCTGGCTTTCCTCGATCCCCCCAAACAGTCGGCAGCACAGGCCGTAAAGCAGTTGCATGAACACGGTGTAGAGGTCAAGGTGCTTTCCGGAGACAACGACGCCGTTGTACGGACCATCGCACGTCAGGTAGGAATCGACACGACGTACGCACTGACCGGTCCGGAACTGGAAGCCATGGATCAGGCCGACAAACAGGAAGCCGTGAAACGGACAACCGTTTTCTCCAAGCTCACTCCGCATCAGAAAACAGAGATCATCATCCTGTTGCAGGAACAGCAGAACACGGTAGGATTCCTGGGCGACGGTATCAATGATGCAGCTGCACTCCGCCAGTCCGACATCGGTATTTCAGTCGATTCGGCAGTAGACATTGCCAAGGAAAGTGCAGACATCATCCTGCTTGAAAAGGATCTGATGGTGCTTGAAGACGGAGTGCTCGAAGGACGCAAGACGTTCGGCAACATCACCAAGTACATCAAAATGACAGCCAGTTCAAACTTCGGCAATATGTTCAGTGTGATGGCTGCCAGTGCATTCCTGCCTTTCCTGCCGATGATGCCGATCCATCTGCTAATCCAGAATCTGCTCTACGACTTTTCGCAGACCACGATTCCTTTCGACCGCATGGATGCCGATTATCTGCGGACGCCGCGAAAATGGGATGCCTCGGATCTGAGCAGGTTCATGATCTTCATCGGTCCGATCAGTTCGGTATTCGACATCCTGACTTATCTCGTCATGTGGAAAGTATTCGGATGCAACTCACCGGAACATCAGGCACTTTTCCAGTCTGGCTGGTTCATCGAGGCCTTCTCTCGCAGACGCTGATCGTACACATGATCCGCACGCAGAAGATTCCTTTCATCCAGAGCAGAGCTCCTGGCAGGTCACCGGACTGACCGTCCTGATCATGGCCACAGGTATTCTCCTGCCCTTCACCCGCCTGGGCAACTCCATCGGACTGACCGCTCTTCCGCTGAGTTACTTCCCGTGGCTGGCAGGAATCCTTACCTGCTATTGCGTACTGACCCAAGTGATCAAAAACTGGTATATCCGCAGATTTGTAAAATGGCTGTAAATGAAACTTACAAAATGGATTCTGACAGGAGTTGTGGCAGCGGGAAGCTGCCACAATCTCATGGCAGGAAATTTCGGAGCCGAATACACTACCGAATGGCAAACCGATTTCCGCCAGGGAGTGAACTGGGTGAATCTGCTTCACCTCAGTTATTCCTCTCCACTTTCTCGCATGCAGCTGAATGCGGCTTCCGTCAGCATCGCCCAGACACGGGAAGAAGCGTTCATGCATGACCTGCAGACTTCTCAAACATTGAAGAAGAAAACCTGCCTTTTGCCCTGAGTATGCTCGGCATCGGCAGAGAAACAGAAAAATACTCCGTCTTTTTCGGCATACGGAATGTGAATGAGGACTATTTCACCTCGCCTTGCACCTCCCTGTTCACAAACAGTTCGTGCGGCATCTTTCCAACATTGTCAGCCGAAACGCCGCTTGCCAACTATCCGGTTGCTTCCGTCGGGTTCGACGGAAAGATACGATGGAACCGGTGGCTGTTTCAACTCTCCGTCTACAACGGCACGGGCTACAAACAGCTGACTGGAAAAGAAAATGTATTCCGCTTCTGTCCGAAGTCAGACGGAATACTGGGTATGACTTCTCTTAACTATGAGTACAATGGCAGCAATTATTTTATGGGCTTTGCTTTACGCAGCGGGATGCTGGAGCATCATGAGAATGGAAACCAAAGGCCGGAAACTGAAACGGCAGAGAAAGAATGCGCCCGGATCATCTGGGCATACGCAGAACAACGCCTCAGTTCACACTGCAGCCTCCTCCTGCAATATTCTCTGCGGACGGGAACTCCAACAGGATGCCGCCGGTACGCCGGAGCCGGCATCGTCGTACAGTGCGGAAAGACGCAAGGGGGAATCGTCCTCAACCGGGCGGACTTTGTCAACGAAAAGAATGGGCAGCCGAACTCACCTGGAAAATTCCCTGCCTGAAACGGGGCTATCTCCAGCCGGCTCTGCACCTGATCCGGAATGATGTCTCGAAAGGCCTGGCAGGACTGATCCGCTTCGGGTACCGCATAGCCTGAACTGCCCACTTGACCGCCTGCCGGCAACAACCGCACATTCCCTTCGCATAGACCGGTCAATGCAAAAAAATCGACCGCACAATTCGGTCCCAACGACCGCTCGATTCGGCCCCAATGACTGCTCGATTGAGCAGCAATGACCGCACGATTCAGCTGCAATAAATGCACGATCCGGCAGGGGGATCACAAGACTTAAATTCTTCCTCAAAAAACGCTTCGGAGTTTAAAGCAAAAGACCGAATCATTTTGCTTCAAACGCCGAAACGTTTTTAAAAAAGGCCGCGGCCTCTTTTCAGGACGAAACCGGTTACAGGTTCAGATAACTTTTCAGAGCCTCCACATATTCCTCCATGGCCGCCTTTCCGGCCTCGGTAATGCAACAGGTCTTCGCGGCTTCTTTCCGGTAAAGCTCTTGTTCACCTGAATGTACCTGCTTCACTCAACTTATCGATTTGCACGCTGAGATTGCCGGCCGTAGCAGTTCGTCTGCTCCTTCAGATAGACAAAATCGGCCTCATCCACCGACAAAAGAATGGACATGACTGCCAGTCGCAACTGGGAATGAAGAAGTGGATTCAGTTCTTTGAGCATGACTCTTTGGCTTTGCGGTTAATATAATGTCCGGGAACAATCATCATCACGACAAACGATAATCCGAAGTACAGATACCAGTCAATCGTCACAGCCCGATGAATGGTGAAGGCCATCAGCATATAGATGGCAAAACAGAAGGCAACCAGCGGAGACCAGGTCACCAGACGGCTGCGGATTATGACTCCGGTAATGGAAACTCCAATGCCGGCATAAAGCAAAGAAAGTGGAAGCATCAGCGAGAAATCTACTCCTCCGTAATAGAAGGAAAGAGCAAACATGACCAGAACTGTCAGGATAAACAGGCTTCCAATAACCAGCCACACCTGCATGATTGCCCGGTCGGCATAGGTAATGACCGCACTTTCGTTCTTACGCTCCATCCAGCGCATATAGAACCAAAACAGAAACATTCCGAACCAGCCCAGGCTCCATCGGGAATCACCGGTATAGTAAACGAGCATGAACAGTATCACCGACAAAGCTGCCGTAAAATAGCCCCAATAAAGGAATTGGTTTCCGCTTCCCACTTGCATATTCTCACGGGTCGTCTGAATCATCCGGGAAATCAGTTCCAGACTTTCTTTTTCAGATAATCTTTTTTCTTCCATAACTCACTTGTTTTAGTTGTTCAAAAATAATGTAGTTGATTCAATAAACCTAACGGGGAATACCAGATTAATAAATATTTTATTACTTTTCCTCCTCATTATCATTAATATAATACCACGATATGAGCTTTAACAACAGACTTAACCCCCACCCCAAGGCCACCCATCCTGCCCACCAGCACTGTGGAGAGGTTGCATAATTCAGCACAACCAGAAAAAGATTCATCACTACATATTGCATGATTCCAAACTTCAGACGGGAAGGTAGCCGATGAAAGAGCTGTTTTGCTTTGTTTTTTGTTTCCATCATGATCAGATTTTAATTAAACAAATAAGTTTATTTTATAAACCACGAGGTGATAAATAAAAGCAAGGAGGCGCGCTTCTCTCTTGCTGGTATTGCAAAGATAAATAAGTTTATTTTATAAACCAAATAAAAGGAAAATTATTTTTCATACTATGATAAATTAAATAAGGCTGTCTCAACATTCAAAATGAATATGAAACAAGCCTTATATATAAGTAAGGTATAAACCTAATTACTTCTGCAAGTCATTTGCATTCGTCAACAGCTTGCCCTGATATTCTCCGGTCAGTGTCTGCAGGAACGAAACAATCTGTTTTACTTCCTGCTGTGTCAAATCCACTCCCACTTCATACTTGGCCATGGCGATGACCGCATCTTCCAGCGTAGCCTGAGTTGCATCGTGGAAGTAAGGAGCAGTCAGTGCCACATTGCGCAGACCGGGTACTTTAAAGCGATGACGGTCTCTTTCATCCTTCGTTTCCTTGAAACGGCCGTTATCTTCGATGGTCAGTTCCGTACCGCGGTCGGCAAAATAATCGTGCTTGATACCCATCAGTTCATACGACTGTCCACCCATATTTTCGCCGACATGACAAGTGGCACAATTGTATTTCTTGAACAAATCATATCCGGCCACTTCTTCTGCATTCATTGCTGTCTGGTCTCCTTTCAGATATTTATCGAAACGAGAATTCGGAGTCAGCAGGGTTCTTTCAAACTCCTGAATGGCATTGGTAATGTTATTCTGATTGATTCCGTCAGGATATACTTCTTCAAAAGCTTTCTTGAATGCCGCATCTGCATTCAGCTTTTCGCAGATTTCATCGAATGACTTGCAAGCCATTTCCACCGGATTCAAAGGAGGTCCGGCCGCCTGATCAGCCAACGTAGCGGCACGTCCGTCCCAGAACTGAACGAAATTATACAATGCATTATACACGGTCGGAGCATTCACGCCTCCCAGCTGTCCGCCGACACCTTCTGAAAAGGCCTTATTGTCGACACCGCCTGTATTCAGCCCGTGGCAGGAAGAACAAGACACGGTATTGTCTGCCGACAAACGCACGTCGTGGAACAGCAGGTTACCCAGGATCACCTTGCGCATATCTACCGCTACAGAGTCCTGAACCGGACGGATTGCTTCATTAGTCCATTGTGCATCAGCCAGCGGATTCGGATAAAAAGCAGTACGCTGGGATTTAACCCATGCAAGAGCCATCTGCTTTTCCGTATCACTGACCGAAGATCCCCAGTGAACAAGATAATACTTGGCCAACGGCATCGTACCGTCAGCAATTACTTTCTCTACCTTTGCCAGATCAACCTCACTGACTTTCTCGTCTTTCTGCAATGCCTCAACCATCGGAGCCATGTCAAACGAACGATAACCCAGGCGGATATCTTCCTTCACCAGCTTGCCCGCAACCGGAAGTCCGGCATAAAAAGGCAATTCGGGATTAGCTGTATGGCAAGCCATGCAACCGCTGCTCTCAATGATTTCTGCCATTTGCGCATTACTTTCCAGGCTGGCGGAAGGAGCTTTATTCGCCAACCGGTACACCCCGCAAAGCAAGGCAACCACCACCAGTACGAAAAGAATAATCTTCGATGTTTTTTCATAAATGAATGAATTAAAAATTAAACAATCAGTATATATAACAAATAAGACTATGAACGGGAATACGAATGTACACTCTGCCGGGCTGCCGGAAGATAGTTCACTCCATACCAGCACATCTGAAGCGCCAGAAAAGATGCGATCACGATCCAGTAAAGCATACGCGGAGAAGCCTTTCTGAACAAACGCAAGTGTACATACAGCAGATAACCGGTCCAGGTGACTGCCGCCCAGGTTTCTTTCGGATCCCAGCTCCAGTAATGTCCCCAGGCCGCCTTCGCCAGATAGCTCCCGTAAGCATACCCACCGTCAAAAAGGCAAGCCCAGTGTAAATCAGTTTGTCGGCTGCTTCCAGGTAATTGGACCGGTGTTTGAAAAGTCCCATACACGACAAAATGAAAGCACATCCCAGTACAGAATAGGAAAACATGTAAATCGTGACATGAGGGATAAACCACGGACTCTGCAGGGCAGGCATGAGAGACTGGTCATGAATCTCCGGTTTCAGAATATTGATAAGTGCAAACACTGCTCCTACCACAGTAGAAAAAGACAGAATCCAAGGATACTTCCAGCGGATATAAGTCAACAGACCGGATATTCCCATAAAAAAAGAATACCACAGTCGGGTTTCACCCATGGTGCGTAAGGGAGGACGCTGCAAGTAGATCCAGAATCCGGCAATAAACACCGCAAAAACCAAAGTACCCATCAACGTCAGCAGAATGGCCCAGCGGTTCCGCTCTTTAGAGAACAATGCAAACACTGCACCACTCCCCACAGAGCTATGGACAACAGGGCAAACCAGTCAAAATTATTCCACGTAATCATTCAAACAAAGCATTAATTTTTATCAATCGAGTATCAACAGGATTTCTCTGGAAAAGAAGTCTTCTCTCTGTCAGGTCCGGCCAGAAACAGCAGGCAACCTCCGCACAGCATCATCACAATACCCAGCCACATGAGATATTTCAGAGGTTCACGCACAATCTGAACTACACAATACTGCGGCTCAGGCGACTTCACATCATAGGAAGTAAGATAATAATCTTCCGACCAGCTCGTAGCATAAGGATGATTCACCTCCAGATGAACCGGCTTTCCATCGACGGAGATCTCAGCAAAAAAGTGTCGCGGACTTCCATTGGGATAATGTTCTACAACAAAATCTGTCAACTGCAATGATTTCTCCAGATAAACCTTATTGCCCTCTTCCGTAAAAGCTTCATTGTTGGAAGATGTCCGGAATACAGGAATACGCAGTGTCTGTTCTTCAGCGCTTCCTATAAATCCGGCAAAAAGAGCCAGCCACAAACCTGCATGATTAAGCACAAAACGCCACTGGCTTCTTCCCGGAAGAAAGAATCTTCTCAGAGTAATCATTCCCAGATGGGTAAGTAAGCCGAACAGTCCCGTTACAAAAATCCAGGAGGAGGTAAAATGATAGCATCCCAAAGTGGAAAGCACACCTGATTTTCTCACAGCATCCTGTACCGAAAGCTGGGGAAACAAACCGATAACCAGACAACCGGCCAGAAACCATCCCAGCGTCCAGTAAGTACATTGCGGAGAAAGCCATATCCTGACCGCAACAGAGGAACGTTTTTCTTTATAGCATACCCCATCCCCCCTATCCATATCAAGGCTAGAAGAAGATCCAACGGAAAAGCAAAGAAGGCAAACGGGAAATTGCCAAAAGCGCATTGGGCCACCACTGAAAGCAATAATAAGAAAATGAATAGTAAGTTAGTCTTTAAGTTCATACATCAATGATTCATGAAATCGTTGCAAAGATAAGAACTTAATTGAATATTACAACAAAATTGTAAAGATAACAATTGTTCGAAAACAAAATATTCCAGTGAAACAATCGAGTAGGAGGTAAACATTAATCATAGGTGTTTATCTCCTATTTTCATGTTTACCGACCTCTCACACCACCGTACGTGCCGTTCGGCATACGGCGGTTCCTATTTTTGGGTGCCATTCGAGATACGAACCCATTAAG
>ENA-OQHA01000566-OQHA01000566.1-human-gut-metagenome-genome-assembly--contig:-NODE-566-length-18024-cov-2.990725_pt1 | contig 18024 bp, 14 predicted proteins | sample MGYA00242558_ERZ504707 | MGnify/ENA primary metagenome ERZ504707 (study PRJEB26092, sample SAMD00036197) | human gut metagenome | host: Homo sapiens | study: EMG produced TPA metagenomics assembly of...
CAAGGCAACAACCGAAAAACCGGAAACCTCACGTTCACTCTGTCAATGCTTTACTGCGTTTCTCTCTCGAAAGCGGGTGCAAAATTAACGCACTTTTTTTCAAACTCCAACTTTTACACGACTTTTTTTTGACCGTTTCCCAAAGTTTTTTCGTAAGACACTGGAAAACAGCTATGTTACGCGGCATATTTTTTTACCGGACGCAGAAGGAGGAGGAAAACATGCACAATAATATCTATTGCGCGGGCGGGCGCATGTGCGCGAAGGAAAACACACCGCATTATCCGCAAAAAGCGGCACAATGGAAAAACAACGCCTTCTCTTCATTAAAACAACGGCATGTTTTCACTAAAAATACACCTTCTTTTTTTAAAATTACAGCATATTTTTTTCAGGGTAATGAACAGACTGATTATCAGCAATGACGGAAAAAGGACTATATACTGAATTTTGCTATCAGTTTCTGACATAAATCCAGATCAAGCTAGCAGGTTAAATTCCCTATCATATACATGCAGGATATAAATTAAAGGTCTACACACATAAAAGTATTACAAATAGAAACTAAAACACAGAAAACAAATGCTTAAAATTCATCTTTTTCAAAAAAAATATACAAAATATTGATTCGTTAATATATTTTCCATACGTTTGCATCCGTAATCTTACAATAACTAATAACTATGAATTTAAAGAAGCATTCTAATTGCTTGTCGCAAGCCATCCCCCCAATCAAAAGTTGGCTACATGGCAACAAGCTTAACTATCTGGCTCTGGCCGTAAGTGTTTTTCCAATCGCTAGCCCACAGATACATGCAGCCACGGAAAACAATCTTAACCAAACTTTCAATCTGCTCAAAGCGATAAAGTTACCTACCAAGGCGTTGTCATCAATGAAAACGGCAATCCTTTACCGGGTGTAAACATTACCTATAAAAATGCTCATGGAGTAGGAGTCATAACAGATATAGACGGTAAATTTACTTTTGCCATCCCCTCAAACATCCACTCGCTCATATTCTCATATGTCGGAATGAAAACACAGACGGTTCGTGTTTCCAATCCTTCCGAGAAATTAAAAGTCCGCCTGGAACCGGATGCCGTATCCTTACAGGAAACCGTAATTACCGGCATCTATACCCGAAAGGCTGAAAGCTTTACCGGATCTATGGCTACTTATTCGGAAAAAGAATTGAAAACAGTCGGCAACCAGAATGTTCTGCAAAGTTTGAAAGTACTTGCCCCATCTTTCATCATTCTGGAAAATAATCTTGCCGGATCTGACCCGAATGCAACCATGAACCTCAATATCGGAGGTAACACCAACATCGTAGGTCTGGAAACAGAATATAGCACTAACCTAACCAGCCTCTTTTCATTCTAGATGGATTTGAAACCACTCTATCGACCATTACTGACCTGAGTATGGACCGAGTAGCAAGTATCACGATCTTGAAAGATGCTTCATCTACTGCTATTTACGGTTCGAAAGCAGCCAATGGTGTAGTAGTTGTGGAAACCAAAAAGCCAGAGGCCTGAAGACTGAAATTTAACTATAACGGTAACTTCGGTATCGAATGGGCAGATTTGACTGACTATAACCTGATGAACTCTTCCGAAAAACTTGAATATGAAAGACTAGCTGGCTATTATGGTTCACTCGACTCAAACGGTAATATCATCGATGAGTATTACAGGAGTCTTTATAACCAGCGTTTGCTGAGAAGTAAGCAGGGAATTGATTCATACTGGCTGAACGAGCCTTTGCAAACAGGTTTCACTCAAAGCCATAACATCTTTGCCGAAGGAGGTGATGCCGCTTTCCGCTACGGTGTCGGTATGACTTACACACAGACAAACGGTGCAATGAAAAACTCCAGCCGTGACATTCTGAACGGAAACGTACAATTGACTTACCGTATTGATAAGTTTGCATTTACCAACCAGACCAACATCACTAATACTGATGTAGAAAATCCAACAGTTTCGTTCAGTAAGTTTGCACAAACTAACCCATTTTACGACAAATACAATGAATATGGAGAAGTAGAGCAAGTCATGGAAGAGATTATATCTGCCACTTCCGGAACCCAGTACATCACCAATCCTCTGTGGGACTTCAATCAGAGCAGCTATGACAAGAGCAACCAGCTGACCTTTGTCAACAACTTCCAGATTGAATACCGTCCGATATCGGAACTCCGCATCAGAGGAAAGTTCGGTCTTACTGTAGGACGCTATAATGCCCAGGTATTCAAATCACCGGAAATGAGTGAGTTTCTGACTACCGAAGTTCTGAAAAAAGGAAGCTATAACGAATCGAACACAAAATCTTCTTCATACGACGGAAGCTTAGACGTTTCTTATGGTAAGACTTTCGGTAAACATACTGTCAACGCCATCGGAAGTATGCAAATCAGCGAAAACCAATCTAACTTATCTATCTTCCAAGCAATAGGTTATTCCAGCGACATGTTCTCGAATCCGAACTTCTCAAACGGATATCCAGAAGGCGGTAAACCAAGTTCTTCGATTTCCAGAATCAGACATGCCAGCTATTATGCTAACTTCAACTACGGATATCAGTTGCGCTACTTGCTGGACTTCAACCTTCGTTCCGACGGTTCGTCTGTATATGGAGTAGATAATCCGTTCTCTACCATCTGGTCATTAGGTTTAGGATGGAACATTCACAACGAATCGTTCTTCCGTCAGAACAACATCCTCAACTACATGAAGCTGAGATACTCAGTCGGTAATCCGGGAAATGCCAACCTGAATGCTAAAATGGCTAACAGCGTATATACTTATTATACCAGCTATCCGAATATGTTCGGTCTGTCAGCTTTAGTCAAGACATGGGGTAACAGTGGACTGCAATGGCAACGTACCAATGAACAGAACTGGGGTCTTGATGTAGAAATGTTCCAGAACCGCCTGCGCCTGAACGTAGACTATTTCAGAAAGAAAACCGACCCGTTATTGCTAAACATCGACTTCCCGCCCTCTTCTGGTATTACATCTGTTCCGATGAACATTGGTGCCATGAGAAACCAGGGTGTCACTTTTACAGGAAGTTACATCATCATCAGAAAACCGGATATGAACTGGACAGTAAATGCCAACCTGCGTCATATTACATCGGAATATTACAACATAGGTGATCTGCTGGAGAAATACAACGAAAAAGGACGTACCAACCAGAGTCTGATCCGTTACTACGACGGAGCCAGCCCGACAGCTCTTTATGCAGTACGCTCAGCAGGTATTGACCCGATGACCGGTAATGAAATATTCATCCGTAAAGACGGTTCGTATACCTTTAAGTGGGATTCTGCCGACGAAGTAATCTGTGGTGACTCTACTCCGGATATTGAAGGAGCATTCGGTTCCAGCTTCTACTGGAAAGGATTTTCTATCAATGCTATATTCAGCTATCGCTATGGCGGACAAGCATTCTTGTCTACCCTGTTCAACAAAGTAGAAAATATCAGCGACGTTCAAGTAAAATACAATCAGGACAAACGAGCACTTTACGGCAGATGGCAGAAACCGGGTGATATCGCCAAGTTCAAACGTATCGACGATACCACTGTAACCAACATGTCTTCCCGCTTCATTGCCGACGACAACACACTGGAATTGTCTACTCTGTCTGTGGGATATGAAACCACTACCGGAAAATGGCTGCAATCCATCGGTGCTTCTTCATTCAATGTACGCATCTATGGTAATAACCTCTTCCGCTTATCTACCATCAAAGAAGAACGTGGTATCGATTATCCGTTCTCCAGAAAAATATCAGCCTCTATAGGAGTTCGTTTCTAAATTATAAAACATACTATTATGAAAATAAAAAATATACTGAAAAGCCTAATACTCATAGTCACCCTTAATTTCACAGCCTCATCGTGTGCCGACTGGCTGAAGGTAGATATGGAAGACGGTATCATGGAAGACAAGCTGTTTAGCGAAAACGAGGGTTTCTTTACAGTACTCAACGGTGCATACAGCAGCCTGAATGAATCATACGGAAACGTTCTCTCCATGGGAGTCATCGACGTAATGGCCCAATACTACAATGTACCGGCCAATGGTACTCACCCTTATAAAATATACGCAAACTACAGTTATCAGGACGACAGTTTTGAAACCACCTCAAGTAGCATATGGAAACATCTGTATGGCCTGATAGCCAATATCAACGTATTGATAGAACACTGTGACGAACCGGAAAGCGCCCTCTCGGCCCGCTACTACCCTATCGTAAAAGGAGAAGCGCTTGCCCTGCGTGCCATGATACATTTCGACTTGCTGAGATTGTACGGTCCCATCTACTCCAGCCAGACCGAATCATCTTCAGCGATTCCTTATCTGGATGTTCCTAACAACAAAGACGTTGTTCCCATTCTTTCAGCCAAAGAAGTATGCGGAAAAATCCTGAGAGATTTAAACGAAGCAGCCGAACTTCTGAAAGATGATCCGGTACGTACAGATGGTGTGCAAACAGACGATGCGGAAGAAAATCCCAATCCTGTTTATCTTCGTTATCGCCAATATCGCTTGAACTATTACGCCGTTCAAGGATTACTGGCAAGACTCTACATGTGGATGGGCAACAAGACAGATGCATACAACTGTGTGACAACCCTGCTTGCCGAAGTTGAAGAAAAACAGACATTCCCATGGGTAACCAAAGCAGCTGCGACTTCTACTTCAGCTCCCGACCGCGTATTCTCTACCGAAGTGATGTTCGGACTCTACAATCCCAGCCGCGGAACTTTATTCGACGGACTGTTCGGAAAAGCCTGGAAGGTGATGCACTTACTTTCGTAGGAGGATTGTCGGGCGACGATTCCAAGCTGGCACAGTTCTACGGTCCTAACAGCAGCAGTGACTACCGCCGTAAAATGTGGGAAGAAGTAGTAACCAGTACCGACGAAGAAGCAGGAGTAAGCACAGGTATCACATATTCACTGAAATACGAACAAATCACTACAGACGACTACTTCAAGTTCATGATTCCACTCATGCGCATCAGTGAAATGTATCTGATACAGGCCGAATGCTCCAACAATCTGGAAGAAGTACAAAACTGTCTGCACCAGATCCGCTGGAACCGTAACCTGACTTCGGACGAAGTTGTGACAGAAGAAAACAAAGACCAGTTGATTACAGAAGAGTTCGCACGCGAAGTCATCGGCGAAGGACAGCTTTTCTTCTACTACAAGCGTCATGCCATGGAAGAATTTGCATCGGGTACAGATGTAACGAACACCTATAAAATGTTACTATCCAATTATGTAGTACCTCTGCCAAAGAGCGAAACAGATAACAGACAATAAAATCTTATCGTATGAAAAAGTTATTGACCTATATATGCATGCTGGCATTTGCCGCACCGTTTGCCTCTTGTGAAAAAGAGATTATGAATTACGAAGGTGTAGATGGACTATACTTCGATGTCCGTTGGGGTAAAGAATTTAGAGACCCCAGCCAATGGGCACATCAGTATTATACCCCGGTAGAGTTCGGTGCAATGACCGACGAAGCTTACTCCGTACAACTGCGTGTAGCTACCAGCGGTACAATCAAAGATTACGACCGTCCGTTCAGCATTACTATCGGAAAAGACAGTACCGATGCTGTAGCAGGAAGAGATTATGTAGATTTTGCCAAAGACTATGTAATCAAGGCAGGAGAACGTTATGCTTACATCGATATTACTTTCAACCGTACTCCGGAGATGGTGGACGATACACTGACTCTGCAATTGCAGTTACTGCCCAACGAGCACTTTACCTGTCCGTTCACTAATTACGAAGACAATCCGAAGTACGACAGTCCAGAAACCAAATATGGCTACAACTACGATGCAACCTTCCACAAAGTAGTAGTCAACGACGTAATGGTACAGCCGGAAGGATGGTGGGGAAGCGATGCCGGACTTGGAACCTTCGGCAAATTCTCACGTAAGAAATGGTTGCTGATGATGGAGGTTTCCAATACTACTGTAGAAGACTATGCTGACAAGACAATTATGCCGATGGGACGAGCAGGAGCCATCGGTGAGTCACTTGCCTTGTACCTGCTACAAGAAGCTAAAAAAGGAAGAGAATATGCCGTCCTCGAAGAAGACGGAACCATGATGCACTGTCCTAGTGTCAACACGATAGACCCTAATGCATGGTCATTCGGTGACACTCCAGACGACTATTATAACAAATAATCATTCAAACAATAAACAGGACTTATTATGAAACTGAATCATATATTATACCCAGCCATGTTCGGCTGCCTTTTCAGTCTCTACTCATGTGTAGAAGACAAAGGCTCCTACGACCACTTGCCGGTCAACGAAATAACCGTTACCGGTACAGAGAAAACATATTCTGTACTGGCCGGTATCACTGAACTGACAATCGAACCAACAATAACAGGAAGTATATTGGGAGAAGACGACAGCCAGTACGAGTATACCTGGTATGCCTGCAAAAAAGAACTGGGAAGTGACAAGCATACTCATACCGTACTCGGAAATGAGAAAAACCTGAAAACGACTGTAGTCATGAATCCGGGAAGTTATTATCTGTATCTGATTATCAACGACCATTCTACGGGTATGGAATGGGTTATCTCAGATATGACACTACAGGTCAGTACCTCACTGACTACCGGATTTTATGTATTGGGTGAAAAAGAAGACGGAGTGATTGGAATGGACTTTTTAAGCATGCCAAACAGCGAAGGTGACACTACTATGATACACGATATCTTCACCAATACAGAACAGCTCAAGGGAGCAAAAGATCTGTTGTATACCGGATATATCTCCAACCGTCTGTAGCAGTCAACTTATGGCTGATTACCGAAACCGGTTCTTACAAGCTGGAGAATTCCATTCAGGAAAAAACAATATTCGATATCGACCCATCGTATAACGAGGGATTCACCTTCCCATCACAGCTCATCAAACATCCGGTGAAAGTAGCCGACCAGTTCCCACATCAAGGAATATACGGTAAGGCGTATGATACAAGCAATCGTGGTTTCATTACCGAAGACGGAGTTTTTGCCAACAGCATTATTTCCGGAGAGATCTTTGCTAGTCCAATCAACCGCTACGAATCATCCAGTACGAAATTATTCAAGCCCTACCCTCTCGGCTTCTGTAACCCGTATGGAAGAATGAGTGCAGTTGTATTTTATGATATGGATGCAGAATGTTTTGTGTACCTGAAAAATATGTATACCAAAGTATGTGCTAAAATGACTGAAACTCCGGGAGCATTCCCTTGGGAACAGAACAAGCGTACCATTGTATACGGTGAAAATGGTCCGGTAAACAGCTATGCACTGATGAAGAGTACGGAAAACAATACGGATTACTTCATCTATCAGATGACCATCAACTATGCAACTGTATCTAAAAATAGCGCATATAGTTTCAGTACAGCCGATGCGACAGATATCGACAAGGCTACATTCTACAGCTTCTCTTATGAATACCCCATTATGATTTATGTGGCAGGCAATAATCTGTACCAGTACAATTACGAAACGAAAGCATGTAAAGTTGTAAAGACCTATCCGGGAGAAATAACTTATGCCAGCTTTGAATGGCAATCTCGTGGAGAACTGGACATTGTAGTCTGCACATACGAAGAAGCAGCAGAAGCCGATAAGAGGGGAACCATCTACAAATACACCATGGGACAAGACTTGAACATCGTGCCAATCATGACCGGTCCGGCTCTGGATAAAGAATTTGTTTATAATACTCCTCTGAAAGTCAAAAAAATAGAATACCGTAACTGTCCAAGATAATTTACGATACATAAGAGATTGCCGGAAAACAGCATCACATGCAAATAGAAAGCAATTTTCTGACAATCTCTTTTATTCAATCACATAACATTTTTCGATTTTACCTATATGAAAAAACACTTATAACACTTTTATTTGGTCTGACACTGGCAACAGGTACCGTAACAGCTCAGACCAATTTCCGCAACATTGATTTCAATGAAGCGCTCAAACAGTCACAAGCAGAAAACAAACTTGTATTCATCGATTTCTATACAGACTGGTGCGGTCCTTGCCGGAAGATGTCTAAAGAAGTATTCCCGCAAAAACAAGTAGGCGATTTCTTTAATGCACAGTTTGTCTGCATTAAACTGAACGCAGAAAAAGAAGGAAAAGCACTTGCACAGCAATTCAATATAAAGGCTTATCCGACTTTTATCATTGCCGACCAGCAAGGTAATGCAAAAGTAACCATTACCGGTGCTTTCCCTGCCGATGCTTTTATCACGAAGGTAAAGAACGAACTAAATCCGGAGCTGACTCCTGAGCGTATGAAACAACGTTACGAAAGTGGTGAAAGAACTCCGGAGCTCGTTAACGCTTATGCCATGGATTTCATGGAAAAAAAGAAATACGATGAAGGGTATAAAATCATTAATGACTATTTCAATTCACTGACAGATAAACAGAAACTTTCGGCAGAAAATCTGTTTGTTTTCTCACGATACACTTTTGACATCTCCGACCCGAAATGTCAATATTGGGTAAAACATATCAATCAGGCTGACGCAAAAGTAAAAGAAGAAGCATTGAGCCATATCCAGAAGCTATATCATTCGGCTCTTTCTACTTACCTGTCAGGCTATACATTCGAAGAAAACAATATAATGAAGCAGAATATCAGCAGACGAAAAAGGATATCCGTTCACTGAAACTTGACAAAAAATATCCTTTCGCACCAATGTTCGACTGATAGAATGTTATGCCAAAGGAGACAAAAAACAGTTTTTCGAAATGGTAAAAAACAAGAAAGGAGAATTAGATCAAAAAGATTTCGAGCTTATTCTGCTCAATGTAACTCGTCTATTCCCCAACTCACCGGAATTGACACCGGAGATCATCAGTTACATCAGAACTTCGCTTCCTGAGCTCCGTGGATCAACCATCATGATGCTGGGACGTGTATTAATTAATTTGGAAAAAAATTAATTGTCAGCTTTTTTAAAATTTCAAGAGAAACCTTGGCTTTTTGTCGGGTTTCTCTTTTTTATATCCGGTACTTCCCAAAGTACGGACATAAAAAAAAGGAGTACCGCTGTACTCCAACCTTTGTTAACCTTAAATCTAATACTATGAAAAACACAGTGCAAAGATACGGAGTATCTGGGAATTAGCAAACAAACCAGGTCAAAAAACTGTGTTTTACAACATAAATTAAGAAAACAGACTCTGTTTGTAACAGTGATTCACAAATAAATGACTCCTTAGAGCCAAGAAAACAGACACAACCACAAAAGAAAACTGAGTTCCAAGAGGCAACATGCCATCTTTAGAACTCAGTCTATCTTAAAAAACTATGAAGCAAAAATATATTTTAAAGAAATAAAACTCATTGTACAGTAACTTCATCGATAAAGAACCAAGAAGGATGTCCTACTCCGTAATGCCAGTGAGGACATACCTTTGTTCCGGTGACCTCTACTTTCAGATAACGAGCCTGCAAAGGTACTTCCGAGTCGGCTTTTACACCTCTGAAAAGCACCATACCCGAACGCTCTTCAGGCATATCGATGGTCTTCCACAAATGATATTCTTTTCCGTCGGTTGAATAGCTGTATGACACACTCAGCGGGAAGAGAATCCACTGCCCTATCTGATGCAGGAAGTCAGTTTCAATACTTCTCACCTCTTTCACCTCGCCCATATCAAGAACGAAAGCTCCATCGGTTCCTTCCCAACCTACCCAGCTCTCAACAAAACTGGAACCACCAAACAGTCCGTCGGTCAGTGCTGTTTCACCTAATTTTATATAACGGTCATGAGGTTTCTCCAGCCAGGTTACTTTGGCACCTTTAGCCAGATTGACTTCTTTTCTCGGCAAATAACGCTCGCGGTACAGTTTACAGTAATCCATTGCATGATTATTACGTTCGTTTAAAGCCGGATCACCCATACGTTCTATTTCTTTTTCAAAATAATCCAGTTTCTGAACAACAGCAGTAAAGTCTTTTTCCTGCTCAGTACGCAAAAGTTCCAACTCAGAATAGAGCAGCGGAAGACGTGCTCTCTTTACACGTTCCAACAGCACCGGATCATTGCTTACCGAAGCTTCAGCCTCATCGAAAAGCTGCTGATAGCGCTTCATCAAAGCCGGACGAAGCATACCGTTTTTATGTGATACCGGAGAGTCGTAAATCCACAGACGCAATCCACTTCCCAGTAAAGCTCCTTCCATCACTTTGATATAGCGGTATAAATAATCTCCTGCTGCACCATAATAACCGTTCAGAAAATGCTTCATCAGCTTATCAACATCAGCATCCGGATTCCACATCAGTTTGGCAACAAGATAAGCTCTCAATTCGGCAAAATCGCCACACCAGCTACCTGCTATCTGAGAGAAATGCATCTTTACATGATGATCACGGAAGGTACGTATATTATCCTGCAGAATATGAAAATTCGGGAAAGGTGACAAATAATTGTCGAAATTAATTCCATAGTCCCATACAAAGAGATTGTCTGATATCTGCGACCAGCCTTCGAGGGCTTTCATAAACTGACGTCCACTGGCATTTTCGGTCAACGAAACTTCTCTCTCGCAATCAATATCACACAACATCACCGTTACATTAGGCAAAGGTTTGATATGCTTGGGAGGATTCATCGTATACAAATAAGCAAGTGTAGCAAACTCCTTGTCGGGGAAACGTGCAGCCAACTTATTCAAGAAATAAATCATAGAGCCAGACAAAGCTTCTTCTTCCTCGTCGATTTTCCGGCAGTTTTCACATGTACAGTTTGTATAATTTCCATCATTCTGACTTACACAAATCAGCTTCTTGTCAGGATTCGCCTTAAAAATAGAATCTATACGCTGCGATACTATTTCGAATACGTCCGGATTGGTCAGACACCACTGACTGGCTTTTCCCGGATGTCTTTTCCGTTGAAATATGCATAATACTCGGGATGTTTCTCGCCATATACTTCAGCCGGAAGCAACTTGTCGAAAGTATGTACCCAATATCCGGCTGCAAATGTTTCCTGAGGTTCTTCCAGGCGGTTCCACCATTTATAAATGGAATCACTCCGCATGGCATAACACTGACTCTGACGATAGCGGAAAGCCGGGTTGTCCACTTTCTCTATCATAGGCAGGGAAATATCAGCCGACTGCTTCAGTGAATACTCGTTTTCTCCCCAATAATCTACTCCCAGATAATCTTCGAGCAGAGAAACCGCTCCATAAACTACTCCATTAGCCTCACCGGATATTTTTAAGATACCACCGGCAGTAGACAAAGCATAGCCGTCTTCTTTCACTCCGGCAGGAGCCTGTCCACCAATCAGTATATCCCCTTTCTTTACTTTACGGTTTGATACAACTGGAATATCAGCTCCCGAAATACGTCCTACAAAAAGTTGCAGGATATTTGCTGCTGTACGGTTCTCTCTGGTGTCATCTTGTAGAATAATTACCGATTTAGTCTTACCACCCCTGACTAAATCAACTTGTGCTTCTGCTTGCAGGCAGGAAGAAGCCAGCAAGGCACAAAAAGCCAATTTTGAAAATTGTCCTAGTGTTTTCATAATATTTTATCAACAATTAAAAAAGGTACGGTCTTTCTTAATCAAACAGACAAGAATATAAATCTCTATATATTTTGCCATTTTTTATATTCAACGACAAATATAATAATATTTTTCATAAAGTATAAAATCAATAAACAACTACATCGGAAACAACAAGGCTTATTTATAAAAATCAATAAAAAACCCTTTCACCGTCACTAACATAATATGGAAGCAACAAAAAGAACCATATCATTCCCAATCAAGAGTCTGATACGGTTCTTCTATGTTTATTTTTATCTCTTTCTGTTATCGTTGCTTACACAGTACTACATGTGTCGGAAAGGAGGCTTCACCACTTTCGCTTTCAGATGACGTCCACGATTATCCAGATAAATCTCCGTATCCGGTTTGGCAAATGCAATCTGTACATATCCTAATCCGATTCCGATTTTACGGGTTGGCGACATCGTTCCGGATGTTACATTTCCGATAACATTTCCCTCTCCGTCGGTCAGTGCATATCCATGACGAGGAATACCACGGTCTATCATCTCAAAGCCTACCAACCTGCGAGTTACACCTTCTGCCTTCTGTTTCTCCAGTGCCTGACGATTGGTAAAATTCTTGCCGCCGACAAATTTGGTAATCCATCCCAAACCGGCCTCCAAAGGAGAAGTTGTGTCGTCTATATCATTGCCATACAGACAGAATCCCATTTCCAGACGAAGCGTATCACGTGCTCCCAGTCCGACAGGTTTAATACCATATTCAGCTCCGGCTTCAAATATAGCATCCCAGATACGATCGGCATCCTGAGGATAAAAATATAATTCAAAACCACCCGCACCGGTATAACCTGTATTCGAGATTATCACATTCGGTACTCCGGCAAAATCACCTACACGGAAGGTATAATAAGGTATTTCCGAAAGATTAAGAGAAGTGAGTTTCTGTAAAGTATCAATAGCCTTTGGTCCCTGAACAGCCAACTGAGCAATACGGTCGGATGAATTTTCGAGTTCCGCCCCTACCGTATTATGAGCCACACACCAGTTCCAGTCTTTTTCTATATTAGCTGCATTGACCACCAGCATATATTTATCGGGTTCATAAAAATAGACAAGCAAGTCATCGACGATACCTCCGGTTTCATTCGGGAAACAAGTGTACTGCACTTTTCCCGGAGTAAGTACAGCCGCATTATTGGATGTAACCTGCTGAATAAACTCGAGTGCATGCGGTCCCTTCACCCAAAATTCTCCCATATGGGAAACATCGAATACTCCTACCGACTGACAGACTGTATGGTGTTCATCAAGAATACCCGAATACTCGATAGGCATGTTATAACCAGCAAATTCATGCATTTTGGCACCGAGAGCAATATGCTTCTCGGTAAAAGGAGTAGTTTTCATCAGATAGAATGTTTAAGGTTAATATTTTATATAATCACCACAGATTCTTCGCTTTTCTGTAAAAACCGACGGTTCATCTGGAAAAGCCAACAATCTGTGGTGAGATTGTGATAAATTTCTTTATCGGATCAGCTTTCTTAGTATCTCTTGGCAGTCAGTTCGGCTATCTTGACAATCACGTTCATAGCCTTTTCGATAGACTGAATAGGAACAAATTCGTAGCGACCGTGGAAATTCAGTCCGCCGGCAAAGATATTCGGACAAGGCAGTCCCTTGAACGACAACTGAGCACCGTCTGTTCCTCCACGGATAGCCTTCACTTTCGGTTCCACTCCGGCTTCCTGCATGGCGGCAAAAGCAATATCGATGATATGCATCAACGGCTCTACCTGCTGGCGCATATTGTAATACTGATCTTTAATATCTACTAACCGTACCTTCGCCATATTTTTCGTTAACCTTTTCAGCACATTTCTGCATAAAAATCTTACGTGCCTCAAACTTCTGGCGGTCGTGATCGCGGATGATATAAGATACAGTAGCCTGCTCTACCTCACCTTCCATACCGATCAGGTGATAGAATCCCTCATATCCTTCGGTTGTAGCCGGTGTTTCGTTTTCAGGCAGCATACCTACAAACTCGTTAGCTACCAGCAGCGCATTAATCATCTTTCCTTTAGCATAACCCGGATGTACATTTCTACCCTTTACATGTACCTTGGCAGCAGCTGCATTGAAGTTTTCAAACTCCAGTTCACCTACTTCACCTCCATCCATTGTATATGCCCATTTACATCCGAATTTTTCTACATCAAACTTATGTGCTCCCAGTCCGATTTCTTCATCCGGATTGAAGCCTATGCGAATTTTTCCGTGTTCTATTTCAGGATGTTCTTTCAGATATGCCACAGCAGCAATGATTTCGGCAATACCAGCCTTATCATCAGCTCCCAGCAATGTACGGCCGTCGGTTACAATCAGATCCTCTCCTACATGATCGAGCAGTTCTGGAAACTGCTTGGGAGAAAGAATGATTCCCTCTTCCTTACACAGTGTAATATCCTCGCCTCCATAATTACGGACGATATTAGGATTTACATTTTCTCCCGACATGTCGGGGCTGGTATCCATATGAGCTATGAAACCGATTGTAGGTATATCTCTATCTACATTTGCAGGAAGAGTGGCAAACAGATAACCATTGTCATCCAACGAGATTTCCTCCAGTCCCAATGCCTCAAGTTCTGTTTTCAGATATTTGGCAAAAACCATTTGTTGGGGCGTACTAGGAGTTACACCGGTTGACTCGTCAGACTGTGTGTCGAAAGTTACATACTTCAAAAAACGTTCTATTACTGTCATTATTCTTTCGTTGTTAATAATTCTGTTGTGTAAAAATAGGAAATAGCTTTTGAACAGCCAAACGCATTACCATTTTTTAGCCGTTATTTATAAACGATACTCCCGTTTTAGCATAAAGCAGTTAAAAACACGTACCATACCACAAAGTCTTATAAAAAGACGGGGGCTATAACGCTTTTTTCTTACTTTTGTCATCGAAATTTATAATTTATGAAAAAAATAATTCTACTGTGCACCGCATGCTTGCTTACCATTGCCTGTCTTGCTCAAGAACCCACAGGCATCTTTGCAAGCGATACGCTTTCCACTCCATCTTCAAACATCAAAAAGAAGCATCAGAAAAAATCAGCAGAACGCAATTTACACTATAACATTCTGGGAGGTCCGAGCTTTAGCCCAGACTTCGGTCTTCTGGTGGGAGGTAGTGCGCTGATGACATTCCGCATGAATCCACAAGACACAATCATGCGGCGCTCTGTACTGCCCGTCGCAATGGCATTCATGTTTAAGGGAGGCTGAACATCATGGTTAAGCCTCAGCTTTTCTTCAAGGATGACAAGTTCCGCATCTTCGGACAGTTCAGCTATAAAAATACTCAGGAGAATTCTACGGAGTAGGATACAGCACAAACAAGGACTATGTGCGCAGCGATACTACCAGTCAATACCGGTACAGCGGTATACAGATAAACCCATGGTTTCTGTTCCGTATAGGAGAAAGTAATTTCTTCGTCGGTCCGCAAATCGACTTGAACTACGACAAGATAACCGATCCCGCCAAGTATCTGACAGAACAGGAAGATTACAAAAGAGCTGGAGGAGGTACAAGCGGATACAGCAATTTCAGCTCCGGACTGGGATTCTTGCTGACTTACGATACACGCGATGTTCCCGCCAATCCGTACAAGGGAGTTTATCTGGACTTCCGTGGAATCATGTATCAGAAATGGCTGGGAGGTGATGACAACTTTTATCGCTTCGAGTTCGACTACCGGCAGTACAAATCAGTTGGTCAGCGAAAAGTGCTGGCATGGACGGTGCAGACCAAAAATGTTTTTGGAAACAACATACCTTTAAATAAATATGTGCTTAGCGGTACACCTTTCGACCTGCGCGGTTACTACATGGGACAATACCGTGATAAAAGCTCGCACATCGCTTTGATGGAATACCGCCAAATGTTCAATACAGATCAAAGTAACTGGATAAAGAAGATTATTCATCACCTGGGATTCGTGGCCTGGGGAGGAGCCGGATTCATGGGACCAACTCCCGGAAAAATTGAAGGAGTATTGCCTAACGCCGGAGTAGGTCTGCGCATAGAGGTGCAACCTCGCATGAATGTCCGACTGGACTTCGGACGTAATTTCATCAACCGACAGAATTTGTTCTATTTCAATATGACAGAAGCTTTCTGATACAATCAGAAGCATAACACACATAACACAAAGACGTATACCAGAAATACATTATTACTGGAATACGTCTTTTTTATTACTTTTAAACTAGTTCTTTTCAGAAAATCATTTCGGGAAACAAATATCAAGCAAAAAGCTTTTATCACAATCGTTATGTTTTTGTAACACTTCAAAGATAGTTTTGCACAAGTTTTCTAACTCATAAAAAAGATTGTTTTTAAATGAAAAGAATTAGTTTAACATTTTTACTTATGCTAATGGTTCACTTGTATGCACTAGCACAAGTAACCACTTCAGGTATGAACGGCTTAGTTAAAGGGGGAAATGAACCATTAATTGGAGCCACAATCGTAGCGGTCCACATTCCATCTGGAACAAGTTACGGAACAGTAACCAATATGGACGGACGTTTTATTTTACAAGGAATGCGTACCGGTGGACCTTACAAAATTGATGTTTCCTATATAGGATTCAAAACTTCAGTTTACGAAGATATCACTCTTTCGTTAGGTGATAATTTCGTATTGAATGTTGATTTGAAAGAAGATCTCGGAGAACTCGATGAGGTTGTAGTGGTAGCTACTCGTTCAAAACTCTCTGGAACTAAAACAGGAGCTTCTACAAATATCAATAATAGGGATATGACTACATTACCATCAATCAGCCGTTCTCTGTCTGACATAACCAAACTTTCTCCCTATGCAGGAAGTGGAAACTCTTTTGGTGGTAGAGATGCACGTATGAACAACATTACGATTGACGGTGCAAACTTAAACAATAACTTCGGACTTTCATCTGCTCCAATGCCGGGAGGTTCCAACCCAATCTCACTGGATGCAATCGAAGAACTTCAGGTAAATATTGCTCCTTTTGACGTACGTCAGGCAAACTTCATCGGTGCCGGAATCAATGCTATCACCAAAAGTGGTACAAATACTTTCAAAGGTACTGCCTATACGTATTTCAAGAACGAAAACATGAGAGGAAACAAGATTGACGGTGAAGATTTGGGAGAACGTCCAATAGAAGCTCACCGAACATATGGTTTTACGTTAGGAGGTCCTATCGTAAAAAACAAACTGTTCTTCTTTGTAAACGGTGAATATGAAGAATCTCCAAGTCCTATATTCAAATGGCGTTTATCTGAGGACGGTGTAGGAAGTGACGCTGATATGATTTCACGAGTTACAGCAGCCGATATGGAAGAATTTGCCAGTATTCTGCGTAACCAGTATAATTATGAACCAGGTTCGTATACCGACTATGATGCAGGTACATTTACAAACAAAATACTGGCACGTGTAGATTGGAACATCAATATGAATAACAAGTTTACAATACGTTACAACTACACAAAAAACAAATACACCAACCCTACCAGCAAAGTATGACCTTATAAAAATGTCTCACACGGACACTATGGGGTTGCTTCTATGCCTTTCCGCAATAGCTGCTACGATATGAATAATCTGGTTCATTCGTTAACAGCCGAATTAAACAGTAACTTCGGAGGGAAAATGTCAAACCAGATTTTGGGTACCTATACAAAAATCGCCGATGAACGTGGCTCTGATTCATCTATATTCCCAATGGTAGATATTTTGAAAGACGGAGATATGTTCATGACTGCCGGTTATGAACTTTACACTTATAACAATGCAGTACACAACGATATTTGGACTATTACTGATAACTTTACCATGAATCTCGACAAGCATGTACTGACAGCTGGTCTTTCTTACGAACATCAGTATGTAGGCAACTCATTCATGGCTTGCGGTCTGGGATATTACCGTTACAACAGCCTTGAGGACTTCAGAAATGGAGCAGCACCTACTGTATACTCTCTGACCTACGGTTATGGAGGTGAAGATAAACCAGTAGCAGAGCTTTCTTTCGGACAGTTCTCAGCTTATTTACAAGATATGTGGAGCATCACTCCTTATCTGAAAGTGACAGGTGGTATACGTATTGATGTACCTTCTTACTTAAACGATTTGCAGGAAAACAAAGTTGTATCAGGAATGACATTTGCAGGAGGAGCTAAAATCAATACTAGCCAATGCCTTCGACAAAAGTAATGGTTTCTCCACGTATTGGATTCAACTGGGATGTATTAAAAGACAATACACTGCGCCTGCGTGGTGGCAGCGGACTTTTCACCGGACGTATCCTTTTGTATTCTTCACCAATATGCCTACCAACAGTGGTATGATTCAGAATACA
>ENA-OQHA01000567-OQHA01000567.1-human-gut-metagenome-genome-assembly--contig:-NODE-567-length-17999-cov-2.374217_pt1 | contig 17999 bp, 21 predicted proteins | sample MGYA00242558_ERZ504707 | MGnify/ENA primary metagenome ERZ504707 (study PRJEB26092, sample SAMD00036197) | human gut metagenome | host: Homo sapiens | study: EMG produced TPA metagenomics assembly of...
GAAAAGGCTGTGAGGAATCCCTGCTTCAGACGATCGTGGATATGCAGCCGGAGAAAGTTGTGTATGTAAGCTGCGACAGTGCGACACTTGCGCGGGATGTGAAGTTCTTAAGAGCGAATGGGTATGAGCTTAAGGATGTGACGCCTGTGGATCAGTTTCCGCATACGGTGCATGTGGAAGTCGTGTGTTGTCTACATCGGGTGAATTCGTAGAAGTCCTTAATTTCAGGCACTTTGCGAGGTATATGAGTTTCACACCAACAGGCAAACAGGGCAAGAAAAAGCAGATTATGAATGGAATCGAAGTGTCAGTAGTATTGCATCTGGTATGAGGAAATACATTCGGACAGAATTAACATTTTTTATTTAATAGCATAGAGAAAAGCCAAAAGGACGCTTGTTTTCAGAACTTCTGCAAGATGAGTGTCCTTTTCTTTTATCCCAAGGCAAAGGAGAAGATAAAAAATGGCAAGGAAGAAAGAAATTTGTGGTGGAAATCACGCCTTATTATTATGAACACGGCGTTTGCCTGGAAGACCATGATGGGACTTCTGCTCATCTTTATACAATCTTAATTTCAAAACAAACTTACTTACGCCCATTTAATACAAATAAAGATAGAATAAAGGAAATATAAAAATGAAATTAAGATTATGGGGATATAGTTATGCAACAGACAAACAGATCAAGACATCGACATATAACATCATTTCAAGTGATTAGTTTAGGGTTTTTATCCGTGATTCTCTTAGGCAGTCTGCTTTTGATGCTGCCGATTGCTACAAAAAGCGGTCAGTGTACCTCCTTTTTGGATGCTTTGTTTACCGCAACTTCTGCGGTTTGTGTGACGGGACTGGTTGTTAATGATACGGCAACCTACTGGTCTTTATTTGGCCAAGGAGTTATTTTACTGCTGATTCAAATCGGAGGTATGGGAATTATTACGATTGCTATTGCGATTGCTGTTGTTTCCGGACGCAAAATCGGGTTGATGCAGCGAAGTACCATGCAAGAGGCAATTTCGGCTCCAACGGTGGGTGGTATTGTGCGGAGAACGCAATTTATTATTCGGACTACTATTCTTATCGAAATCATTGGTGCGGTTCTTTTAGCCCCTGTTTTTTGCAGGGACTTTGGGTTTTGGAAAGGAATATGGTATTCGCTGTTCCATTCTATTTCTGCTTTTTGCAATGCAGGATTTGATCTAATCGGTATAAGAACCCCTTTTTCCTCGTTGACCTCTTATTCTGTACAGCCGATTGTAAATCTTGTAATTATGATGCTGATTATTGCAGGAGGTATTGGATTCCTTACCTGGGAGGATATAAAGAATCATAAATGGCATTTTAAAAAATACCGGATGCAAAGTAAGGTGATTTTTATGGTAACAGGAATATTGATATTCTTACCGGCTCTTTACTTTTTTTATTTTGAGTTTTCAAATGTGCCTCTTACAGAAAGAGTATGGGTTTCTTTGTTTCAATCCGTTACGCCGAGAACAGCAGGATTCAATACGGCAGATTTGACTTTACTCAGTGAAGTTGGGCAAATGCTTATCATTATGCTGATGCTCATCGGTGGCTCGCCTGGTTCCACTGCAGGTGGTATGAAAACGACAACTCTTGCAGTTCTCGTTTCATCGGCATTATCTGTATTTAGAAAAAAGGAACACACCAATTTTTTCGGCAGACAAATTCCGGATGACACTATCAGAAATGCAGCTACAATTTTTTGATGTATATCGTTTTATTCCTTGTCGGAGGAATGGTAATTAGCAGAACAGAAGATATTCCACTTATGACCGCTTTGTTTGAGACGGCGTCGGCAATCGGGACGGTGGGGTTATCGTTGGGAATAACTCCTGACCTGGGGCTTGTTTCCCATATAATCTTGATTTGCCTGATGTTTTTTGGCAGAGTGGGAGGATTGACCTTGATTTTTGCTACCATTTCTGAAAAAAGCCTAACGGTTCAAAATATCCTCAGGAAAAAATTACAGTAGGTTAAGGAGAATAAAAAAATGAAATCAATATTAATTATCGGTCTGGGAAGATTCGGACGGCACATTGCTATGAAATTAGATGAATTGCATCATCATGTGATGGCGGTAGATAAAGAAGATACTCGAGTTGATGCTGTACTTCCCTTTGTAACTAACGCTCAGATTGGGGATGCGACTAATGAGGATTTTTTAGGTTCGCTTGGTGTTGGGAACTTTGATGTTTGTATTGTGGCTATCGGAGATAACTTTCAGAATTCATTGGAAGTAACGTCCCTTTTGAAGGAACTCGGTGCAAAAATGGTGGTGTCTCGTGCCGCTCGTGATGTTCATGCAAAATTCTTTTACGAAACGGCGCAGATGAAATTGTTTATCCCGAAAGGCAGCTTGCCGATTGGGTTGCAATCCGTTATAGTGCTGATCATATTTTCGATTACATAGAACTAGATGAAGAACATGCAATCTTTGAAATATCTATACCGGGAGAATGGATAGGAAAAACAATCGGTCAGTTGGATATACGAAAAAATATAATGTCAATATTATGGCGCTGAAAACAAATGATATTATGAATTTGAAAATAAGTTCCGATACGCAGTTGTTAAAGGACAGTACCATGCTTGTTCTTGGGGAGACGAAACATATTCAAAAATGTTTTCATATTTAATTTTTGAAAGAAGTTGGTGATATGAAAGACTTTGTTTTACTTATAGTGGTATTGGCAGCATTTATTTATGGTTATTTTCTTATGGAAAAGCTGGATAAATTTCTCAAGGAAAATCAATCCCAAAAACTTATTTCAGATTCTAAGCTCAGGATTGGATTTGAAACACCTGCAATCATAGATTCTATTGCAGATCTATTAGAACAATTTTCAAGCGAATACCCAAACTATGAGCTGGACCTGTTCTACGGTTCTGTAAGTGAAATAATAAATGGGCTGGGAAATAATAAACTTGATTTTGGCTTTATCATAGAAAATTCTAACGATATTTTGAAAGATGAGTATTGTTCCTTATCCCTTCAAATAAAGCAAAGTGTCATTACTCCAGGCTCTATAGACATTGCGGTACATCCCATCAACACGATTGAGAAACCAGCGAGAGTGATATGGCAAAATGACATTAATTGTATGAAGGTCTATTTGTCGAAAAATTGCGTGATTTTTCGGAGCGTTTTCTGCTTTCGGCTACACGCCCGAATGGAAAAAAAGAAGAAAAGGTGGTATAATCTGTATGCGATTTTAATGTCAGTGCTAAAATGCTTTTCTGAAATTTACGTATTATTCTATATAATGTTTTTGTATAAGGAGATGACCGTATGAGTGAAAGCAGACACAATACGGATCAGTTATTAAAGGAAATCCAAGCTGATGAAGAAAACCGTAATAAAGGACATTTGAAAATCTTTTTCGGATATGCAGCTGGTGTGGGTAAAACCTACGCCATGTTAGAAGCAGCTCATATGGAAAAACAGCAGGGAATTGACGTGGTAGCCGGTTATGTAGAAACCCACGCACGTCCCAAAACAGCAGCTCTTTTGAATGGCTTAGAAGTTCTTCCTACAAGAGAAGTTTTTTATAATGGTATGATACTGGACGAATTCGACATTGGCATGGCGTTGAAAAGAAAACCACAGCTTATCCTTGTAGATGAACTTGCGCATACGAATGCCGAAGGATGCCGTCATGCAAAACGGTATCAGGACATTAAGGAACTTTTGAATGCAGGGATTGATGTCTATACGACTGTCAATGTTCAGCATATTGAAAGCCTTTGTGATACAGTTGCATCCATTACGGAAATTGTTGTACGGGAACGCATCCCGGATTCTATTTTTGATAATGCAGATCAAGTTGAATTAATAGATATTGAACCACAGGATTTGATCAACCGTTTGAATACAGGAAATGTATACAGACAGACACAGGAAAAACAGGCAGTAGAAAATTTTTTACAATAGAAAATTTGACAGCTCTCCGGGAGATTTCACTGCGGCGATGTGCGGACCGGGTGAATATCCTCACAGAAAATACCCGCATAAAAAATCATGGAGATTATCACACAGGCGAACATATTCTTGTATGTCTATCTTCTTCTCCATCCAATGCGAAAATTATCCGTACCGCCGCAAAAATGGCTTCTGCTTTTAAAGGGGAGTTTACGGCTCTATTTGTAGAAACCCCAGATTTTTCGGTGATGAGCGAGGAAAATGTAAAACGCCTGCGTTCAAATATTTGTCTTGCTGAGCAGCTTGGGGCAAAAATAGAAACAGTTTACGGAGAAGATGTTCCGTTTCAGATTGCGGAATTTACTCGTTTGTCCGGTGTGTCAAAGATTGTGATCGGACGTAGTTCTGCTACAAAACGGCATTTGCTCAGCAAACCGACCCTGACAGAAAAATTGATTGATTATGCCCCTAACCTGGATGTGCATATTATTCCGGATGCGGTTTCTAATGCGGCAGTGTATCAGTTAAGAGGGGGCAGGAAAAAGAATCATATCGTATTCTCTGTCACTGATACATTAAAATCTACTGCGATTCTGATTTTATCCAGTTTAGTCGGAATGATTTTCCGGAAATTTGGATTTGACGAAGCAAATATCATTACTGTTTTTGTTTTAGGTATTCTTGTCACCGCTGTCATCACGAAACATCAGATATACAGCCTAATTTTCTCGATTGTAAGTGTTTTGGTCTTTAATTTCCTGTTTACGGAACCTCAATTTACCTTGCAGGCGTATGATCAGGGTTATCCTGTTACCTTTATTATCATGTTTTTGGCGGCATTTTTAACCGGTTCTCTTGCTATACGGATTAAAAACCAAGCAAAACAGGCGGCACAATCTGCTTACCGTACCAAAGTGTTATTTGATACAAACCAGCTATTGCAACAGGCAAAAGATAAAAATGAAATTGTATCTGCAACTTCAAATCAGCTCATTAAACTCTTGGGAAAAGATATCGTTTTTTATTTAGCTGATGGAGAAGTGTTGGATACGCCGCATATTTTTTCTGTAACTGAAGAAAATTTGGAATCGTGTATTTCCGAAAATGAAAAGGCCGTTGCCGGCTGGGTATTGAAAAACAATAAACGTGCCGGAGCTACAACAGGAACGCTTTCCAATGCAAAATGCCTGTACCTTGCTGTTCGCAGCAGCAGTATGGTATATGGAGTTATTGGAATCGTGATGGGGGAAATACCTCTTGATCCATTTGAAAACAGTATTCTACTATCCATTCTCGGAGAATGTGCCTGGCTTTGGAAAACGAGAAAAACGCCCGTGAGAAACAGGAGGCGGCCATTCTTGCAAAAAATGAACAGTTGCGAGCGAACCTGCTGCGTGCTATTTCACATGATTTGAGGACACCGCTGACATCCATTTCCGGTAATGCCAGCAATCTTTTGTCCAACAGCGATTCTTTTGATAATGATACAAAAAAGCAGCTGTACATGGATATTTATGATGATTCCATGTGGCTGATTAACCTTGTAGAAAACTTGCTGGCTGTAACCAGGATTGAAGAAGGACGGTTGAATCTCCGTATAACGGAAGATTTGATGGATGACGTGATCACAGAAGCGTTACATCATATTAACCGAAAGAGTGAAGAACATCATATTTCCGTTGAAAGCAAAGAAGAATTTCTTCTTGCAAAAATGGATGCAAAGCTTATTGTTCAGGTAATCATCAATATTGTTGATAATGCTATCAAGTATACACCTAAAAACTCTCATATTGTTATTCGGACAGAAAAGCGGGGAAAACAAGCAATCGTATCTATATCGGATGACGGAAACGGAATTGCTGACGAAATAAAGCCACGGATATTCGACATGTTCTATAGCGGTGCAAATCAAATTGCAGACAGCCGTCGAAGTTTAGGACTCGGATTATCTTTGTGCAAGTCCATTATTAACGCCCACGGCGGAGAACTTACTGTTTCAGATAATCTGCCGCACGGAACAGTATTTACATTTACATTACCGGCAGGGGAGGTCAAAGTATATGAATAAGTCACTAATATTAGTTGTAGAAGATGACACATCTGTCAGAAATTTAATTACAACAACCTTAAAAGCACACGAATACCGATATCTGACGGCACCCGATGGTCAATCGGCAATTTTAGAAACATCTTCACACAATCCTGACATTGTTTTACTTGATTTAGGACTTCCTGATATAGATGGTGTTGAGATTATTAAAAAATCCGTACTTGGTCAAACATGCCAATCATCGTAATCAGTGCTCGCAGTGAAGATACCGATAAAATTGATGCGTTGGATGCTGGCGCAGATGATTATTTAACAAAGCCATTTTCTGTTGAGGAACTGCTTGCCAGACTACGAGTCACGCAAAGAAGGTTATCGATGATGCAAAAAGTATCCCCTGCCGAAGCGGTTGTTTTTGTAAACGGAAAACTTCGTGTAGATTATGCTGCAGGTTGTGCTTATTTGAATGAAGAAGAGTTGCATTTAACACCTATTGAATATAAGTTGCTTTGCCTGTTGACAAGAAATATAGGAAAAGTTCTGACCCATACTTTCCTTACGCAAAGCATTTGGGGAAGTAGTTGGGATAATGATATTGCTTCCCTTCGTGTGTTTATGGCAACACTTCGTAAAAAAATCGAGAAAGAACCGAACTCTCCACAATATATCCAAACACACATTGGCGTGGGGTATCGGATGCTGAAAGTTGATTGAACTTCACAACACCATAGTTAAGTTGGAATATAAGCGTGACTGTTTCAAATTGGGAAAACGGAAAAAGTTATCCTGATTTGCAAATCCTTGTAAGCATGAGTAATCAATTGTTATGACGCCGACTAAATGGATTGAACAGAATATAAAATGTGGCCTTTTTCTTTTATTCCATATAGCTCGCACCCAGTGCTCTTTAAGATAAAGTAGAAATAGTGCAATTTTCGCATGATATTATACAAGAATTACATAGAAATATATCGTATTATTGATATAGTATTCTTGAATTGTATGTGAGGAGAAACCTATGGAAACTGAAAGAAAAACATTAACACAGCTATCTGTGCCAATATGTTTAGAAACTTTATTTTATATGCTTTCAGGTATGGTTGATACGCTTATGCTATCATTTGTAAGCGACCAGGCTGTAGGAGCAGTGGGAACAGCAAATACATATATAGGTGTTTTTATTATCATGTTCGGCGTAATATCGTCGGGTATGATAGCTGTTATGTCACAAAATATCGGAGCCGGAAGACCGGGGATAGCGTATCAGGCAAGACAACTTGGACTTATATTCAACGCATTGATAGGTATCGTAATGTCTGTCATTCTTGCTACTTTTTCTGGTGGGATACTTCGAATCGTAAGTATTGCTCCGGCTTTGCTTGAGCCGGCTGAAATATATCTTAGAATTGTTGGCGGCGCATGTTTTTTAAATGCACTGATTCCTATTTTCTCCAGTTATTTGAGAGTGTTTGGATATACAAAACATTCTTTGATAGGAACTGTTGTTGGAAATGTTCTCAATATAATACTTAATTCAGTATTCTTATTTGTATTCAACTGGGGTGTAATGGGAGTTGCTGTTGCCACGGTTATTTCAAGAGTTGTAAATCTTATTATTGTAGCAGGTATGGGGGCTGTGCTTATAAAAGCAAAACAGAGTCCTGAGCGAATTGCATCAAGAAAGATATTTGCGCAGATTGTTAAGATTGGTTTTCCTTCTGCGCTTGAAACAGCACTTTACAACATCGCAATGACCTTTATTGTGCGTTTTATGAATCAGATGGATGTGGATGGAATGAATGTTACAGCACGCTCATATGCTGTACAGATTGCAAATTTCTCATATTGTGTGGGAGCTGCCCTTGCTCAGGCAAATGCAATTATGACCGGTTGGAGAATTGGAGCAAAAGAGTTTGAGGAATGTAACAGGGGGACGAGAAAAGCTGCGATATACGGTATCATCACAGCGACATGCTTTTCCGTGACCTTTGCATTTGCCGGACATTTTATAGTGCATATATTTACTGATGATACACAGATGATAAATCTTGTGGTAAAGTTGTTAATAGTAGATATATTTCTTGAATTTGGAAGGGTAACAAACCTTGTATATGGACAGGCATTAAAAACGAGTGGAGACGCACTTTTCCCGGTTATACTAGGTGCGATATTTATGTATTTGTTTGCAGTTGGCGGAACCTATTTTCTCGGAATACACATGGGACTTCTGGCTGTAGGAGCATATATTGCTATGGCAGGTGACGAATGTGCGAGAGCAGTGGGAATGGTACTTAGATGGAAGAGTGGAAAATGGAAGAGTAAAGGTCTTGTAGAAGTATAGGAGAGGGTATGTACTTTGAATTAAAGGAAAATAAACCACATGGTACAAAGGATGATCCGTTTAGTACATATCATATAAAAAATGAAGGACGATCATTTCAGATACCGGTTCATTGGCATGATGAACTGGAAATTATATATGTAAAAAGCGGTTTTTTGACTGTAAGTATATCAGGAGAAAATTATATTGGAACCCCCGGGGATGCTTTTGTAGTGTTGCCGGGCAATCTGCATTTCATGGGTTCACAGACTGGTACAGTGGATTATTTTACTTTCCTTTTTCCGTTAAAATATATATCTTTTTGCATAAATGACATGTTGGACGAGAAATTACTGGAGCCGTTAAAAAATGGTCATCTGATGATAAGTCCACAAGTAAAAGATACAGCCAAAGAACTGTGTGAGCAGTTGGTTGAAATATATGTGGCAAAAAACAAGAAAACGGAGTCCCAAATAACTGCTCAGATAAAAAACAAAAATAATTCTTTTACAATTTATTCTTGAAATGTGGGAGAAGGGCTTTGTAATCGAAAATGATAAAAGCGGGAGAAATACGATAGAAAAAGAAATGATTTCATATATACAGCAGAATTTTATGGAAAAGATATCATTAAAAGAATTTGGTGAGCAGTTTCATCTTTCGGAAAATATATATCGCGATATTTTAAGGAACATTTTCATATTACACTTTCGCAATATATAACACATTTACGATTAGAGCATGCAAAACAGCTGTTACAAGATACGGATACTCCTGTTACAGAGATTGCAATGCAGAGTGGATATCAGAATGTAAGCTATTTTATCAGAAGCTTCAAAAAAACATATGGAGTTTCTCCGTTAAAATATAGAAAAAAATAAGCCAGGTATATGGTTAGAAAGGAGAGAATATCTCGGTAGAATCAGAAAATCTGCCGGAGAGATATCGAGAATGAGTATGGGAAATAAGAATAAATGGTGGAGAAATGCAGTTGTATATCAGATTTATCCAAAAAGCTTTCAAGATTCGGATGGAGATGGAATCGGTGATATTCCAGGAATTATCAGCAGACTGGATTATTTGAAAAAACTTGGAATAGATGCAATCTGGCTTTCACCGGTGTATCGTTCGCCACAGGATGACAATGGATACGATATTTCAGATTATCAGGATATTGAGCCGATGTTTGGAACAATGGAAGATATGGAACAGTTATTTGCGGAGGCAAAGAAACGCGGAATTCGAATTATGATGGATCTTGTGTTGAATCATACTTCTGATGAACACAGATGGTTTTTGGAGGCAAAGAAAAGTAAAGACAATCCGTATCATGATTATTATGTGTGGCGTGACGGAGAAGAGGGTGTTTATCCAAATGATATGAATTCTGTGTTCGGAGGACCGGCATGGGAGTGGGTTCCAGAACTGGGGCAGTATTATTTTCATCAGTTTTCAGTGAAACAGCCGGATCTGAACTGGGAGAATCCGAAAGTGAGAAGAGAACTCTATGATATGATTCTCTGGTGGATGGAAAAGGTGCAGGTGGATTCGTCTGGATGTGATCGATCAGATTGCAAAAGAGCCGGATCTTAAGATTACAAATAATGGACCAAAGCTGCATGAATTTCTGCGTGAATTAAGCAGGGAAACATTTCAGAAGGGTGATATGATCACTGTTGGAGAAGCCTGGGGAGCAACACCGGAAATTGCAAAGAAATATAGCAATCCGGATGGAAGTGAATTTTCCATGGTTTTCCAGTTTGAGCATATTATGCTTGATCAGGAAGAAGGAAAGGAAAAATGGGATACTATTCCATTGAATATGGTTAAGCTGAAAAAATGCCTTGCGAAGTGGCAGAATACTTTATATCAGACAGGATGGAACAGCCTGTTCATGAATAACCATGATCTGCCAGAATCGTATCGCGCTGGGGAAATGACGGAAAATACAGAAAAGAGTCGGCAAAAATGCTGGCGACAATGCTTCATGGAATGCAGGGAACTCCTTACATTTACCAGGGAGAAGAGCTGGGAATGACGAATGTGCAGTTTGACAGCATTGAGGAATATGAAGATATTGAGACATTGAATATGTACAAAGAGCGTCTGGAAAAGGATATCAGCCAGAAGAAATCATGCATTCTATTTACGCAAGAAGCCGTGATAATGCCCGTACTCCGATGCAGTGGAGCGGAGAGAAGAACGGAGCTTCACAACAGGAGAACCATGGTTTGCCGTGAATCCAAATTATACCAGAATCAATGCCAAAGAGGCACAGGAAGATGAAAATTCGGTATTTTACTATTATCAGAAGCTGATTCGTTTAAGAAAAGAAAATCCAGTATTTGTGGATGGAAAATTTGACCTTCTTCTGCCGGAAGATGAGAAGATTTTTACCTATACGAGAACAGATGAGTATACAAAGATGCTGGTATGTGCAAACTTTACGGATGAGGAAGTTAGCTGCCCATTGCTTGATGAGTGGAAAGATGGGGAAGTCTGGATTCGGAATTATGAGGATGACAGAGAAGGAAATGTATTGCGTCCATATGAGGCGGTGATAATTGGAACTGCTGCGAATATTGTGAAAGCAGGATAGTTCCCGTTTGACAGAGTAATTGAGGAGTACAACATAACCGGAGAATCTGGGATAAAACTGAAGCAATAAAGATACTTGCAAAATCCCTTCACACCCTGTATCATTCAAAAGGAACAAAACGAAATGACAAGGAGTGGTTTCATTGGCAAAGATCAGGAAAAAACCAAGAAGAGCATAAATAAAAATATAAATAAAAAATCGTTCACACAAAGCACACCTAATATCGCAGAAAAACTCGACAACGAGATGGTTGCGTTCCTGGATACGGAATTCTTAACATCCCAGATAAAAGGAGGACCGCCGGCCAAGCTTGTGTCGGTTGGGTTTGTAGTCTGTGGGAAGAATTTTGAAGAAGTAACAAGATTTCATTCCTATATTTATGCAGAAGACAAACTGCATGACCGGTTCCAGGAGATGACCGGTATTGAGAGAAAAGATCTCTTAAGTGCCCCGGATTATGAACTTGTGATGGAAGAAGTCGCAGAGCAGTTGGAAGCGTGGGAGGTATCAAGGATCTATGTATGGGGACCGGATAAGTACGTGATACAGAGAGATCTCCTGGAATACCGCAAGGATGCATCGAAACGGACCAAAAAGATCGTGAACCGTATCCTTCGTATGATCAAAGATATAGAAGACATCTATTCGGCGAAACTGGATCTGCAGAGTGCCGGGATCGGAAGTCTGAAGATCCTTTGTGGGCTGGGAACGGAAGTCAGCCATAATGCACTGGATGATGCGGTAGATCTGAAGAATATCATTAAGCACATTGATCTGGAAGGATGTTCGGAGCATATGTTGCAGATCATGAAAAGTATACGGCTGAGAAGGAAGTGTACTACAGACAGCGCAGATTCCGTGAAAATGGGAAGATGTATCAGAAGAAATTCAGAAAAAGACGCTTGGTCTGCTGAAAGAGCTTGGAAAGGTAGATACAGTAGAAGCAAGAGCACTCAGGGATGACCTTATGGTCATGTGTACCGGAGAAGCCATATCATTTCCGACATTGGAAGAATATATCCGGAAAGAAGAAAAAGAATAAAATAAAAAGAATATTTATCGGTTGACCTGTATATCATAGTAATAAAATAAAAAGAAGTATTACAAACTTTAATAGTGAAATAACACAAAATAATACTAAAACAAAGATTACATTTTAGAAATAGTGTAAAAAAGAAGAAACTAATTCGTGATAAAAACGATAAATCAACAAAATTAACAGACAATTTTAAGCAAAATTGCAGATTGACGGAAATCAGTAAAACAGTTAGAATAATCACAAGTTCATAAAGAACAAGACAGACAAAGGCGTCGCGGTTCACATACCTGCGGCGCCTTTTCGTATGCTAAAGCTTTTTTGTATTTCATTTATCTGAAATATAAGAAACTATTTTCTAATTCATCCCGGGTAGGTTAGAAGGTCTGTCGGACGGAAGTGCAAGGGCGCATTACAAAAATCATTTGTAATGTGCCCTTACATTTTCAGTTATTAGAGGATCCAAAGAAAACTGTCTTATAGCAGATTTCAAAAATGGAACAGTAAGGAGGACCACAATTATGAAAAAGAAATTAGTAGCAGTTATGATGTGTGCAGCAATGGTGGCAATGCTTGGCGTAGGATGTGGAAGTAAATCAAGTGATGATTCTTCATCCAAATCCGGGACCAAGAAAACTCTGACAGAAGATGATATCAAAGACAGCATGAAAGGTGTAAAACTGAAAGTCGGAACAACCGGACTTTTCGGACCATTTTCTTATTATGATGAAGATGGAAAGACATTGATAGGATATGATCTGGATCTGATAAATGATTTGCAGGACCTGTTAGGATTTGAGATTGACGGAGGCATTCAGGCAATGGATTATTCGGCTCTCACAACCTCACTTGCAGAAAACAAACTGGATATGGGAGCTGCAGCACTTTGTGCAACAGATGAAAGAAAAGAAGTTATGAAGTTCTCAGATATCTATTGTGATTCCGGCCAGGTTGTTATGGTAAATAAATCAAATGACGAAGGAATTAAGAGTGTTGATGACCTGAAAGGCAAGAAAGTAGCCGTAGAAAAAGGAACAGCTTCTCATACGTATGCATCTAAGAACCTTTCCGATGCAGATCTGGAAGTACATGATACGATCACAACCGCATACGAATCTCTAGAACAGAAGAAAGTAGATGCAGTTATTCAGGACGGACCTGGAGCAAACTTCTATATTAAGACAACACCGGACAGCAAACTTGAAGTCGTAGGAGATGAATTCAATCAGGCCAGGCCCCATATTGTGTAGCAATTTCCAAAGAATGCAAATATTACGATGAGATCAATGCGGCTGTAAAAGTACTGATCAAAAATGGTACAACAGATGAATTGTATGCAAAATGGTGCGAATAGATCTTATGGATCATATTTGAAATGAACGAAAAAAACAACAGATAGGAAGAGATAGTATATGGATATGAAATTTTTGGATGTTTTACTCCCGATGATGTTTGAAGGATTAAAACTAACAGTATTGATCGCTGTAGTAGGTATCGGTATCGGATTCCTGATCGGAAGTCTCTGTGGATATTTATTACAGTCTAAGTATAAAGTAGGAAAAGCAATCGCTGAGGTTTACATTTGGATTATCAGAGCAACACCACTTATGGTGCAGGCACTTTACGGATATTTCGTAATTCCAAAATTGGTCGGCGTAGATATCAGCAGTACAATCGTCGGAATTGGGGTTATTGCATTGAACTCCGGAGCATTTATTTCTGAGATCGTCAAAGGAGCACTGATGGGAATTGATCCGGGACAGAAAGAAGCAGGAGCATCTCTTGGACTTACCAGTCACAGACGATGCTCCACTTGATCATTCCTCCGGCATTCAAATCCGCCTTACCGGCCCTCTTTAACCAGTTTATTACATCCGTAAAGGATACGGCATTATTATCAGCCATTGCGGTAAATGAGATCACACATCAGGCACAGGCATATGCAGCTTTAAGCTTTAAAGCAATTCCTACATATACCGCACTGGCAGTGTTTTACTTGATAATACTTTCTATATTGATAATTGTTCAGAAACAGATTGAAAGAAAAATGAGGTGATTGATATGATTAAAATTAGCCATTTATCAAAGAAATTTGGAAACCTGGAAGTATTAAAAGATATCAACCTTGATATCGAGGAAGGAGAAGTTGTATGTATCATGGACCATCCGGTTCCGGAAAAGTACCTTCCTTCGATGCATCAACCAGTTGGAGAGTCCATCCGGAGGAATTGTAGAATACGAAGGAAAGAACCTGTTAGATAAGAAATGTGACATTCGTAAATTCCGTGAAGAGGTTGGTATGGTATTTCAGAGATTCAATCTGTTCCCATTAAAGACGGTTGCGGAGAATGTTATGATGGCACCGGTTCTTACCAAACATATGAACAAAGAAGAAGCGCATGAAAAAGCGCTGGAACTTTTGGATAAAGTCGGATTAAAAGATAAAGCAGATGTCTATCCAAGTACACTTTCCGGAGGACAGCAGCAGCGAGTTGCCATAGCAAGAGCACTTGCAATGGAACCGAAAGCACTTCTTTTTGATGAACCGACATCCGCACTGGATCCGGAACTGGTAGGTGATGTACTGGATGTTATGAAATCCCTGGCAAAAGAAGGAATGACGATGATCGTTGTGACACATGAGATGGGATTTGCCCGTGATGTGGCAGACAGAGTTATCTTCATGGCTGATGGATATGTAGTAGAAGAAGGAAAGCCAGAACGCATCTTTACAGCTCCGAAAGAGAGAAGAACACAGACCTTCCTGTCACGTATTCTTCCGGCAACTGCATAGAATACAGATTAGAAAATCAATAACAGAGACGCTTAACTAAATATTGATATACTATCCTTTTGAGGGGCAGGGTGACCTGCCCTTCTCGGTTTGTGTATAATAAAATTCTATATTGACAGAAAAATAGTTGTACTAACATCCAAGTAGTTGATGGTACAACTATTTTGAGCGCGTTGTACTGGAGATCAAAGAAGTCTCGTATTAAAGAGTCGTGCAAGTCTCAGAGAAGAAGGCGAAGGGGATATCATGACCAAGGCAATTCTGGACGTGGATGACTGCGCAGAAGGAATGAGAAAGTTCACGATTTCGAAGGACAGGACGGTGATATCTATTTCACACAGAATGACTGCTTCGATGGGATGTACGATTTTTATATCATAGTATGCAATAGAACAGACAAACCAGACAAAAGAGAGGAATGCAGGGGAAAATGACAAAGGGGAAACCACAGACAACAAAAAACAATACGGCACAGGAGAATCTGACAGAGCGGTTGGAACGAAAAGAGACAGTGAGGGGAACTGCACTTACCATTACAGGAGGGTTCTTGTGGGGGATTGCCGGAGTATTCGGAAAATACACATTTGAGTACAAAGGAGTGACTGCAACGTGGATCGTGAATGTACGTCTGATCATTGCAGGGATCATATTATTGACCAGAGCGTATATGGTGCAGAAGGACGGAATATTCCGTATCTGGAAAAATAAGCGGCATGTGCTCAGGATGCTGGTATATGGAGTGATTGGTATCGCCGGATGTCAGATGACGTATTATCTGGCGGTGGAAGATTCCAATGCGGGAATTGCAACTGTTCTGCAGTATACGGCGCCGGTAATGATTATGGTACTTCTTGCACTTAAAAACTGGAAACTTCCGGGAAAAATGAAATCCTTGCCCTGATCCTTGCATTTGGCGGAACGGTATTGCTGGCAACACATGGTAATCTGACTCAGCTAAGTGTATCGAAAACGACATTGATATTCGGTCTTTCATCGGCAGTCGCAACGATATTCTATAATCTGGTTCCGGGGAATCTGATGGATATCTATGGAACATTTCCGATGGTTGGCTGGGGTATGCTGATCAGTGGAATCGGTCTGACACCATTTGTGCGGCCATGGACGCTGGTGGAAGATATTACCTGGGACTGGCAATGTATTGGCTGTATTGTAGTTGTGATTATTTTCGGTACAGTGATGTCTTTTAGCTGTTATATGGAAGGCGTACGGCTGATTGGTGGTTCCAAGGCAAGTCTGCTCGCATCGGTAGAGCCGTTAACAGCGACAGCAATGTCCGTGATTTTTATGCATGTGGCATTTTCCGGAATGGATCTGGCAGGATTTGTCGGAATCATTGCCGGTGTGATCATATTGTCACTTCCAAAGAAGAAATAAGAGAAAGATTGTTTAACGCAGTACTATGATGAAAGAAACTGTCTTTTAATTAACAAATATAAATGATGCATAAATGCATAAAAATAGAATAAAATGTATAAAATTGGGAGGAAAAACAAAAAACATTCGTCTATAATTGCATCTATTTATTGATTTTCATAAATAATTGTGATAAAATTAACGAATAATAAAGGAATACGGAGGGTATAATATGTTAAACGGTTTAAACAACATTGTAAACTTCCTGAATGGTTACATCTGGGGTGTAGGAATGTTGGTACTGATTGTAGGAAGCGGTTTATATTTTACAATCAGACTGCATGGTTTCCAGTTTGTACATTTTAAGGATATGTGGAGCAGAATTATTGACAAACAGGATTCTGACTCGGGAATTTCGGCATTCGGTTCGTTCTGTACGACTATGGCAATGCGTGTCGGTACAGGTAACGTAGCCGGAGTTGCGGTAGCAATTTACATGGGAGGTCCGGGAGCATTGTTCTGGATGATCCTTGCAGGTATGACGAACTCAGCAGTATGCTTCGCAGAGTGTACACTGGCAGTTCTGTATAAGACACGTATTGACGGCCAGTATCGTGGTGGTGGAGCTTATTGTGCAGAGAGAGGTCTTGGATGGAAGAAATATGGTACATTTATGGCCTGATCCTTATGATCGGAACTTCTGTATTCATGCCGGCAGCAGCTACATATACAATCTGTGACGGATTCCATAATGCGATCAAGATTCCGATGTGGGTAAGTGCATTGATCATTGCATTGATTCTTGCAGTAGTAGTTATCGGTGGTGTAAAACGTATCAGTGCGATCGCATCTATGATCGTACCATTCATGGTAACGGTATATCTGATCGCAGCAGTTGTAATTATTGTTATGAACATTACAGCAGTACCGGCACTGATCAAAACAGTTGTAACAGCAGCATTTGCCAAGAATGCAGTATTTGGTGGAACAATCGGTGTGATCATCCAGCAGGGTGTTAAGAGAGGTACATTCTCAAGTGCATCTGGTATGGGTGAAGCATCTCCTACAGCAGCAGCGGCAGAGACAAGCCATCCGGTAAAACAGGGTATGGCCAATGCAGCAGGTGTATGGCTTGATACAGTTATCGTCTGTACTGCATCAGGACTTATGATTCTGTTAACAGACTGCTTTAATACAGCAGGCGGATATGTCGGAAGTGGCTCTACAGAACTTCCTGCACTCGCAGCAGCAGGAACGAACGGAGTTATCTTCGTACAGTTAGCATGTAAGACAGTTATGGGCAAGATCGCTCCTACATTTATTGCGATTATGTTAGCACTGTTCTCATTCACATGTCTGATCAGTTACTACTATGAAGCAGAGACAGCAGCTATGTATCTGTTCCAGGGTGAATCAAAAGCAAAAGTACGTAAAGTTGTTACATGGATCATGAGAATTGCAATGCCTGTTCTGATCTTCATCTGGGGTAACCTGGAATCAGATATCGCATGGAACTTATCAGATCTTGCACTTGGAAGTTGTACATGGGTAAATATGTTGATCGTGCTTCTGTTATCACCAAAGGTAATCGCACTTTATAAAGATTACGAAGAACAGATGAAAGCGAAGAAAGATCCATATTACAATCCGGATAAAATCTCATGGTCCGGAGTTGATAAAGAGATGTGGAAAGATATCAATAAGAAATATATTGAGAATGATAAATAAATCTTGAAAAAAAGGCCCCCGGGAGATTGGTATGCTCCCCGTCAAGAGGACAATAAAAAATAATAAATTTTTGTATCGTCAGCCATGCTATGGCTGGCGATATTTTATGCTGCTTTTGTATATTGCTCATGATATTTCATTGGTGTCATTACAT
>ENA-OQHA01000568-OQHA01000568.1-human-gut-metagenome-genome-assembly--contig:-NODE-568-length-17998-cov-2.983829_pt1 | contig 17998 bp, 23 predicted proteins | sample MGYA00242558_ERZ504707 | MGnify/ENA primary metagenome ERZ504707 (study PRJEB26092, sample SAMD00036197) | human gut metagenome | host: Homo sapiens | study: EMG produced TPA metagenomics assembly of...
CAGAAGTCTGAATACTGTTGCCACGCTCTGAAAGATTCTTCAAGCCCACCTCAGTATCAGATGTATAAGCAACTGTCTGTGTCCCTATATCAGCACCTATCATTCCTTTGCCATATTTATGTCTTGGACTGCCAAATCTATCATATTTAGGTTTTGCCTTGCCTTCGATGGTTAAATGTAAATATACTCTGTATTTACCTCTTATCATCCTGGGAACAAGCGTAGCATAGCAGGGTCTGTATGTATCTATGCAATAGCCATCTTTAATAAGAGTATTAACAGCCCTGTCATCCAAAATATCAGATTTGGCAAGATATGATAAAACCGCGTCTACTTCATCCTGCTGGAATCTATCATTTATTTGTGTTCCAAATACCATCCTGCCAAGTTTGAAATGAAGTTTATTATCTGTAACGGATATAGGTATACCACGATTCATCTGTTTTGCCCTTATACAAGGCAGTTCTCCATATCTTGAGAAATGAATGGTATTACCATTACCATACAAGCATTTTTCGATACCACGCCATATATCTTTGGCTTTAGTCAGAGCGAATACAGCGTCTACACCATATTTCTTGCCTATTGGAATCATGGACGTTCTGCAGCATTCCCATGTAATATTATAAGCTTTCTGCATTTCATTAAGTTGATTGGCATAAGCTTTTCGTTTATCCCTATCTTTAGTGTTGCCATACAGAAATAATAATTTACGGTATCTCTTTGTACGCATAAGCTGGTTATAATTCTTTCTCATAAGACCAACAAGCTCATTCCCAGCTTTGCGTATCTTATCAGAAAGAGCCACTACTTTAAGCACATCAGAATAAGGCATATCGGTTTCTACAGCCAGGATATGCCTGTCAGAAAATTTATGAAATTGTTTTAGAATCCTTTTGTATTCTTCGTCAGTTATCATTTTTCTGCTCCTTAATATTATCTTAATTACTGTAGATACAAAATATCCTCTAGACCATAAAATACCGTATCCTGCATAGGATTGTATTAATTGTGGAAATGCCTTGAATAGTTCAATAGCACTTATATCTTTAAAAGTTCTTGCAACATCACAGGGAGCAGCAGTCTGTGGTACATCTGCAAAGACATGTATATGGTCAGGCTTCACTTCAAGAGCCTTAATGTGGTAATAGATTTTTCTGTAATATCTGTTTCAATATTTCCTCTACATTACCTTTTAATACCAGAAATATGAATTTAGAATACCTGATGATGTGATACTGTATCAGATATTTTCAATACGAAGCAAGTCAAGAAGTATGATACTCTCTCCTTCCTCAGCAGAATAGATACGTGCAGGGTTTTCAAGTTCTGTTTTCCATCCAGTAGGAATGGAAACATTTATTTGTACATTGTCACTTTTAGTTCGTGTCATTACTTTTTTCTACAACTTGCATGATATGCTGAATTATTAGGATTGCACTGTTCTGCATGGTTATTATTGTTCGCTATATGTGCAGCATTATTAGGATTTTTCTGATTATAGTGATGGTTGTTTTGTTGTATGTGTGTTTATATCATGGTTACTTTTACTGATGATCTGTTTACTTTCTATACTTTAATATACATAGATTATATATCATTTTTCTAAGTATATATCAAGTGAAATTTCAAGAAAGGAGCATTTTATAATGCCTAAAACATTTAAACAAAATTTATTATTTACAGCGATGATGTCATTCTTAATGGTGTATGTCATGATTCTCTTCAACATCTCATTAAATATCGGAGGAATGACAAACCAGGTCTTTTTACTTGCCTTCCATGAAATGATTATCATGTGGCCTGTCGCTTTCTTTTTAGAACTACTTGTTGTAGATTCTTTAGCTCATAAGCTTGCTTTCCGTTTTGTACAGCCTACAGATCGTCCTATCGTGATTACTCTTGCCATTTCTTGTATGATTGTTTGTATCATGTGTCCATGCATGAGCTTAATCGCAACTGTATTATTCAAAAACATCGATGCTTCAGTCTATTTCCAGACAACATCCATGAACTTCCCTGTCGCATTATTATTCCAGATTTTCTATTGTGGTCCTCTGATCCGTTTCTTATTTGGAAAAATCGTACATGAATAAGGTCAGTTTTAAAACTGACCTTATTTTTTTAGTTGATAACTGAGTATTTATATAATGTCAGAATGTATGTATAGTGTTATTCATCAAAGGGGGGGAGTTTTATATGAAAGACAATAAAACATTAAAAATTGCAGTAACAGGATTGATGGCAGCTTTAGCTTATATCGCCTTCACATTCCTACAGATTAAGATTCCAACACCAGGAGGAACTACTTCATTCCATTTAGGAAATACATTCTGTGTATTGGCTGCTTTATTATTAGGTGGTGTTCCTGGAGGAATTGCGGGAGCAGTTGGTATGGGTATTGGCGATTTACTTGATCCTACTTATGTAGTAGTCGCACCAAAGACATTTATCTTAAAGTTTAGTATTGGAGTTATTACAGGTCTAGTTGCACATAGAGTATTCAAGATCCAAAAACTAGAAGGTAAGCAGTTAGTGATTGGTGTCGTTGCTTCTACATTTGCAGGTTTATTATTTAATGTGATTGCTGAACCACTATTCTCTTATTTCTATACTTCAGTATTACTTGGTGCACCTTCTCAAGCTGCTTTAGCACTTGCATCTTGGAATGCAGTGACTACTATTACTAATGCAGTAATTGCGATTGTGATTTCTTCAGCACTTTATTTAGCTTTAGCACCTACATTTAAAAAGAATGGTTTATTAGATAAATTACATACAGTTAAAAAAGACTAATGTAAAAGGACTCATATGAGTCCTTATTTTAGTTTAAGACCATCTTTAAAAGCACGGCCAACAACCTTTCCTAAACCTACATATTGATTATTAAAGGGATCAAAAGTAATAGGTTTTACTTTTGATACATCGACTCTTCCTGTTTCATCTAAGACACGTTCATCTACAGATACATTGACAATTTCACCCTTCATTATTTCTGTATCTAAATCATAGTCCTTGAGACGACATTCTAGACATATAGGTAATTCATTGATAATAGGTGCATGTACTTTACTAGATGGCGTATAAGTAAAACCTGCTTTTTCTAGTTTATTGGGTTCCTTATGCCTGATACAACGCCTACATAATCACACGCTACTACATGATCCTCATCTGCAATACTGACAGTAAAAACCTGTGTTTTTAAGATATTCTGGACTGTTTTATGTCCACTAGAAAGACTCAATGAAATTTCCATTGTATCGCTAATGCCACCCCATGCTGCGTTCATTAAATCAGGATGATCATCCTTATCAAAGCTCCCAATCATATAGACAGGCTGTGGATAAGTAAGTGCACGTGCACCAAAATCTTTTCTCATTTCTTTTGTCTCCTTTTTAATATTTTCATAGCAGTTTGATAAAGTGCATCATCAGAAAGATTATTGATTCTCTCCGCTTTTATATAAGTAGGATAATCATCGATATCAGGATCATCACCACATATATCAATACCGATTACTTCACAGTTTCTTAAGAAGTGCGCTAATACATCCTCTAACATCCCCAGTGACATATCTCCTTGATTCCAGTTCGTCATGGCATATCTTTCATCTAGAACATCCTTATCTATAGAGATATAGACTGGATACTTGGTTTCAAGAGGAATAGTAGCACCTTGTTCAAGTTCTTCTATACTGAAACTTAATACTTTATTCTGTTCCGCTGATTTTAAATCATGTTTACTTGGTCCTATTAAGTATAAACGATGAAGGAAAGGGTTTTGTAAAGCTTTTTTAGCCCAATTCCCACAGCTAAGCATATCTCCTACAATAGAAGATTGCATGTCTGTATGATGATCAATCAAAACAAGATCAAAAGGTTCATGGATAAAATCAGTCATCAATTTAGTGATGTAATGATAATCACCTGAATCAATAAAATGAATACCAGAAATACCATTCTTGCTTATCATCTCTTTTAATTGTTTTTCTGCCTGCTCGTCACAGAATAAGCGTGTTCCTTCAATGTCACTACAATCATAATAAGTTAACTGTGGATAATCCCCTTTATAGGAATGAGTAAAATCAAATACATAGTTACGCATCTTTATCACCTGTTGATAATTATAGTCTTTATTTAGCACTTGTCAAATTTGACTGCTAAAAAGAGATAGCCACAGCTATCTCTTGAGTATTATAATTCTTCACCGTTTGTTTCAATAACGTGTTTATACCAGTAAAATGATTTCTTCTTACTTCTAGAAAAGTCCCCTTCATGGTTATTATTATAGTTAACATAGATGAAACCATAACGTTTATCATATTCACCAGTAGAAGCAGATACGATATCAAATGGAGACCACATAGTATAACCTAAAAGATCAACACCATCATAAGTGACTGCATCTCTCATTGCTTCAATATGTGCCTTTAAGTAATCAATACGATACTGGTCATCTACAGTACCATCTTCTTCTTTCTTATCATAAGCACCAAAACCGTTTTCTACAATCATCATTGGAAGTTCATAACGATCATAGAACCAGTTTAAGCACCAGCGTAATCCTAATGGGTCAATCTGCCATCCCCAGTCAGAAGCCTTTAAGTATTCATTTCTTACAAAGTCTTCACTACAGTAATCAAATGTCTTTTCATTACGTCCCTGATACTTAGTTGCAAATGACATGTAATAAGAGAATCCAATGTAATCTACTTTACCTTCACTTAAGATTTTCTTATCCTCTTCAGTAATGAAATCATATCCTTTTCTTTCAAACTTCTTTAAGATATAGTTTGGATAATGTCCTCTTGCATGTACATCAGTATACCAATATTTCTGATGCATAGCACCTAAGGCATTCATCATATCTTCTGGTTTTGGAGAAGCTGGATAAACACCATTCATACCAATCATACAGCCAACCTTTAAGTCAGGATTGATTTCATGAGCTGCCTTAACTGCAAGTGCTGAAGCGACTAATTCATGATGTGCTGATAAATACATTAAATACTCAGCATCATCACCTTCTTTTAATAATACAGCACCTTCCTGGATTAAGTTATGCTGAGTCGGATCAGCCTGGTTATTGATTTCATTGAATGTCATCCAGTATTTTACTTTATGCTGATATCTTTCAAAACATACCTTTGCGAACTTCACAAACATATCAATGGCTTTACGATTTCTAAATCCTCCATATTCTTTTGCGAGTGCCCAAGGTAATTCAAAATGTGATAATGTAATGACTGGTTCAATACCATATTTTAATAATTCATCAAATACATCATCATAGAACTTTAAACCTTCCTCATTAGGTGTTTCTTCATCTCCTCTTGGAAGATTCTTGTCCAGGCAATAGAAGTTCTAAATGCCTTGAATCCCATTTCAGCAAGTAATGCGATATCTTCCTTATAATGATGATAGAAGTCTACACCTACATGGTTTGGATAATCTTCTCCAGGAAGAACACCATCTGTTAAACGTCTAGGTGCTCCTGTTACGTTATCTCCCGCTGTTTCTACATCTGTACAGCTGATTCCTTTTCCGCCTTCCTGCCAGGCACCTTCACACTGATGAGCAGCTACTGCGCCACCCCATAAAAAGTCGTCTCTAAACATTGTCTTATCTCCTTTTCTCTTTCTAAGAATTATAAATAGAAATGAAAGTAATTTCTATAATTTTCAGAAATAGAGATCAAACTTTCGTAAAAATGTTTCATCTTTACATTATCAGTTCATCAATCCAATAAATAAGTGATATTTTGTTGACAGGATAGTCACAAGATAACACGAAATACTTCTAACAAAAAAATCTATAAACCTATTAACAAGATTTATAGAGCTAATGATATCACTAATACAGTTGGCGACTTCGTCAATACATAAATACGACAAAAAAAGAAAGTATGAGCATTTATTTATTACTTTCATCTTCCATAATATAAAACAATTTATCGTCTAATTCTTCAGTTGCATATCCTAACTCATTTGGTTCACCATTCTCATAAAATCCATATTCGAGATTCTTATCTAATACATAATTACGTATCTGGTTAAGTTCTGCCTCTTCCAACTCTCTATTTGCGTTAATATATATTCAATCACTTTCTCTTTAGAATATCCATCTTCCGGATTCAAATCTTTCATCAACAATAGTTTATTCAATAATTTGAGATCATCTTCTGGTAATTTATACATTGTTTTCCTCCATATACCAACTTTCTCTTTATTATTTTATCATAGTTTATAATTTTGAGGATGTTTTCGTTATTACACTATTCGTTTAAAATTTCACAATAATTTTGTAACATTTTTTCAATGAAAGCGTTGCATTTTATTTATATAAGATGTAATATACCACTATCAACCAAATAAAAAAGGGGAGCTGCCGCGACGGCTGAGAAGAAATACGATCGGATTTCGACCCATAAAACCTGATACGGATAATGCCGGCGTAGGAATTTGTTTTTTTAGGTATACATGCTCAGGTATACCTTTTTTTATTATTTAAAAGGAGAAATTGTATGAGTTACACAACACAAATGGATGCAGCAAGACAGGGTATTATTACACCTGAAATGGAAATTGTAGCTGCAAAAGAATCTATGGATGTAGAAGTGTTACGTGAACATATTGCGAAAGGACATGCTATTATTCCATGTAATAAGAATCATACTTCTATTGATCCGAGTGGTATTGGTTCAATGTTGAAGACTAAGATCAATGTGAACCTAGGTATTTCTAGAGACTGTAAAGACATGGATGTAGAAATTGAAAAAGTGAATAATGCAGTAAAGATGGGTGCTGAATCCATCATGGACTTAAGCTCTTATGGTGATACACGTACTTTTAGAAAGAGATTAACTAAAGAATGTCCTGCTATTATTGGTACAGTCCCTATTTATGATGCTGTTGTTTATTATCATAAAGCTTTAAAAGATATTACCGCAAAAGAATGGTTAGATATTGTAAGAATGCATGCAGAAGATGGTGTGGATTTCATGACTATTCATTGTGGAATCAATAGAGCTATGTATGAACGTTTTAAGAATAATAAGCGTTTAATGAATATTGTTTCTCGTGGTGGCTCTATTATGTTTGCCTGGATGGCTATGACTGGAGAAGAAAATCCATTTTATGAACATTATGATGAAGTATTAGATATCTGCCGTGAATATGATATTACTATGAGCTTAGGTGATGCATGTCGTGCTGGGTGTTTGGCTGATGCAACTGATGTGGCTCAGATTGGTGAGTTAGTGACTTTAGGAGAATTAACACAGCGTGCATGGGATAAAGATGTACAGGTGATGATTGAAGGTCCTGGTCATATGCCTTTAAATCAGATTGCCGCTAATATGGAAATACAGAAAACAATCTGTAAAGGTGCACCTTTCTACGTATTAGGCCCTTTAGTTACTGATATTGCCCTGGTTATGATCATATTACTGCTGCCATCGGTGGTGCTATTGCAGCCACTTATGGTGCATCATTCTTATGTTATGTGACTCCTGCAGAACATCTTCGTCTGCCTATCTAGATGATGTTAAAGAAGGTATTATTGCATCTAAGATTGCAGCACATGCAGCAGATATAGCGAAGGGTATTCCTGGTGCCATGGAATTAGATAATAAAATGGCATGTGCAAGAAAGAAGCTGGACTGGGAAGAAACATTCAAGTATTCTATTGATCCAGAAAAAGCAAGACGTTATCGTGCTGAAGCAGCACCTGAAAAAGAAGATACATGTTCTATGTGTGGTAACTTCTGTGCCGTTAAGAATATGAACCGTATTCTTGATGGTGAGATTGTAAATATCTTTGATGAATAAGAAAAAAGGCGTAACTCGTATATATGAGTTACGTCTTTTGTATTAGTCTAAATCAGCACCTGTTAGATTCGCAGACTTTCTTATACCAGAAGAATGAATCTTTCTTGCTTCTAGAGAAGTCCCCAGTTCCATCATCATGTCTATCTACATAGATGAAACCATAACGTTTCGCATACTGTCCAGTACCTGCAGATACTAAGTCGATTGGTCCCCAAGTTGTATAACCGATTAGTGGTACACCATCTTCGATAGCTTCATCCATTGCTTTAATATGATCTCTGAAGTAATCAATTCTATAAGTATCGTGTACAGAACCATCTTCTTCTACCTTATCGAATGCTCCAAAACCATTTTCTACAACCATTAATGGTGTATGAGGATAACGGTCATGTAGGATATTTAATGTATATCTTAATCCATCCGGGTCAATCTGCCATCCCCAGTCAGAAGCCTTTAAGTAAGGGTTCTTAGCACCTGTTGCAAGGTTACCATTTGTCTTTTCAGCATTTTCATCAACTGTTACACAGTTAGACATATAGTAAGAGAATGTATAGAAGTCAATAACACCTTCTTTAATGATCCTCTTATCTTCTTCAGTAATAAATGAAGTATCAATGCCATGATCCTTGAAATATCTGAACATATATGTTGGATATTCACCACGAACCTGTACATCACCACAGAAGTTATTCTTAAAGTTATCTTCATTAAATGCTGCAAGAATATCTTTTGGATTTGGTGTTAATGGATATAAAGTTGTATGAGCAATCATGTTACCAATCATGAAATCAGGATTGATCTTATGACCTTCTGTTACAACTAATGCACTTGCAACAAACTGATTATGTAATGCTTCAAATGTTTTCTGAGGGTTAGACTTTAATTTGTTTAGTGGAATACGTTCATCAGAGTTTACATCTTCTGGATCCATGATACCTAAACCATAAAGGTCACCTAATCCACCTTCACCCATACATGCGATATTGATTTCGTTGAATGTTAACCAATATTTAACCTTATCCTTATAACGCTTCATACAAGTAGTTGCATACTTAACAAACATATCAATCACTCTTCTATCAGAGAAACCATTGTATTTAGTTACAATGTTCCAAGGAATTTCATAATGACATAAAGTAACTAAAGGTTCAATATTGTGTTTCTTACATTCGTCAAATACCTTGTCATAGAAAGCTAAACCTTCTTCATTAGGTGTTTCATCATCACCATTAGGGAAAATTCTACCCCAGTTGATTGATAATCTGAATACATTCCATCCCATTTCTGCAAATAAAGCAATATCTTCAGCATAATGATGATAGAAATCAATTGCTTCATGGCTTGGATAGAACGCAGTCTTATCAGTCTTTGGTAAGAATGTTCTTGGAGTATTTACATCTCCACCAAGTAACATATCTGGTACTGATAAACCTTTACCATCTTCTAAATAAGCACCTTCACACTGATTGGCAGCAACTGCGCCACCCCATAAAAATCCTTTTGGAAAACCCATTTCCTTTACCTCCGTTCATCTTTTCTGTATGTATTATATACATAATAAAAATCATTATAATTAATTTTCATCAAATGAAAACGATTTACACCATATGAAAATTATCAAAAGTTATTATTTAGAATAAATCCCCTCTTTTATGTTCTCCCATATTGGACATAATACATTCTTGATGTTGCTTATGAACAATATCCCATACATACTCCATACCTGTTGCGAGTGGCTGATTTAGAAAATCTTCTTTATCAATCCAATATACATCTCCTTCATCGCTTGAATGAAGAAATCCTTCATACTCACTTGCCTTATAGACTAGAATAATATTATGAATAGAATGCTTATACCAATGATATAAACCACATAAATATGGATTCTTAATTGTAAGACCTGTTTCTTCATTCACTTCTCTAATCATGGCATCTTTGAATATTTCTTCTTTTTCTACATGACCACCAGGAAAAGTAATACCAGTATAAGAATCATTGACTTTATTCTGAACTAAGACATGTCCTTTATCATCTTCAATCATACACATATTCATTAAACAGACATCTTCCTTACGACGTTTCTTTACACCTTTAAACTCGATTGCCTGTACTGGGCATATCTCTAAACAGGCCCCACAATGAAGACATTGTGAAACATCTATTACTTCATTATGAATACAATGTTGAGGACATATAGTCTCACATTTGCCACAATGAATACAGCGGTCAGTAATGGTATAATAAGTACCATGTTCCTTACTATTAATAGTAATAGGTGCTCTTTTAATATGTGCTGGGTCACTGATATCAAAATATTCACCAGATGCTTCATATAAACAGAAGACATCCAATGCCTTTCTTGTATCTTCTGGATAGATAGACTGCATATAAGTATTCTTTAGGAAAATCTCATCAAGTTTATGAGACCCAATATTCTTAACCTTACCACTTAAACTAAAAGATACTTTTCCTTTAAGTCCTGTTAAGGAAATATACTCCTGGTCCATCAGTTCCTTATAGAAACTCTTACCTCTTGCAGTTAAGAAGTAAATACCTTCTTCATCATACAACATAAGATCTATGATTCTTGTGATTGGTTTTCCTTCATTATTAATAGTCGCCATTGTGACAGAATGAATGTCTTCAACAAGTAATTTGATATAATCCATAAAAATACCTCCAGGTATCAGTTTATACCATAAACAAAAGAGAGTCTATTACAGACTCTCTACATACTCTTCTAAACATAGATTCTTCTGATGCATCTTTAAAGCAGCTTTTTTACCTACATAACGATAATGCTATGGTTCATTCTTAATATGTGTTATAGATGTTTTATTCTTAGGATAACGTTTCACAAAACCATACTTATATGCATTTCTTTCTAACCATCTATAAGCAGACTGATTAGTTGTATAACGGTTATCCCCTACTATATCCACTGCAAGTCCTAATTGATGTTCACTTGTACCTGGGGCTGATACATAATTTAATGCATATCTTCTTGCAAGAAGCGTAAATAAACCTTTATTTTTATAATAGTTTGTACGATTATCCAGGATCTTCTGCTGTGAATAAGATGATCGATATCCTTCATTCACCTGCATGTAAATACCATCTTTTCTCGCATCTCTAAACATTTGTGATAGTTCAGGAACGATACGTGAATCTACTTCTTTCCCATTATCTAGCTTTGTAAGTATCACTTTATAGTTATCTGGTATTTTACTTGTATGATTCACAAGCATAAGATTCCAGCCGTGATTTGTAGAAGCATCTTCTATAAAAGTATCTGAACGAAATATAATATATCCTGATAATATGAGTAATAGAATTCCTAGAACTAAAAGACATTTCTTGAATGCTCGCATTTCTTTTCACCTCACAATAGTTATATCGTGAAATGTTGAAAAGAAACATCTCAATTTCCTTACAAAAATATTAAGATTCGCTTACATGATTATAATTTTTAGTAATGAATAATATAATAGGACGAAGGAATCCACATGTGAGAACACTCACTACAATAAGCCATGATGCATATTTACATCTTTTAGATAAGAAGTGATAAGCAATAATATGATCGACAATAAAACCAATAATTAATATGACTAGAAACACAACAAATAAAAGATAGTTTAATTCGTCCATCACAAATAAGACATATCCAATAATTAATACAGGAAGTGCACAGATAGAAGATATAATACCAAGCACATGATCTCCTGTGATATTTCCTAGTAAATATTTATTATAGAAAGGAATCCAGCCGCGATAGGTTTTAGTATCTAATAATGAAGAGACAAGGAATCCTTCAAAAAGATAACCTGCTACATAAGTACAAAGTATACCTATAAATAAAAGATACAAAGATAAGAAATAGCGTAGACAATATGCCCATTAGAAAAAATACACTTAATGCACCCATAATCATTTACCTCACAATCGAAAAAATAACAACAAATATACTGTAGAGAATAATCACAATACTATGCTTCTTCCATGTCATGCTTAAGTAACCTATGAATCTCTAATCAAAGCATTTAATGTAAAATACCATTTAGTGACTGAACCAAAGCCAATACATCTAATTCCTAAGTCTTTTGCAAGTATCAAGGCTCTAAAAACATGATAGGACGTAGTAACAAGTCCAACTCGTGGAGATTCTTTAGTCATAAGTTTTGATGAGAATAAGAGGTTTTCTTTTGTATTCGTAGATTTGTCTTCAATGATTATCTTACTCTCATCAATACCTTTATTGATGGCATATCGTGCCATGCTTCTCCTTCAGGAATATCTTCTCCCTTGCCTTGTCCTCCAGACATGATGAGCAAGGCTTTTGGATTCTTTTTTAGGATTTCTATTCCTTGATCAATTCTACTCGCTAGTAATGGTGTGACCTGTTCTCCTTTGATGCCTGCTCCTAATACTATTATATAATCCAGTTTTCTAGATTTAAATAAGTGGAACGTATTTAGGAAAGCAGAAAGGCAATAGCTAGCAAGAACGGATAAGAAATAGAGAACCGAAAATGATATGATTGCATAGAGAACTGTCATTATTTTATTAGAAGACTTAAAAAAGATTGGTCCTATAAATAGATAAACAAATAATCCTATCGAAAATCCTAGAGATAGAAGGTTAGTGAATTTCAATCCTTCATGTTTAATGACTTTAATTCCTTCTACAAAGAACATAATAATAGTTGCAAGTGGAAAAAATAGGATAACCAGAACTGCAACAGCGGCTAATAGAACCCCTATATCCATAATAAGTGGATAATGAGTTAATGTTTCAGAATAGAAGAACGCATAGAAGAAAGCTGTAATAATAGTCATAAGTGAAAGCCCAAAGAACCCAACACCACTCCACAAGGTGCGTGATTCATAACGCATAAGCATGCAATACATGAAATATAAGATCAATAATATAATGAGTGGAATAAATAACACAAAAATCACCTCCTAATATAAAAAGCCACCTAGGAAGATGGCTTATTTCTTACGTTCATGAAGATCACTTAGATCATATGGTGTTTCCTGGTAAACATAATAGTTCAACCAGTTAGAGAATAAAAGATAGGCATGTGAACGCCATTTTACTTGTATTTCCTGAGATGGATCATCATCAAGATAATAATTTTTAGGTAGTTCTGCAATGACACCTGGTTTCTCTTTGTCACGCTTATATTCTTTATCTAATGTGTCTGGATCATATTCAGGATGTCCTGTCACAAAGAACTGAGAACCATCCTTAGAAGCCACCAAATAGACTCCTGCATCATCACTTTCAGCAAGTATATCTAAGTTAGAATTACTTGCAACATCTTCCTTTAAAACAGTTGTATAACGTGAATGTGGTGCATAGAACTGATAATCAAAACCTCTTAAAATCTTTCTTCTCATCTTTCTTTGGTTAGTATGATGACGATATACACCTGTTAATTTATGCTTCAATAAGTACTTATCAATACCATAATAATAATGTAAAGCAGCCTGTGAAGCCCAGCAGATAAAGAAAGAACTAAAGACATGTGTCTTGGCCCATTCAAGTATTTCACATAATTCATTCCAATAATCTACTTCTTCAAAAGGCATCTGTTCTACAGGAGCACCTGTAATAATCATACCATCATAAGAATTCTCTTTAATATCTTTAAATGTCTTATAGAAAGTAAGTAAATGTTCCTTAGGAACATTCTTAGAATCATGTGTAGACATATGAATAAGTTCTACTTCAAGCTGTAATGGTGTATTAGATAATAATCTTAATAATTGTGTTTCTGTTGTAATCTTTAAAGGCATGATATTTACAATTAAAATTTTTAAAGGTCTAATACGCTGTGTAGTCGCACGTGTCTGGTTCATCACAAAGATGTTTTCAGCCGTTAAAACTTTATATGCTGGTAAATCATCTGGAATATTAATTGGCATAAAAACTCCCCCCTATCTATATGCAAGCAATTCATCAAATGCATCAATAATAAAATGATCTGTCATCCCTGATAAATAATCAATAATACTCTTTTCTAAAGCAAGTGAATCATTCTCAAAGTCATAGACTATATGATTTTGATAACGTTCATCATGAAGTAAAGTACTATAGCGTGTTAACCATTTAAGATAATGATTAATAATGAGTGGATAACGTTCTGCATCTTTTTTTAAGTCTAAAACAAAATTGTCATGTTGTCCATACTCATATAAGAAAGAAAAGAGACTCTCTAGAATCAATTGTACATATTGCGTATGAATCTTAACCTTCTTTATTTCATAAATCTTTTGATAATTAAACTTCATAAATATCTTCATAATTTCAAAAGCTTCATTAGACAAACCAATATAGTCTTCGGTACTATTATGAATCACATCTTGAATAAAGTAATTGACCACTGTTCCATTATTGATTGCTTTAAATAATTCTGGGACAACTGCATTAATTTCTTCTATTAAGCTTTTCATATCTTCTTCATTAAGTATATGTAAGTTCCATGCATCCTCTATATCTCTTGCCAGATAAGCTATCTTATCACTGATTTTCACCACACACCCTTCTAGAGTATAAGGCTGATAAAGTCCTGGTGATTTAAAGTCTTTTAAATCTATCTTTTCACTTCTAGGTTTAATTCTTCTTTGATTCACTTCACCACAATGAGCAATAATGCCATCTCTTACTGCATAGGTGAGATCAAGATTATGTTCAATATGTTGATCATCCTCTAGTAAACATAAATCATCTATTAAGTGAAGGCTATTCTTTTCGTGCCAAAAAGGTTTTAATCCATGTTTTATAGACAAAGAAGAAAGAATCTTTTCTCCACCATGACCAAAAGGAGCATGTCCTAAATCATGTCCTGCACTAATAGCACGTGTAAGTTCAGTATTCAGTCCTAATTGATAAGCAATTGTGTAACTGATAGATTCTACTAGATTCACATGTTCAGCACGCGTACATATATGATCATTATCAGGCGCAAAAAAGACCTGTGTCTTATGTTTTAAACGTCTATAGGCTGTAGTAAATATAATACGATTATAATCTCTCATAAAAGGTGTTCTAAAATCACCTTTTCTTTCATATAACTGTGATTCTCTTTCTATGCAGTCATTGTATTTAGGATTGTCTTTATTCATTGCCTTCATGAAATCACCTCAAAAAATTATAGCACAAAAAAGGCGCTTAAGCGCCTATAGAGATTATTTAGATAATAATGATGCAGCTGCTTCATCAACGATGATGATTGCATCTTCATGTTTCTGAAGAATAGAAGCTGGTAAATCTTCTGTTACTGGTCCTTCAACTAAGCCTTTAACTGCTTTAGCTTTTCTTTCACCAGTTGCGATTAATAATACCTTCTTAGCTTCCATGATATTAGAAATACCCATAGTGATTGCATGAGTAGGAACAGCACTTAAATCACCATTGAAGAATAACTTAGCGTTGTCTTCAATTGTGCTTTGCTTTAATGCAATGTAGTGAGTCACTGAATCAAATGATGTACCTGGTTCATTGAAACCAACATGTCCATTAGAACCTATTCCTAATAACTGGATATCTCTTGGATTTTTAGCTAATAATGCATTGTATTCATCACAAACTTCTTCGATAGATCCCTTACCCTTAGGAACATTGATATTATTCTTATCGATATCTAATTCATTGAATAACTGATGGCACATGAAATAGTAATAACTCTGTGGATGATCCTGTGCTAAACCATAATATTCATCAAGGTTGAATGATTTGATATCTTTGTAGCTTGTTCCGTTAGCTTTATGATCTTCTCTCATTAATTCATAAAGACGGATTGGTGTAGAACCAGTAGCTAGGCCAAGGTTTGCGTTTGGTTTATTTTGATAACGTCAAGCATGATTTCTGCTGCTTTCTGACTTGCTTCTTCATAATCTTTAGTAACAATAACTTTCATATTATTATCCTCCTGTTTACACTTATATATTATACTTGTCATTCCTATTTGTAAAGTGATATTTTCATACTATGAAATTTTCTTTATTTATTTTAAAATATATTGGTATGAATTATCTGATAGTGAAACAGCGGTTAAAGAGTGATCTGGTAACTAGAATATATCTATTTTTACTATTAAAAAAGTGAAAAAATGATCCTAATTAGCTTCTTTCAACACTTGCAGATATATATAGATAGATTTAAGTTAATTCATACCCTCAAAATTGTGTAAATTTGTCAAAAAATATATACGAAAGAACTTCTTTCCTTTATTTTATACCCCTTTTATTGTAAAATATGGAATATATGGAGGTAGGTCAAAAATGACAAATGTAAAAGGTATTGCGGCATCTAGTGGTTATGCCATTGCTAAAGCATATAAATTAGATATGCCAGATTTAACTGTAACACGTACTACAGTTGAAGACACAGAAGCTGAAATTGCTTTATATAACAAGAGCGTTGCAGCAGTAAAACTTGAAATCGCTGCAATTAAGGAAGCAGCTACTAAAAACTTATCTGAAGAAGAAGCAGCAGTATTTGATGCTCATGCTCAGATTCTTGAAGATCCAGAACTTCAGTCACAGGTTGAAGCTAAGATCAATGATGAAAAGGTATGTGCTCCAGCAGCATTAGAAGATGTAGCTAATTTATTCATTACTATGTTCTCATCTATGGATGATGCATATTTCAAAGAAAGAGCAGCTGACGTTAGAGACGTAACTACTCGTTTAAAAGCTAACTTATTAGGTAAGTCTTTACCTAACCCTGCTTTAATTGATGAAGAAGTTGTAATCATCGCTCATGATTTAACTCCTTCTGATACAGCTCAGTTAAATAAAAACTTAGTTCGTGGTTTCATCACTGATATCGGTGGTAGAACTTCTCACTCTGCTATCCTAGCTAGATCTATGGAAATCCCAGCAGTTGTAGCAACTAACGTTATTACTGAAACTGTCAATGATGGTGATATGGTAGTTCTTGATGGTTTAACAGGTGATGTATTTGTTAACCCTGATAAAGAAACAGTTTCAACTTATGAAGCTAAGAGAAAAGAATTCGAAGACTACAAAGCAGAACTTAAGACATTAAAGACTGCTGAATCAGTATCTACTGATGGTCATAAGGTATTATTAGTAGCTAACATCGGTTCTCCAAATGATATCGAAGCTATTAAGCAGAATGGTGCTGAAGGTGTTGGTTTATTCAGAACTGAATTCTTATATATGGAATCAGATGAACTTCCAACAGAAGATTCACAGTATGAAGCTTATAAGACAGTACTTGAAAACGTAAATGGTCCAGTTGTTGTTAGAACAATGGATATCGGTGGAGATAAGAAGTTAAAGGCTCTTCCAGTTCCTGAAGAAATGAACCCATTCTTAGGTGTTCGTGCTATTCGTCTTTGCTTCCAGAGAGAAGAAGTATTCAGAACTCAGTTAAGAGCATTACTTCGTGCTTCAGTTTATGGTGATCTTAAGATCATGTTCCCTATGATTGCAACTGTTGACGAATTCAAGAAGGCTAAGGGAATCTTATTAGATGAAAAGGCTAAGTTAGAAGCTGAAGGTGTTAAAGTTTCTGATTCAATCGAAGTTGGTATCATGATTGAAATCCCAGCCGCTGCTGTTCTTGCTGATCAGTTTGCTAAGGTTGTAGATTTCTTCTCAATCGGTACAAACGACTTAATCCAGTACACTTTTGCTGCTGATCGTATGTCATCTACAATCAACTACTTATATCAGCCATTCAACCCATCAATCTTAAGATTAGTTAAGAACACAATTGATGCTTCTCATAGAGAAGGTAAATGGACTGGTATGTGTGGTGAAATGGCAGGCGAAGCTCTTGCTGCACCATTACTACTTGGTTTAGGACTTGACGAATTCTCAATGTCTGCAACTTCAATTCTTGCTCAGAGAAAACGTATCAGAGAATTATCTTATGAAGAATCTAAGAAGGTAGCTGAAAAGGCAACTACTGAACTTTCTACAATGGAAGAAGTTGTTGAATTAGTTAAATCTGAAACTGGTATTGAAGGATAAAAAACACAATACTTGAGAGATGAACATTTGGAACCTTTAATTTTTAAGGGGGGTCAATAGAAAACTCGCTTTAAATATTTGGGGGTTTCCACTTGTAAAGGGCAGTCAGAAATGACTGCCTTTAGTGCGCTCATATTACTCCTATTTTAATGTTTTA
>ENA-OQHA01000569-OQHA01000569.1-human-gut-metagenome-genome-assembly--contig:-NODE-569-length-17990-cov-6.649107_pt1 | contig 17990 bp, 18 predicted proteins | sample MGYA00242558_ERZ504707 | MGnify/ENA primary metagenome ERZ504707 (study PRJEB26092, sample SAMD00036197) | human gut metagenome | host: Homo sapiens | study: EMG produced TPA metagenomics assembly of...
CTTTAATGCTAAAATAAAGAACTTTCGTGCGCAGTTCAGGGGAGTTAAAGACAAGGCATTCTTTTTGTACAGACTGACTAAAATTTATGCCTAAACAATAAATCCCTCAGGTTTTTACGTTGACCCACTTACTTCGCAAAACCACCATATTCTGCTTCCGCCCAGAAACGAAAAAAGCCCTGATTCTGTTGTGAATCAGAGCTTTTCCTAATTTTGCTTTGTAAGCTGGCGGTGCGTACGGGACTCGAACCCGTGACCCCATGCGTGACAGGCATGTATTCTAACCAACTGAACTAACGCACCATTAAGTTTTTTCGTTGCCATCTCTCTCGATTGCGATGCAAAGGTAGTGCTTTTTTTTGAATCTGCAATAGCTTTCCGAAAAAATATTCAAAAAAGTTTTACGCCTCATTTTTTAGAAAGCCACACATAGGAGGTTCTTACAAAAACCTTGTCAGAAAACACCATCACAGACAAACTTTTTGTCGCTTTTATTAGGAGATTGTTTATAATTCGTTACTTTTGCAAAAACTATTTTTTTCTACAAAAAAAACAGCACTGAATGAAAATTGCAATCATAAAATACAATGCAGGCAACCTCTTTTCGGTGGATTGTGCACTGAAGCGACTGAGTGTGGAACCTGTCATCACTAACGACAAGGAGACACTGCTCAGTGCCGACAAGGTGATTTTCCCGGGAGTGGGCGAAGCACGTACCACCATGGATTACCTGAAAGCTTGCCACATGGACCTTCTCATCAAAGAGCTCAAACAACCAGTATTAGGTATTTGCCTGGGGATGCAGTTGCTCTGCCGACATTCGGAAGAAGGTGATGCGGACTGTCTGGGAATCTTCGATGCGGAAGTCAAGCGATTCCAGTCGACCAATCCTGAAGAGAAAGTTCCTCATATGGGATGGAATACATTGTCACATCTCCGCAGCCCGCTCTTTCAAGGTATGAAAGAAGAAGAGTTCGTGTATTTCGTGCATAGTTTCTATGTGCCGGTCAACGAATTTACAGCGGCCACAACCGACTATATCACTCCTTTCAGTGCGGCCTTGCACAAGGATAACTTCTATGCCACCCAGTTTCATCCGGAAAAAAGCGGAAAGGTGGGAGAATGTATCCTGCGCAACTTTTTGAATCTCTAATCACGAAACATTATATAAAATATGATAGAACTTATACCAGCCATCGATGTCATCGACGGGAAGTGTGTACGACTTTCTCAGGGCGACTATCAGTCGAAAAAGGTTTACAACGAGAATCCAGTGGAAGTGGCCAAGATGTTTGAAGCGCATGGCATCCATCGCCTGCATGTGGTCGACCTGGACGGAGCGGCTTCCAAGCATGTGGTAAACTATAAGATACTGGAAGCACTGGCCGGACAGACTTCGCTGGTCATTGACTTTGGCGGAGGCATCAAAAGCGATGAAGACTTGCACATTGCCTTCGAAAGCGGAGCGCAGATGGTAACGCTGGGCAGCATCGCCGTAAAGGAGCCGGATACGTTCAACCGATGGATGAAGGTATATGGCAGTGAACGGATTATTTTAGGAGCGGATGCCAAAGACGGGAAAATAGCCGTCAACGGATGGCTGGAGTGCAGCCGTCTGGAGCTGATGCCGTTCTTGGATGACTATATAAAGAAAGGTGTCGCAAAGGTACTCTGCACGGACATCTCTCGCGACGGGATGCTCAACGGGCCGTCTTTGGAGCTATACAAGCAAATCATGGAGGCGCACCCCGACCTGCATCTGATAGCCAGCGGAGGCATCAGCGGAATGAAGGACATTGAAGCACTGAACGAAGCAGGTATTCCGGCAGTGGTATTCGGCAAGGCTTTCTATGAAGGGCGTATCACCTGCAGGACTTGAAAGCTTTTCTTCCTTAACTCTTAACTCAAGAAACTGATTATGTTAGCAAAAAGAATCATACCCTGTCTTGATATCAAAGACGGACAAACGGTGAAAGGTACCAACTTCGTCAATCTGCGACAAGCGGGCGACCCGGTAGAACTCGGAAAGGCTTACAGTGAACAAGGAGCCGACGAACTGGTTTATTTGGACATCACTGCCAGCCACGAAGGACGGAAAACGTTTACGGAGCTGGTGAAACGCATTTCTGCGGAAATCAACATTCCTTTCACCGTGGGAGGAGGTATTCATGAACTGAGCGATGTGGAACGTCTGCTAAATGCCGGAGCGACAAGGTGTCTATCAACTCTTCGGCCATCCGGAACCCGCAGCTCATCGATGACATCGCCCGCCATTTCGGTTCGCAGGTATGTGTGGTGGCCATTGATGCCCGACAAACCCCGCAAGGCTGGAAATGTTACCTCAACGGAGGAAGGCTGGAGACCGACCGTTTCCTTATGGAATGGGCGGAAGAAGCCAACAGCCGCGGAGCCGGGGAAATCTTGTTTACCAGCATGGACCACGACGGGGTAAAGGAAGGATATGCCAACGAAGCACTGGCCGAACTGGCCGACCGGCTTACCATTCCGGTCATTGCTTCCGGAGGAGCTGGCAAGAAAGAGGATTTCCGTGACGCATTTACGTTAGGAAAAGCTAATGCCGCCCTGGCAGCCAGTGTTTTTCACTTCGGTGAAATTCCAATTCCCGAATTAAAAGATTACCTTTGCAAAGAAGGTATCGCCGTGCGCAGATAACTGTTTAAACTAACTATATTATATAAAGTAAGATTATGGAACTGGATTTTGAAAAAATGAATGGCTTGATTCCGGCCATTATCCAAGATAACTATACGCAAAAAGTATTGATGCTGGGATTCATGAACAAGGAAGCCTACGAGAAAACCATGGAAACGGGTAAGGTGACTTCTTCAGCCGTACCAAAAACCGTCTGTGGACCAAAGGAGAAGAAAGCGGAAACTTTCTGCACGTGGTTTCGGTAAAGGCTGACTGTGACAACGACACACTGCTCATCATGGTACATCCGGAAGGCCCTGTCTGCCACAAGGGCACAGATACTTGCTGGGGAGACAAAAACGAGCAGGACATCATGTTCCTGAAAGAGTTACAGGATTTCATCGACCGTCGCCGTCAGGAAATGCCGGAGAAATCGTACACCACCAGCCTGTTCAATTCAGGAGTCAACAAGATGGCACAAAAGGTAGGTGAAGAAGCTGTAGAAACCATCCTCGAAGCCTGCAATGGAACCGACGAACGCCTGATTTACGAAGGAGCCGACCTGCTTTACCACTTGATTGTGCTGCTTACGTACAAAGGCTACCGCATTGAAGACTTAGCCCGTGAATTGAAAGAGCGTCACAGCGCCACCTGGAAAAAACACTAATCACTATATATGGAAGAACAACCACTCATTTCTTACCAGCACGTAAACGTGAGCTTGCAAGGACAGGAGATTCTTTCTGACGTAAACCTGGAACTCCGGAAAGGCGAATTTGTCTATCTCATCGGGAAGGTGGGCAGCGGAAAGTCTACTCTCCTGAAAACCATCTACGGTGAGGTGGAGATTGATGCCGGAGAAGCATGGGTGCTGGGAAATGCCATGCGCACCCTGAAACGGAAGGACTTCCCTACCCTGCGCCGGAAACTCGGCATCGTGTTTCAGGATTTCCAGCTACTGACCGACCGTACCGTGCACGAAAACCTGAAATTCGTGCTTAAAGCTACCGGCTGGAAAAACCGTACCGAAATAGAACGGCGAATTGAAGAAGTGCTCCAGCAGGTTGGCATGGAAAACAAGGGGTACAAAATGCCTAACGAACTTTCCGGTGGAGAACAGCAGCGTATCGTCATCGCCCGGGCCATACTGAACAAACCGGAAATTATCCTGGCCGATGAACCGACCGGCAATCTGGACGTGGAAACCGGACGGCGCATCGTGGAATTATTGCAGGACATCTGCCGCCAGGGCTCAGCCATTCTGATGACCACGCACAACCTCAACTTGCTTTCGGAATATCCCGGAAAAGTGTACAAATGCGAACATCACCGTCTCACGGAAACGACAAATTCATAAAAAAGACAAAGGAGTAAAAGGATTTTTGCCCAAATGACCCCAAAATAGGGTTTTTATTATTACATTTGCTCCCGAAATTAATTAATTATAGAACATTTAAAATTCGAAACGTAAAATGAAAGTTTTAAAGTTTGGAGGTACATCTGTGGGTTCTGCACAAAGAATGAAGGATGTGGCCAAATTAATCACTGACGGCGAACAGAAAATTGTAGTCCTGTCTGCCATGTCAGGTACGACTAACACATTAGTTGAAATTTCGGATTATCTGTACAAGAAAAATCCAGAAGGTGCAAATGAAATCATCAATAGACTGGAAGCGAAATATAAACAGCACATTGATGAGTTGTATTCTACCGAAGAATATAAACAGAAAACACTGGATTTCGTAAAATCTGTATTCGATTACATTCGTTCTTATACGAAAGACATATTTACTTTATTTGAAGAAAAAGTCATCCTAGCTCAGGGAGAAATCATCTCTACCAACATGGTGACTAACTACTTGTGCGAGCAGGGCGTAAACGCGACATTGATTCCGGCACTGGAATACATGCGCACTGACAAGAACAGTGAACCGGACCTGACTTATATCCGCGAAAAACTGTCGGCACAACTGGAAGCAAACCCGGGTTATGAAATCTATATCACTCAGGGATTCATCTGCCGCAACGCATACGGTGAAATCGACAACCTGCAGCGTGGAGGAAGTGACTATACGGCTTCTCTGATTGGAGCTGCCATCAATGCTTCTGAAATCCAGATCTGGACAGACATCGACGGTATGCACGACAATGACCCGCGCGTAGTAGACAAGACTTCTCCGGTACGTCAGCTTCACTTTGAAGAAGCAGCTGAACTGGCCTACTTCGGTGCAAAGATTCTGCACCCGACTTGTATCCAGCCGGCTAAATATGCCAACATTCCGGTACGTTTGCTGAACACCATGGAACCGACTGCTCCGGGCACACTGATTTCTAACGATACGGAAAAAGGCAAAATCAAGGCGGTAGCTGCCAAAGACAACATCACCGCTATCAAGATTAAGTCAAGCCGTATGCTGCTGGCTCACGGTTTCCTCCGCAAGGTATTTGAAATCTTTGAAAGCTACCAGACTCCGATTGATATGGTATGTACTTCAGAAGTGGGTGTATCTATGTCGATTGACAACACAAAACACCTGAACGAAATCGTAAACGACCTGAAGAAGTACGGTACAGTAACGGTAGACCATGACATGTGTATCGTCTGTGTAGTGGGCGACCTGGAATGGGAAAACGTAGGTTTCGAAGCAAAGGCACTGGATGCAATGCGTGAAATTCCGGTACGTATGATTTCATTCGGTGGAAGTAACTACAACATCTCTTTCCTGATTCGTGAATCAGATAAGAAGCAGGCGTTGCAGTCATTGAGCAACGTGCTTTTCAACGGTAAAGAGAAATAAAAGCAACCTTTTATAAAAGCTAAAGGCGGAGGATACGGTCAGTAAAAACCGCATCACCGCCTTTTTTATTCTTCTAATATAACAACAATCACAACTAAACCCATTTTATGAAAGCTAATTTTCCAATAGAGCAGTTCCGAAAACTGGAAACGCCATTTTATTATTATGACACAAATCTGCTTCGTGAAACCTTAAATAAAATCAAGGAGGAAGCAGGAAAATACAATAAATTCTGTGTGCACTATGCGGTGAAAGCTAATGCCAACCCTAAAATATTAGGCATCATTCGTGAAAGCGGACTGGGAGCTGACTGCGTAAGCGGCGGCGAAATCAAAGCTGCCATCAAGGCCGGATTCCCTGCTAGCAAGATTGTATATGCTGGAGTAGGAAAAACAGACAAGGAAATCAATCTGGGACTGGATTATGACATTTTTTGTTTTAACGTTGAGTCTATTCCAGAACTGGAAGTCATCAACGAACTGGCTGCAGCAAAGAACAAGATTGCCCGCGTGGCTTTCCGTATCAATCCGGATGTAGGTGCTCATACGCATGCCAATATCACTACCGGACTGGCAGAAAATAAATTCGGTATCAGTATACAAGACATGGATCGTGTGATTGACCTGGCACTGGAGATGAAAAACGTGAAGTTCGTAGGATTACACTTCCACATCGGCTCACAGATTCTGGATATGGGCGACTTCGTGGCACTCTGTAACCGTGTAAACGAATTACAGGAGAAACTTTTTGCCCGTCAGATTATCGTGGAACATATCAACGTGGGAGGTGGCTTAGGTATTGACTATGCACACCCCAACCGCCAGCCGATTCCTGACTTCGCAGAGTATTTCGCTACTTATCACAAGCACCTGCGCCTGCGTCCGCAGCAAACGCTTCACTTTGAATTGGGACGCTCAGTGGTAGGTCAGTGCGGTAACCTCATCACTAAAGTTATTTACGTGAAACAAGGTACCAACAAGCAGTTTGCCATCGTAGACGGAGGAATGACCGACCTGATTCGTCCGGCTTTGTATCAGGCTTATCACAAGATTGAGAACCTCACTTCGGAAGAACCTGCAGAAGCATACGATGTAGTAGGTCCTATCTGTGAATCATCGGATGTATTCGGAAAAGCCATCGACCTGAACAAGGTACACCGTGGCGACCTGATTGCACTTCGTTCTGCCGGAGCCTACGGTGAAATCATGGCTTCTGGATATAACTGTCGTCCACTTCCGCAAGGATATACTTCGGACGAGTTAGTATAATGCAACTATTTTTATTTGTTGAATAATTCGAAGGTAAATTTACATCCCAAGGAGGTAAATTTACCTTTTTCATTTCCGATAAAGACACCCACATCAAACAAGTGGGTAGCAAAGCCGTAACCGAATTCCAGATAAGGATTCAGGTGGGGCATGAAAAGAACGCCGGCATAAATACGTTCCTTCTGTACGAACGACAACAAACGGGTGACCGGATATAAGAGGATGAAAGGTGCCTCAAAGGTCAGATTACCTCGTATGTAATGACTGGAAGCATTGTACCAGCGTCCGTCCAGCATCTGGAACGTACCTCCAATATCGTCATTCCAACCCTGGGGAAGATTCAAGTTGGCAAAATGCGCATAATCCACAAAGTACATATCCGATTGATTGGTAAACATACCGGCTCCCACATGATAAGCCAGTGAACGCACATTCTTCAAACGAATGATTTGTTCCACAGAACCTTCGATTCGTTCATAGGTACCGGAATTCTTTAAAACTTTGATACCCCGTTCGTAATCCAGCATAAAGGTAGGAAAGAAAGAGCCGACATTTATCTTTCGGTTGCCGTTCATATAATAATACATGCCCGGTGTCCATTCCAGACGAATACGGGGAGCGAAACTGTTATAATTAGAACGTACACGTGCTTCCACTTCCGGCGTACTCTTAGTATAACGCCAATGCATAGCCAAACCTGTGCCTAACTTTAGTCCGTTGCACAACTCAATGTTATGCGATATATCTACGTATACATCTTTAAAATAATCCAATTCAAGTCCATCGAAGGTAAACGCACTGTCCGGAATCTGCTCCAGCTGGTCGAGTACCACACTACTGTAAATTCGGTTACCATTCCTCCATGTACTTCAATGGAGCCCAATTTCCGAGGATTGTAGATATATTCCATATCCGCCTTGGCATAAAACTCTTTCTTTGTAAAGTTATAACCAATCTGAGGAACAATACGTAGCAAACGCCCATCATGGAAAAGCTTGTTGTACTTAAATACCTGCCGATAGGATATTCCGTTCCGGTGGCTATAACTCACTAATAAGGGATTGATAATCGGAGAGCAGTTGATGCTTCCCACTTTAGAGATGTCAATGTCATAGCTGCTAATCAAGGCATCCCCCAGCTGCCCCAAGAACACCATGTTCTTCTTCAGTTTTGTAGGCTCTGCCTTTATCGTATCGGCCTCCCGTTTCAATCGCCGCTCATCCGCCGAACGGTAAAGCGAATCCTCATAAGCAGACAAAGGAATCGGACGGATGCGGTTGAACGAGTCACGTTCCACCACGAGCCGACTGGTATCACACGACAAAGTATAAGAATTCGAAAGATTATGGTCGTTCGTTTTCTTGACAATCCATTCCTCCCCCGGCTTACGATAAACAACCGATGAATACTTCATCCACCCCGTATACTTCATCTCCAGATGATTCTTCAGGAACTTGAAGTTCAAATCAAGATTCAGTAAAACAGGAAGATATTTCGTATCTTCCTCCTCGCCCATCTGCATGCTCAGTTGGAACCTTACCAGGTCATAACGTCCCTTGAGATTCATTCTTCGGATAGTCCAGTCGGCTGATGAAAGCCACAGAAAACCTTCCACCAACTGCGTGCTCCGGTAACGGGGTACGACACGAATGCAATACAATTCTCCTCCCAACCGGTGCTCCACCCTTTCAAGCAAATAATGATAATGTACCTGAGCCTTTCTGTTCAGCGGTGAAAGTATCCTGTTGCCCATCAGCGAAGGAGCATAAATATTGAACTTCATGTAGTCCATAATGTCGAATATCTGCCCTCTGGTGCTGGGGAAAGTCGTAGATATTGCCCTGACCTTCCGGTCGTAAATGGCAGGAGCCGTATATTGCAGCTCACTGATAGACTCATGAAAATAATCATTTATACCCTTTTCCAGACGAAACATGGAAGGCACATACTTGATAATCCGGTTCTGCTTATGTACTTTCAGATGACCTTTCAAATACAAATCGCCCTTGTATCCTTTCACCTCACGCAAATAAATAGATGCAGAATGAAACATGTAATCCAAAATAGAATCGGCCACGACAGGCTTTTTCGGAAGGTACGGAGCATTGTCGCGCGCCACCCCTCGCAGTGGGAAACAGCACAGCAAGCACAATGCCAGCAAGCCCCACAAAGCCTCATATAAGCCTTTCAGTTTTCGCATATTCACAGCAAATATATAATAAAGCCCTTATCTGAGGCCATTTTTATGATGAAAAAAAGAATATTTTCAATTTTTCTTCGTACCTTTGTGCTTAATAACATGGTTTTGGAACATTTTATGGTAAAAAAGGAATTAACAGAAGCTGAGATTGCCGAAAGTATACCAGATTTATGGCAACCATTAACACAGCAACAACGCGAATTGCTGGCACAGAACTTACGATTCAGAAATACAAAAAGAACGAAACGATTTATTGCGAAGGTGAAACGCCGGAGAATTTGATGTGCCTGCTGAACGGAAAGGTAAAGATTTACAAGGACGGCGTAGGGGGACGCAGCCAGATTATCCGAGTAATAAAGGACAAAGAATACTTTGCCTATCGTGCCTATTTTGCCGAAGAAAATTTCGTGACCGCTGCTGCTGCCTTTGAGCCATGTACCATGTGCCTGATTCCCATGCCCGTCATCGTGCAGCTGATTATGGAAAATACGGAACTTGCCATGTTTTTCATCAAACAGTTGTCGAAAGACTTGGGTATCTCCGACGAAAGAACAGTCAACCTGACCCAGAAACACATTCGAGGACGTTTGGCAGAATCATTGCTTTTCCTGAAAGATACCTACGGTGTGGAAGAAGACCAGTGTACTCTGAGCATCTATCTCTCCAGAGAAGACCTGGCCAACCTCTCCAACATGACCACATCCAATGCCATCCGAACCTTGTCTAATTTCGCCGCCGAAAAACTGATTATTATTGACGGACGAAAAATCAAGCTCATTGACGAAGAAAAATTAAAGAAGATAAGCAAGATTGGATAAACTTGCGGGTGAAATACCTCTTGTTTGTTCATTCACCGAGTGATATTGTTTCTGTGATACATGCTTCAAGAGAAACAATATCACTTTTTATTTCCTTAAGTCCGAATACCAAGCATTTTCAATTCCCCTCAGAAAAACTTGCTAAATTCATTTTGCAAACGTACTTTTGTGTCAAAATATCATTTATATTACATTTCTACTGACATGGAAAATACCACACACAAAGAAGAAACCCACAAGACTCTTTTCGCCCAGATGCGGCAAAGACTGAAAGAACGAAAGCGCCGGGTAATGCGCCTCATCGAGTTGAAACGCCTCCGGAGAATACGTAAAAAACTGTACCCGGGTACACCTATTGTAAGAATTGCGGTACCAAGCTGGAGGGAATGTATTGTCATTGTTGCGGACAATATGCCCTCGATATCTACCAGCCTTTCTGGAAATACCTCAGACAATACATTGAAAATGTCTATCAGTTTGATAGCAAAATCTGGCAAACCTTGTGGCTGATGTTTACCCGTCCCGGATTCCTGACCAACGAATTCAATGCCGGAAAAATCAATTCCTACGTACATCCTTTCCGGCTTTATATGTGTATCTCTGTTGTTTTCTTTACCCTTTTCTTTATGATAGCTTCCGACAAGGCCAATCAGGCATTGCAGGCGGTAAGCTCCCTCAATATCAACGACGAAATCGTAGCACAACTCAAATCGTCTGCTACCCTGCCCGATACATGCATGTATGTATACCAAGGCCCCGAGTTAGTGAAAGCTTTTCAGGAAAGAGGAGTAGAAAAGGCCGAGGAATTGTTCAAGGTACAACAACTGGACGACCGATTCTCTCTTTCCTACGTGCAAATGCCCCGGATCGTGGCCGACTCCTGCCTGCATGAAACCACTCTCCGGCAAAAAGACCTGACTACCATTCTGAATCTCAAAAAAGTAAAAGGTGAGTACCTGGATAACCTGATCGCGGAAGAGGAGATTACCTCTGAATCCCTGCAAGCTGCACGCCACTTTCAGGTAGACTCGACCGGTACCGCCCTAACTCCCGTATACGAATGGAAAGAAGACCACAGCGATGAAGCACAACAACTTCGTCAGGAATCCTTTCTCAACCATCTTTTGGGAGATTTGTCCAAATGGACTCCGCTCTACATGATGTTCCTTCTGCCTCTGTTTGCCTGGCTTCTGCAAGGAATGTTCCGGAAATCCAAGTTTCCTTACATGTGGCATTTCGTACATGCCATTCACCTGAACACCGTGTTTCTGATACTGATTCCTATTCCGCTGGTACCCGTGCTGACAAGTGACACTTTTATGGAATCGTTTAAAGGAAACATGCCGATGTATACTCTCCTTATCTTCGTAACAGGTATGTTCGTGTACACCTACATTTCCCTGCACACGGTATACCGCCGGGGATGGATACGTACATTTGTCAAGACAATCGTTTTCCTGGCTGTCTTTACCTTCATTTCACTAGCCATTGCGGCTGCGCTATTGGTATTCCTGCTTTCCACTCTTTCTGAGTAGCTTTAATATCAAACATTCACATAAAAAGAGCACTCCCGAGACATAACATTCATCTCTCAGAAGTGCTCTTTGCTTCAATATCCCTCATTTAGTCACTTAGATTTCCCGCAAAGCCTTACAGAGCTGGTCGGGACAAGAAGTCGGCTTCCCGCCACAACGGATACCTTCCAGACGAGCAATCACTTCATCTATTTTCATACCTTCCACCAAGGCTGAAATCCCTTTCAAGTTTCCATTGCAACCACCGGTAAAATGCACGCCCTTCAGTATGCCATCCTCTACCTCAAAATCAATCTGAGAACTGCATGTTCCCATCGTACGATAAGTATATTTCATTGTCATCAATATGCTAGTCGAGTTAACATAAAAAGAGAACGGAGCACCACTTGCCGGATTATTCCGGCCGGATACTCCGTTCCGTCATTATCTTTCAAGAAAAAGCTTATTCAGCGTCTTCTTCCGGTTTCATGTTAGTATATACAGTCTGTACATCGTCGAACTCTTCCAGACGTTCTACCATCTTGTCGATAGTTTCACGCTGCTCCGGAGTCACATCTTTCAAGTCGTTCGGGATGTAAGTGAAATCACCACCGACATCTTCGAAGCCGCATTCTTCCAGATGTTTCTGGATAGCCGCATAGCTCTTCGGATCACCGTAGATAGTGATAGTTCCTTCTTCCGGATCTTCATCGAATTCGTCTTCTACGTTGTAGTCAATCAAGTCCAGAATCAGTTCTTCCATATCGATACCTTCTTTCTTCTTGAAAGTGAACACACACTTGTGATCGAACAAGAAGGCCAGTGAACCTGTAGTACCCAAGTTACCTCCGAACTTGTTGAACACAGAACGTACATCGGCTACGGTACGAGTGGTATTATCAGTCAATGTATCTACGAATACGGCGATTCCGTGAGGACCGTATCCTTCGTAAGTCATACCTTTGTAATCGCTCTGGTCTTTACCCATTGCGTTCTTGATAGCACGTTCAATGTTATCTTTCGGCATGTTTTCACGCTTACAAGTAGCGATTACCGAACGCAGAGTCGGGTTGTTTTCCGGTTCAGGACCGCCGGCCTTTACCGCAATTGCAATTTGTTTACCCAGACGTGTAAAGGTCTTTGCCATGTGACCCCATCTTTTCAGCTTCGTAGCTTTTCTATATTCAAATGCTCTTCCCATTGGATGATATTTTAAATTTATTTTTTAATGAATTTACTTATTATCGAAGCACAGCTCCAAGCTTATTCTGCAAGTTGCCAATCAGCTTCTGCATAAACTTATCAATCTGTTTGTCGTTCAGTGTAGCGTTTTCATCCTGAAGCATGAAGCTTACAGCATAGCTCTTCTTGCCAGCTTCCAAGTTCTTTCCTTCGTACACGTCGAACAATTCTACAGACTTGAGTAACTTCTTGTCGGTTTCGTAAGCAATCTTTTCGATTTCGGCAAATTGTATCTTCTTGTCAATCAGCAATGCCAGGTCACGTTTTACAGCCGGGAACTTGGAGATTTCCTTGTAGCTTACCGTATTGCCTTGATGGCCTTCATCAGTTCTTTCCAGTTCAGGTCGGCATAGTACACTTCATTGTCGATATCGAACGCTTTCTGAATCTTCTTGCAAACTACACCAAAGGTAGCCAGCAATTTACCACCACGGGTGTGTACGGAGATAGCTACTGAGTAGATATCGTCTGAAAGGTTACCGAATACCAGCGAGCCGAAGTTCACGCCCAGACGACGGAATATGTTCAGCACGTAAGCCTTCAGTTCGTAAACCGAAGCGTTTTCGTCGGCATGAGCCCATGAGTTGCTTACACGCTTTCCGGTAATCCACAACCCCATGTGCAACTCTTCTGAATAGCCTGACAACACTTTTTCCGGATTCTTTTTCTCAGCATGGAAGTGATAGCAGTTACCGAATTCGAAGAACTTCAAGTCGGCATTCTTACGGTTGGCATTGTGCTGGATGCTTTCCAGACCACCGAAAAGTAAGGTAGCACGCATCACGTTCAGATCGTTACTCAACGGGTTCATCAGGCGAACCAGATTTTCCGGCTTGTAAGTTTCCAGTCCGTCGTAATAAGCGGCTGCTGTCAAAGAGTTGTTCAGGATTTCATTAAATCCGCAACCCACCAGCTGTTCACCTACCAGGTTCTGGAGTTTCACCGATTTGTCCACTTCTCCCTTCACGCTCAGGCTTGATTTCAGGGTAGTAGGAATTTCCACGTTGTTATATCCGTAGATACGAAGAATATCTTCAACCACGTCGCACGGACGCTGCACGTCTACACGATAAGGAGGAATCTGCAAAGAAAGACCTTCGGCCGTTTCTTCCACAATTTTCATTTCCAGGCTGGTTACGATGCTCTTCACCGTTTCTGCCGGAATTTCCTTTCCAATCAGTGAGTTTACATAATTATATGAAAGTTCTACCGCGAAATCGGCAATCGGATTCGGATAGTTATCTTTGATGTCAGAAGCAATTTCACCTCCGGCCAGTTCTTTCACCAGCAGAGCGGCCTCCTTCAAGGCATAGATAGTGATGTTCGGGTCGATACCACGTTCGAAACGGAAAGAAGAATCGGTGCTCAATCCGTGACGGCGGCAGTCTTACGCACCCATGTAGGATGGAAGTAAGCACTTTCCAGGAACACGTCGGTAGTAGTTTCGGTAGTACCTGAATCCAGACCTCCGAACACACCGGCAATACACATCGGTTCTTCCGCGTTGCAAATCATCAGTCCTTGTCGGACAATTTACGTTCCACTTCGTCCAATGTAACAAACGGAGTTCCTTCGGCACAAGTCTTCACCACAATCTTGCCGCCCTTTATCTTGTCGGCATCGAAGCAGTGCATCGGCTGGCCATAGGCGTGCAGGATGTAGTTGGTAATATCAACGATGTTATTAATAGGACGCACACCAATAAGGCGGAGCTTGTTCTGCAACCATTCAGGGCTTTCCTTCACCGTTACTCCCTTGATGGCTACTCCGGCATAACGCGGGCAGGCTTCAGTATTTTCCACCACAATGTCGATATTCATGTCATGATTGTCTACCTTGAATGCATCTACCGAAGGACGCTTCAGCGTAGCTTTATGACCGTTCTGAATGAGCCATGCGTAGAGGTCGCGTGCCACACCATAGTGTGAGCAGGCATCGGCACGGTTCGGAGTGATGTCCACTTCGAGTACGTATTCGCTCTTCACATTATAGTAATCCTTGGCCAGTGTACCCGGAACTACGTCGGCAGGCAACACGATGATACCTTCATGGCTTGTGCCCACGCCGATTTCATCTTCGGCACAAATCATACCGTTTGATTCTACGCCACGGAGCTTCGACTTCTTGATGGTGAAGCATTCGTCACCATCATACAATTTTGTACCCAGCGTAGCTACGATAACCTTCTGTCCGGCAGCCACGTTGGCAGCACCACAGACAATCTGCACAGGTTCTCCCTGTCCTAAATTGACGGTCGTAATATGCATGTGGTCAGAATTGGGATGCGGCTCGCAGGTCAGCACTTCGCCTACTACCAAACCTTCCAATCCTCCCTTGATAGTTTGAACTTCTTCCACTCCCCCAGTCTCCAAACCGATGGAAGTCAGTGCGGCTGCCACTTCGTCCGGATTAAGGTCGAAGTCGACGTATTCTTTCAGCCAGTTATAAGAAATATTCATATCGTAATAGTATTTTATAATTTCCCAAACAATGATGTGCAAAGTTAATACATATTTGGGATATAAGAGGTAAGACAAAAATATTTTTAGCCAAAAACCGTCAGAATGGTACATCGGGCACAGGCGCGCCAAACGGATTGTCGGGCATAGGCGGCATCTCCGTGGGTGGAGGCGGTACGAAGTCCTGTCCGCCGCCGTTATTCATCTTCGAACGGAGCACCGGAGCCTTCTTTTCTTCGCCCGGCATCGGCACAATCATGTCGTCGTCGGGGTTCTGGAAACGGGCATATTCGCCACGGAAACGAAGCAGCACATCACCTACGGCACCGTTACGGTGCTTGGCGATAATGATTTCGGCCATGCCGTGCAGGTCGTTACCTTTCTCATCGGTGTAAATCTTATAGTATTCCGGACGGTGGATGAAGCACACCATATCGGCATCCTGCTCGATGGCTCCCGATTCACGAAGGTCGCTCAATTGCGGACGTTTTCCGTCGATACCTTCACGGTTCTCTACTCCACGGTTCAACTGGCTCAGCGCAATAATCGGGATGTTCAGTTCCTTGGCCAATCCCTTCAACGAACGCGAAATGGTGCTGACCTCTTCCTGACGGCTTCCGAACGACATACCACTGGCATTCATCAGCTGGAGGTAGTCGATGATGATGATTTTCACCCCATGCTCACGTACCAGACGACGTGCTTAGTTCGCAATTCGAACACGGACAAAGAAGGCGTGTCGTCCACGTAAAGCGGTGCGTCGTAGAGTTCTTTTATCTTGTAGTCGAGCTGTCCCCACTCGTAAGGTGCCAGCTGACCGCTCTTGATTTTCTCGCCCGGAATTTCGCAGACGTTCACAATCAGACGGTTTACCAGCTGCACGTTGCTCATTTCAAGCGAGAACAAGGCTACGGGCACTTTGCTGTTCACCGCCATGTTTTTGGCCATGGAAAGCACGAAGGCCGTCTTACCCATGGCCGGACGAGCCGCAATGATAATCAGGTCGGAGTTTTGCCAGCCGGAGGTCATCTTGTCCAGCTGATGGAATCCGCTCGAAAGCCCACTCAAACCGTCGGTACGTGCCGCCGCCTTCTGAAGCATTTCATAGGCTTCCTGGATGACCGGATTAATCTGCGTGTAGTCCTTCTTCATGTTCTGCTGAGAGATTTCGAAGAGTTTTCCTTCGGCCTCCTGCATCAGGTCGTCCACGTCCTGCGTCTCATCGAACGCCTTAGTCTGTATGTTACTCGTAAAAGAAATCAGCTCACGTGCCAGAAACTTCTGGGCAATGATGCGGGCATGGTACTCAATATGAGCCGACGAGGCTACCTTACCACTCAGCTGAGTGATATAGAACGGTCCGCCCGCCTCTTCCAGGTTACCGCGCGAGCGCAACTGCTCGGCCACGGTCAAAATATCAATCGGTTTCTGTTGAATAGCCAAGTCAGTAATGGCCGCATAAATCAGCTGGTGCCGGTGTTCGTAGAACGACTCCGGACGAAGAATCTCGCTCACCAGCGAATACGCATCCTTCTCAATCATCAGCGCACCCAGCACAGCTTCTTCCAGTTCGGGAGCCTGAGGCTGGAGGTGGCCGTACTCATCCATCGGCTTGGTCTTAGCCGTCTTTGCCACACGTGTATTTCTTCTCGGTTCTGCCATTTTGTTTTTGTTTAAGTGGGGCAAAGATACGATTTTTTCCGTGAATCCCGATTTTCTCGAAACTTTCTGCTATATTTGAGCAACGAAAAAACAAACGACCTTATGATTACATTTCCCAATGCCAAAATAAACCTTGGCCTGAATATTATTGAAAAACGTCCCGACGGTTACCACAACCTGGAAACCATTTTCTACCCCATCCACCTGCAAGATGCACTGGAAGTGACACGAAGAGAACAAAACGATGCTCCTTATACGCTTCACGTGAAAGGCACGGCTATCGAAGGAAAGCCGGAAGACAACTTAGTGGTCAGAGCCTACGAATTGCTGAAAAAGGATCATGACATACCACCCGTTGACATCCACCTGTTCAAGCACATCCCCACGGGTGCCGGACTGGGAGGCGGTTCATCCGATTGCGCATTCATGATTAAGTTGCTGAACGAGAAATTCCGTCTGGCACTAAGTCTGGAGAAGATGGAAGACTACGCCGCCCGCTTAGGAGCCGATTGTGCTTTCTTCATCCGCAACCAGCCGGTATTTGCCACGGGCATCGGTAACATATTCGAACCTGTCCGTCTTTCGCTTTCGGGTTATTACCTGGTGCTGGTGAAACCAGATATCTTCGTATCCACACGCGATGCTTTCGCACACATCACTCCCCGCCATCCGGAAGTTCCATTGAAAGACATCATCTGCCAACCGGTAGAAACGTGGAAAGACAACATGAAGAATGATTTTGAAGACAGCGTGTTCCTGAAATATCCGGAGATTGCGGCCATCAAGGACGAGTTGTATGATCTGGGCGCGGTGTATGCCAGCATGAGCGGATCCGGCTCATCGGTTTACGGCATCTTCCGCCAGCCGGTAGAACACGTGGACGAGAAATTCGGCGGATGCTTCTGCCGTCAGAGAGAACTGGACTGATTGGAGTCCGGTTCTTTTTCTTAACTGACAATTTCAAATGCCGAATCAGCTTTTGATGTAGCCAAATAAAAAGGCAAGAGAAACTTGACAAATCCTTCCTCCACTTCCCGATTAGGGAAGCCCAAGGTATATGTACGAAAACGCTTGTCGTATCCCTTTATGGTGAGATAGCCACTCTGATATAGAATAGGCACAGGATTCGTCTCCATCGTATCAATACCGCTTAAAGAGTCAGCGGTAGCAAGTTCTTCCGTCAGACGATGCAAATCATAGTGACTACGTAAAAGTAGTTCCACTAAGAAAGTCGGTGTGCCCGTCTCAAACCAATAACTTCCAAATTCCCTACTTTTCAAGGCATTGAGCAGACTGAACGGATTGTAAAGGCCGCCTGTATGACCGGAAAAATTGATAACCGTCATACCATTGTCGCAGGCTTTTACAAGTCTCTTC
>ENA-OQHA01000570-OQHA01000570.1-human-gut-metagenome-genome-assembly--contig:-NODE-570-length-17990-cov-2.212058_pt1 | contig 17990 bp, 28 predicted proteins | sample MGYA00242558_ERZ504707 | MGnify/ENA primary metagenome ERZ504707 (study PRJEB26092, sample SAMD00036197) | human gut metagenome | host: Homo sapiens | study: EMG produced TPA metagenomics assembly of...
CCTACGCGTTACTCACCCGTTCGCAACTCATCCAAGAAGAGCAAGCTCCTCTCTTCAGCGTTCTACTTGCATGTATTAGGCACGCCGCCAGCGTTCGTCCTGAGCCAGGATCAAACTCTCATTAAAAACTTTAATAATTGTTCGAGCGTTAACTCATTACCGTCGTCTGACGATTTATTCTTGTAAATTGACAGGTTATAATTTCTTCTATAACCCTGCACTTGGTTTCTTATTCAGTTCTCAAAGGTCTTTGTCTCTCTTAAGACAACTTCTATATTCTAGCAAATCTAGAATGCCTTGTCAACACTTTTTTGAAGTTTTTTTCACTTCTCGTGTCCGCTGTCTCTCGCGAAACAGCTTATTTATAATATCATCTCTAGCTTGTCTTGTCAATAACTTTTTTAAAGTTTTGGAACCTTTTCAAGTTTGTGGCAAGGCAATTAAGATAACTTTTACATCTTATCACCCAAATAAATTCTTGTCAATAGGGTTTTAGTAAAACTATTAACCTTTTTTAGATTGAACCTTTTTGAATCCTTGATACAATACCCATCCAACGACTAGGCCGAGAGCGTTTTGGCAGAAATTAGGAATCACTTCTGCGATTGAAGCTCCTGTTCCATACATAAATACTGAAGCAAGTGCATAGCCACCCACCATCACAATTGTAGCAATCAGAAGGCCTAGGATACGATAGTTACCTTTAAATCCAGCAAAATAACCTTGTGCACCATGGATTAACAAACTAATAAACATCCATTGCGGAGCAGATGATAGCAAATCTATCAAAAATGCAGATAATCCTCCTACAATTGCTCCTTCTTTCTTGCCAAGATAGAAGGCTGTGAAGTAGATTCCTGCATCTACCAAAGTTAAAAGCCCTGTTGGAGTCGGAATTTTAGCTACGAATCCAAAGGTCACTGATAAAGCCGTTAAGATAGCTAATAATGTTAGCTCTTTTGTTTTCTTATTTTGCATATTGAACTACTCCAAATTCATTTGATTGTTTAATTGATTCATAAACGAAGGCTTTAGCATTTGCCACAGCTTCAGTTTCTGAACATCCTTTGACTAATTCACTAGCTATACTTGAAGCAAATGTACATCCTGCACCGGTATTATTTTTATCCAGCACAGCTTCTTCAAACAATTTGTAATCTGTTCCATCATAAAAGACATCTATCGCTTTATTACCATCCAAGCGATTTCCACCTTTGACAACGACAGTCTTAGCACCTAATTCATTGAGATAGCTAGCCGCATGCTTCATGTCAACAATAGTCTTAACATTTCTATCTATAAGCAGTTCGACTTCAGGTAAGTTCGGAGTGATAACCGTGGTATAAGGGAAAAATTTAACCAATTCATCACGTAGTTGAGAAACTTCAACGTCATGAGTCTCCTTACATACTAAAACGGGATCCAAGACAATTGGAATATCAGAATGTTTTTTAACAAAATCCAACGTTAATTCCGCGATTTCAACGTTAGGCAACAAACCAATTTTAATTGCTGAGAATGGGATATCTTTTAGTGAGTCAAGTTGTTGTTTAAAAACATTAGTATCAACCGGAATAACCTCAAAACCATTCTCAGTCATAGCTGTCAGACAGGTAAGAGCCACAAATCCATGTTGTTTATTAGTGGTAAACGTCGCTAAGTCTGCATGAAGTCCGCCACCACTAAAAATATCATTCCCCGAAATCGCTAAAATCAATTCATCACTCATATCTTATCTCCTTCAAATATAATCCATTTCCTGCTGCTGTTGGTCCTGCGAGATTACGATCACGACTTCCAACACTGTCTTAACTTGCGAAACAGGCATGCGACCATTGCCAATCTTCAACAAGGTGCCGACCATATTTCTAACTTGCTTATAGAGAAACCATTCCCAGAAAAAGTAAAGATATAAAATCCAGTTTTCTCATCGATAGATACACTAGCTTGTGTAATTGTGCGTACTTTATTTTCTACAGAAGTTCCTGAAGCTGTGAAGCCTGTAAAATCATGTGTGCCGACCAAATCCTTAGCAGCCTCCTGCATAGGTGCTAAACTTAGAGGGTAGGGATAGTGGGTCGCATAATTACGCATCATAGGGTTCTTAGGTCGCCCTGCATCTACTAAGAACTCATAAGTTTTACTGTGTTTATTGTATCGTGCATGAAATTCTTCTGATACGAGTTCGATACTAACAACATCAATATCATCTGGACATTGCGTATCCAAACCAAAACGTAACTTCTCTGAATCCCGCTCCTGGGGCAAATCGAAGTGTATAACTTGTCCATAGGCATGAACACCTGCATCTGTACGACCCGCTCCATGAACGGTGACAGGTGTTCCGCTATTTAACCGTAAGAGAGTCTTTTCAAGTTCTTCTTGAATAGAACGTGCATTTGGTTGTCTTTGAAAACCTGAGAAAAGTGTACCATCATAGGAAATTGTCGCTTTGTATCTAACCATAAAATTATCATATCAGATTTTTTCAAGGATAAAAAGTAGGTCGATTGTCAAGTGACCCCATACAGTTTTCGAAATAAAGAAAAAGACGCCTTCAGCGTCCTTCCTTTATAAATCTTCTAAGGCATCCTTTACTTTATTGAAGAAACCTTTTTTCTGTGGTGCGATTTTTTCATCTCCACTTGCCTTGGCGAATGCAAGGAGAGCTTCTTTTTGAGCATCGTTTAGCTTCGTAGGAGTTACAATCTTAACTGTAACGTGTTGGTCTCCTTGTGAACCTCCACGAAGACGTGGAGCACCCTTTCCTTTTAGACGGAAAGTTTTGCCTGTTTGAGTTCCTGCTGGAATAGTCATCTCAACGTTTCCGTGAACTGTTGGTACTTCGACAGTATCACCAAGAGCGGCTTGGACAAAAGAAATGTTAAGTGTATAGTAAATTGTTGATCCATCACGAGTAAACTTATCGCTTGGATTAACATTGATGATTACAAAGAGGTCTCCATAAGGACCACCATTGAAACCAGCTTCACCTTGACCTGCAAGACGGATTTGTTGACCTGTTTCAACACCTGCTGGAATCTTGATAGATACTTTGTGGCTTTGTTTTTCATGTCCTGTTCCGTGACAAGTTTGACATGGCTCTTTAATTTCTTGACCTGTTCCATGACAGACATCACAGGTTACTTGACGACGCATCATACCAAGTGGCGTTTGCGTATCGACATTGATAACCCCTTGACCATGACAGCGACCACAAGTTACAGGGCTAGTTCCAGGTTTTGCACCAGATCCCGAACATGTCTTACATGTTGCTTCACGATTGTAGTGAACTTCTTTTTCGGCACCAAAAATCGCCTCTTCGAAGCTTAGGTTGACACGGTACTGAAGATCATCACCTTGACGTGGAGCATTCGGGTTACGAGTAGCACCACCACCAAAGAAGCTAGAGAAGATATCCTCAAAGCCACCAAAGCCTGCACCACCATCGAAGCCACCAAAGCCTCCTTGACCACCAAAACCATTCGCACCATCTGGTCCGTATTGGTCATAGGCTGCACGTTTTTGGTCATCACTTAAAGTTTCGTAGGCCTCTTGGACCTCTTTATATTTTTCTTCCGCACCTGGTTCTTTATTAATGTCTGGGTGGTATTTCTTAGACATCTTACGATAGGCACGTTTAATTTCATCTTGAGAGGCATCCTTAGATACCCCAAGACGATCGTAATATTCGGTATTGTTCATACAAGATACTAAGAGCGAACAGAAAGCGACTGAAATTTAGGAAACCGACAAGAAATCATGATTTCTTAGGAGGTTTATCTAATTTCCTAGCTTTCCGCTCGTGTTCAATTCCTCGAACACTCTTTGTTCCTTTCTATTTTATATTTGTTACGATACGAAGTAAAACTATATCTTATATTCACTTCACTTATTTTAGCGAAAAACAGAGGCTGGTTTGCAACCTCTGGATTTCTTTTTATCATTTACTAGCTAAGCTCAACACCTTACCGAACTGAGCACGCCCTAACCTCTTGGTGAAAAAGAGAAATCTTCCTATTTTCACTGTGAGGTTTTAACGGGCTTTGCATCTTATTTTTCAGTAAACTCTCCGTCTACGACATCGTCGCCTGAGTTATCTGCTGTTTGTGCACCTTCTGCTCCTGCTTGAGCTTGTTGTGCTGCTGCAGCTTGTTCGTAAAGTTTAACTGCAAGAGCTTGAGCTTTTTCGTTAAGAGCTTCCAATTTAGCCTTCATGTCATCAAGATTGCCTGATTCTTGAGCTTTCTTAAGGTCATCAAGAGCTGATTGAGCAGCATCACGTTCTGTGTCGAAGCCTTTACCTTCTGTTTCTTTGATTGTTTTTTCCGTCGCAAAGATAGCTTGGTCAACTTCGTTACGAAGATCTACTTCTTCTTTACGTTTTGCATCTGCTTCAGCATTTGCTTCAGCATCTTTCATCATCTTTTCAATTTCTTCGTCTGTCAAACCAGAGTTAGATTGGATAACAATTGTTTGTTCTTTTTGAGTTCCAAGGTCTTTAGCTTTAACAGATACGATACCGTTCTTATCAATATCGAAAGTAACTTCGATTTGTGGGATACCACGAGGTGCAGCTGGGATATCAGTCAATTGGAAACGTCCAAGAGTCTTGTTATCCGCTGCCATTGGGCGTTCCCCTTGAAGAACGTGGATATCAACGGCTGGTTGGTTGTCTGCTGCAGTTGAGAAGACTTGTGATTTAGATGTTGGAATAGTAGTGTTGCGGTCAATAAGTTTTGTGAACACTCCACCCATTGTTTCGATACCAAGTGACAATGGCGTTACGTCAAGAAGGACAACGTCTTTGACATCACCAGTAATAACACCACCTTGGATAGCAGCACCCATGGCAACTACTTCATCAGGGTTAACTGATTTGTTTGGTTCTTTACCAGTTTCAGCTTTAACAGCTTCTACAACGGCAGGGATACGAGTTGAACCACCGACAAGGATAACTTCGTCAATATCTGACAAGCTCAAACCTGCATCTGAAAGGGCTTGACGAACTGGAGTTTTCGTACGTTCCACAAGGTCACGAGTCAAATCATCGAATTTCGCACGAGTCAATGTCATTTCCAAGTGAAGAGGTCCAGCCTCACCAGCAGTGATGAATGGCAAGCTGATTTGTGTTGAAGTAACACCAGAAAGGTCTTTCTTAGCTTTTTCAGCTGCATCTTTCAAGCGTTGAAGAGCCATCTTGTCTGTTGACAAGTCGATTCCATTTTCTTTCTTGAATTCTTCAACCATGTGGTCGATGATTTTTGGTCAAAGTCATCACCACCGAGTTTGTTATCCCCTGCAGTTGCCAATACGTCAAAGACACCATCACCAAGTTCAAGGATAGATACGTCGAATGTACCACCACCAAGGTCGAATACCAAGATTTTTTCTTCTTTATCAGTCTTATCCAAACCGTAAGCAAGGGCTGCTGCTGTTGGTTCGTTGACGATACGTTCTACTTCAAGACCAGCGATTTTACCAGCGTCTTTTGTTGCTTGACGTTGTGCATCGTTGAAGTAAGCAGGAACTGTGATAACTGCTTTAGTTACTTTTTCACCAAGGTAATCTTCAGCATAACCTTTCAAGTATTGAAGAATCATAGCTGAAATCTCTTGTGGTGTGTATTCTTTACCGTTTGCAGAAACTTTTTCAGAAGTACCCATCTTAGATTTGATAGAGATGATTGTATCTGGGTTTGTTACTGCTTGACGTTTTGCAGCGTCACCAACGATGATTTCACCGTTTTTGAATGACACAACAGATGGAGTTGTGCGGTTACCTTCTGGGTTTGCGATAATTTTTGATTCAGTTCCTTCAAGAACTGCTACTGCTGAGTTTGTTGTACCTAAGTCAATACCAATGATTTTAGACATATGTTTTTCCCCTTTTTACTTTAATTTCTATTTTGCTTTTTTTATCTTTCATTCATAGTTTTCTGTCATTTCGGACAAGGTTTCAATTAGTTATATACAACTACCATAGCTGGGCGTAAGACGCGTTCGTGGAGTTTATATCCTTTTGGAAAACTTGTGCAATCGTGTCCGCTGGATGTTCATCATCTGCAGGCATTGTTTGAATAGCCATGTGGAAGTTATGATCGAAATCACCATCTGCTGGAATTTCTTCAATTCCTTCCTCTTTAAGAGCATGCACTAACTTCTTGCACCATTTCCAAACCTTTTTTGACATCATCAGTCAAGCCCTCAACGGCAAGAGCACGTTCAAGGTTATCAAGTGATGGCAAAATCGCTTTTGCCAAATCTTGGCTACGATACTTTTGCAATTGTTGACGTTCTTCATTTGCACGTCGCTGAATGTTTTGCATTTCTGCATGGGCACGAAGGTATTTGTTTTCAAATTCTTCGGCACGCGCTTGGGCTTCTTCAAGTTCAGAAGGTTCGCTTACTTCCTCTACAACTTCTTCAGTTGTCTCCGTAGCTTCCTCTTCTTTCACTTCTTCTTTTTTAATATCTTCAGTCAAGGCATACACCTCTTTCTATACTTTTTAAATGTTACATCTTAGCTAACTTCATAATGGTTACTATTGAGGTAACGGTAATAATCCGTCAACTTCATAACCAAAACTCTACTAATAACATTGACCAAACTAACCATGCGACGATAATCCATTTCAACTGGACCAATCACATGCATGAGTGCCATCCCACGATAAGGAATCAGGAATTTATGACTCATAACTGTGACATTTTCAAGCGCTTCTTCAGTTGATTCTGCAACCGAAATCTTGGTCACTTCATCATCGGAGATAGCTGATCGAAGCTCAAGTGCCACATGTTGTGGATTGTCCAAAAATTGATAGGTTTTTAAGTCGGCATAAGTCAGTGATGCAACCTTACCTTCGATGAAAATCAATTCCTTAAAAAGTTGTGAAAAGATATAATCAAACAAATCTAGAACATTATCTGTTATTTTGAAATACTTTTGCACAATCTGAGGAATCTCAGTTCTCAATCGGTAATGGATATCTAAGACAGTGTTTCCCAAAAAACGTTCTTGAACAAGCTTATGAAGAATTTCCAAATCACTAGACAAGAAATTTTTTGGAATAGCAAATTGAACTGTCACAGGCTTAGATTCATCTAGAGTAAGAACCGCTAAAGCGTCGTGATTGGACAGATGAACAATGTCAAATCCAGTCAGACGTTGTCGTGTCGGTTCCACATCTTGAATCACTGCTGTACATCCTGTCATTTCTGCCAGCAGCTTCGCCGCCGCATCCAAGATATCTTCAAGTTTAAAGGCTTCAAAATCAAAGGCCTTAACCACTTGATAAACATCTTGTTCATCAATCGTATCAAGATTCAAAGAATTAGCGACGAAATAGAATCGAAGCCTCGTCGTGGCATACGCCCACTAGAAGTATGAGCTTTTTCAAGATAGCCCATCTTTTCAAGCTTGGCCATGTCATTACGAATGGTCGCTGAACTCGAATCAATTGATTCTTGTAATGCTTTCGAACCAACCGGTTCATGTGTACGAGTGAACATCTCAACTATCAAATTCAAAATAGTGTTTTGCCTTTGCGTAATCACGATGTCACCTCATTTCTATTTATTAGCACTCTAATACATCGACTGCTAACTTATGATTCTATTATACACCTAAACTTGAACATGTCAACCCAAAAAACAAAAAAATTAGACTCTTTTGTTAAGAGTGCTAAAAATACATCTTAAGACCTAGAAAAGTTAAAAAAGAGCACCTCAGAGGCACTCTAATCTTATCAATCATATTTTGACAAATGATAGGTCTCAATAATAGATATGAGGTGTTTGGCATAATCTGGATCACTGCTAAAACCCGCAGCTTGTAGTTTTTCTGCCGCAACTTTATAACTAGTCGTTCCTGCCACCTCTTTATAGGTCGACTCGCCCCACGTTCCTTGGCGAAGTTCTTCTAAATAAGTCATCATAGAACTTGACCAATCCTTAAAAACTGCAAAATCCACCTTTTGGTATTGCCATTTCCCTTTACTGTAGATACTATCCTTTAAACGAATACGTTCTTGACCTGGCTGAGCAGGGAGACTGTAGATGTTATGATATTTAACAGATAAAAGACTGCTACCATAATTTGACTCATATGCAGCTTGACTAAGGAGAATAGACGCAGGTACACCATAGTTTTTAGACATCTTTTGAGCTGTTGGAGCTAAGGTCTCAATAAATTCTTGCTGTGTGTAAGCAACCTTTACCGCACGAGCATTATCAGCTGTAGAGGCATGAAAAATCAAAGGTAAGAGAATACCTAAAGCAAAAACAACAACTAAGGTAATGAAGCTTTTAGTTTAAAACGTCGTCTCACTTAGCTTTCTCCTTTAATAATGCCAAATATTCCTCCAAAGTAAGATTATGTTCAGTCATATACTCTGCTGACTCTTTACCAACATAGCGGAAATGCCAATCCTCGTAGCCTACACCCGTTGACGATGTTTTACCATCTGGAAAACGAAGAACAAAGCCATATTTCGGCGCCAACTCTTTGACTTTAGCTACTGTATCTGGATCTGCTTCATTTAAGCTATCTACAGTACTCATATCAATCGCAAGACCTGTTTGGTGTTCACTCGCTCCTGGTGGTTGTGAATAGGTTTGAACCTTTTCTCCGCCTGAGACTCCGTCAAACTTGGTCAGCAGCCATTTCCTGTTGAACATAACTGTTATAAGTTCTGTCTGATAAGCAACACTACGATAACCTGATATCAAGTGATAACTTGGATCAATTTCTTGAGCAGCTGCTAAAAACTCCTTAACTTTCTTAGCAATTCTTGCATCTACAGAAACACCATCGACATCAGCAATCTCAGGGTTAAGTTCTTTAGACTTATTATCTCGATTTACCAAAAGCAATTGCCAGTCTTTAGGCGATACATCAGGTAGTCCCTTTGCATCCTTGCTTTGAGTCGCATCGGTAGCTTGCTTACTACTTTTTGTTACTGACGATCCATTGGTTTGTTGGACTGTACGACTGACACCAAATACTGAATAAAGTCCTGCTGCAATCAAAAGCATCGCAATCAAGACACTACTGATAACCAAAAACCAGTTGGTTTGCTTTTTCGCCTGACGGCGACTTGGATAGTTATTTTTTACCATTTTCTTTTTCTATTATCTCTCGCCCAACCTGACGATAAGTCATATCGCCAAGTGCTTCTAATGTAAATTTACCATTTTCATAAGCAACAACAGTAACCGAACCGTTGTCCAATGAAGGATGCTCGACAGAAGGATCAATTAACCAAGCAAAGGTTGCAATGGTCATGCCGTGACTAACGACGATAGCATTACCGCCACCAGACCTCTCAAGATTTTCTGCAATAGCTGTGAACCCCTCTAAAATACGTTTTCTGAGCACTTCCCAAGCTCTGCCCAACCAGCCGTATCCACATCAAGGATACCTTGTGCAAGCTCAGGATAAGTTACCTCATGCAAATCCTTACCTTGAAAAGCATCTGTCTCGGTAGCACACCGTAGAAAAGTTCACCGTCATAGCCACCATCTAACTACCAAACACCACTCACGAATACGTTTGTCACGTTTATAAGGAATAGTTTCTAAACCCGTCTCACGTAAAATGATATCCATAGTTTGAATCGTTCGACCTGAATCACTAGAATATGCGGCCTTGAAAGGGACACCTGCTGCTTTCAGACCTACTCCCAATTCACGAATACCTTCTTCACCGAACGGGGTCAAAGGGCTATCAGACCAACCTTGTGCACGACCAATGGTGTTAAACATCGTTTTGCCGTGTCTCGCAATATACAACTTAACCTTACTCATAGCACCCCTTCTTTCCGTCATTTTTGAATTCATTATAGCACAAATCCCCTCGACTATCTAGCCAACGAGACCATCAGAAAATGCCTTACCAATTGGCAAAGCATTATCATACACTTAGTTTTTAAAGCTGTGAACAGGAGCTGGGATTTGACCACCACGCGCAATGAAATCAGCCGATGAAGCCTTGTTTACTTTCATTACTGGTGCATAACCAAGAAGACCACCAAGTTCCAACATGTCACCTTCCTTACCATAAGGAATGATACGAACAGCTGTTGTTTTCTGGTTAATGACACCGATAGCCGCTTCATCAGCAATCATGGCCGCGATTGTTGTATCTGGCGTATCAGCAGGAATAGCAATCATGTCTAGACCAACAGAACAGATAGCTGTCATAGCTTCCAATTTTTCAAGGTTGATATGACCAGATTGAACCGCAGCAATCATACCTTCATCTTCAGAAACTGGAATAAAGGCACCTGACAAACCACCAACTTGGTTACATGCCATGATACCGCCTTTTTTAACTTGGTCGTTAAGAAGGGCTAGAGCTGCAGTAGTACCATGCGTACCAACAACTTCAAGACCCATCGCTTCAAGTACACGGGCTACTGAATCACCAACTGCTGGTGTTGGCGCAAGAGACAAATCTACAATACCAAACTCGACACCAAGACGTTCGCTGGCCATTTGACCAACTAACTGACCAACACGTGTGATTTTGAAGGCGGTCTTCTTAACTGTTTCAGCTAGAACATCGAAACTTTCGCCTGGAACTTTCTCAACTGCACGTTGCACAACACCAGGACCTGAAACCCCAACATTGATTACAACATCAGCCTCACCAACACCGTGGAAGGCACCTGCCATAAATGGATTATCTTCAACCGCATTAGCAAAGACCACCAATTTACCTGGGCCCATTGGATCTGCCTCAGAAGCCTCTTTGATGATACGTCCCATGTCACGTACTGCTGTCATGTTAATACCAGTCTTTGTTGAACCAATGTTGACAGATGAGCAGACAAAATCAGTCTCTGCAAGCGCACGTGGAATAGAATTAATAAGAATCTCATCACCTTTTTGATAGCCCTTTTGAACGAGTGCAGAGAAACCACCAATAAAGTTAACGCCGATTTCCTTAGCTGCTCGGTCTAATGCCTTCGCAAAAGTACATAGTCTGTTGCATCTGTTGCCGCACCGATGATTGAGATCGGAGTAACAGACACACGTTTATTAACAATCGGAATACCAAGTTCAGCTGCAATTTCGTCACCAACAGCTACCAAATTTTTAGCCTTAGATACAATCTTGTTATAGACTTTTTCCGCCGCCTTATCGATATCTGAATCGATACAGTCTAGGAGTGAAATCCCCATGGTAATGGTACGAACATCAAAGTTCTGCTCCTCAATCATGGCAATGGTTTCTGTGACCTGTTTAATATCCATTTTAAGCTACTCCTATCTTACAAGTTGTGCATAGCATCAAAATTGCTGAGCTTTGGATGTTGATTTTAACATTCAATGACTCACCAAAGGCTTCCAATTCCGCACGTAGGTGTGTAAAATCTTGTTTGTCTTCCGATGATACAACCGCCATCATGGTAAAGAATTCATCAAGAACTGTTTGAGAGATATCATCAATATTCAAGCCAAGTTCTGCCACCTTAGTCGCAACACCCGCAACAATACCTGCTTTGTCCTTACCTACAACTGTAATAATCGCTTTCATGAGAAGCCTCCATCATTTTATTTTGTATAATTTTAGCATATTTTGATTAAAAATGCTATTTTTTATGAAATTTGCATCTTTTTTCTTGAAAAAGACGAATGTTTCCGAGAATTTTAACTAATATCGTTTATGAAAACATCCTCTCTTTGACCCAACTACTTGTGGATAAACTTGTTCACAACCTAAATAATTTCCTTCTTTTAAAACCTTGAAAAATCAAGATTCAACACTATCAACAGACTTTTCCACACCTGTGGATAGTCTGTGGGTAACTTGTCGATAAACAAAAAATATCGCCAAATTCAGGCGATATCTTAGCTTTATTTCCATTTTAAATTAACATGGGCATTCATTTCTTTATATGCAGTATCTATACGCTCTTTGGTTTCTTCATCAAGTTTATTTCTATATTTACCACCCTTAATGAAATCCTCTAAAATATAAGTTTGGTAAGTATACAAAGGATATCCCTCTGGTGAAGTTGTTCCTTTAGGCGTACGGTTAACCCAAGTCGGATGTGCTTGAGCAGTCTTAATCGTGGTTTGACCATTCTTTTTCTCAAGGGTGACATCCATTAAGACACCCCTCTCTGTCCACTCTGCACTATCCACACCATCCATGGTCTCTATGCGCTGGTTTGAGATGAAATTACCCATTGAGTAAATAATAAGTTTTTGCTGTCCATCCTTTTTAACCACCTCAGAAGGTTCTACCACATGAGGATGACCTCCAAAGATAATATCAGCACCCCAATCAATCATCTTATGATAGAGTTTAACCTGTTCATCTGTAGGTTCCAAACGATATTCAACACCCATCTGAGGCATGATAACCGTGATATCTGCTTCTTTTTCGGCACGCTGAATCTCGGCTTTCATACGTTTTTCATCCAAATTCGATAAGTGGTCTGCAACCTCTTTATCCGTCAAGTTCGACTCTAAACCATTGTAACCATAAGCATAGGAAAGTATTGCAACTTTGATGCCATTAACATTCTTGATGAGGAGTGGCGCCTTGTCTCGCACCGGCTTTTCGTAAACACCAACAGGATCAATTCCCACTTTTTTAAAAGCATCAGACGTTGTAAAAGCTCCCTCTAAACCAGAATCCAAGATATGATTATGGGCCAAATCCATAACATCATAACCAGCATCCTTAATAGCTGCTGTCACTGATTGAGGAGCATTAAACAGAGGATAGCCTGACAAAGGATAATCAGGATTAATCGTTCCCTCAAAATCACCCAAGGTCAAATCGGCCTGCTTTAACCACGGCTTCACATAAGTAAAATTCTCCGTAAAATCATAGCTACCATCTGCCTGCAGGGCACTCATATAGAGACCGTCATGATAGAGCAAGTCCCCATTAGCCATGATACGTGCTGTCTGTACCTGGTTTGAGACATTCTTTTGCTGTTCGTTCTTACTATGAACAATTAAAATTTCAAGAAAAAGCAAACCTAAGACGAGAGCAATCAACCCCATCAAAATCTTATTAGTCATCGCATTGTCACGCTTTTTAGCTTGGCTCTGTTTCATAACACTCTCCTTTTTTCATACTCCTAGTGTACCAAAAAAACTTATCCATTAATGATAAAAAAGATTAACAAACGGTTACATCTCACCCTTATAACAACTTTAAAAATACAGTAGCTCTGTTCAAATAAAATAAAAACCCTACTTCACGAGAAGTAGAGTTCTGTTAATGATTATCGTGTTGGTGTGTATTCCAAATCTTTTCCATGTTTAGCTACAAAGTCAGACATCTCAGAGTCTGGAATTTGACGCAAGTAGAGATTGGCACGAATCGTTGGATCTTCCTCACGACAAGTCGAAAGAACGAGGTATTTATCTGAAGCACTAACCTTCAAATCCTTGTTTTTAACATCAGCCGTATCATAGATAATATCTAATTGTTCCTTAAAATCCTTATCATCTTTGAATGATGTACGGTAGAAAGCTGTATCCTCAGGAACAATAACCATCGCAAAAGCTTCATAATAATACTTTCTTTGAGGGGTTTCTACAACAACATACTTGTGTTTGTCAAAAACGACTGATCACTGTAGTAGTTAACATCATTAAACATACGATGGTCTTCTACCTGACTTCCTCTAGCGTGACCAAAAAGCCAAGTCAAACGGTCACTAAAATCTTTCTTATTGTCTGTATCCATGAATACAGTACCAAACAGAGGCTTATTACCTCCTTCGAAGTTTTATCTAGATATGTAGAATTATCTTTAGTTTGTACAACAGGCTCATCTAATTGAGTGCCTGGTGCATAGATATAAGCAATCGTATCTGAATTAGTTGCAGAAAGACCATCAAACTTCGACTTGAGATACTTCTTTTCATCATCGGTAGGTTTATAGTTACTGACTTGAGTAACCTTATTCCCAAGTGAATGAGCATTGTTTCCTGTAAAAAGTTTGACTCCACCAATAATCACTAATCCTAATACAAGAATGGATGCCAAAATACTTAAGGATTTTTTATTTAAGATCTTCGTGCTACTATTGCGTTTACTCATAAATCTCTACTCTCTCTTCATTTTATTATTAATAATAAAATATCACTGAAGCCTAACTTCAGTGATATTCTTGGTAATAACTAGTAATCACTAATTATTTTACTGCCGCAGTATTTGGAAGAGCTTTTGCTTCTGCTTTAGAACCTGATTTGTTTTCTTTAACTGCTTTAGATTTTTCTTCTGCTTTTTTAGCTTTTTCTGCTGAAGTTTGAGCTTTTTTCACATCTTCTTGTGATGGAGCAGTTTTATCTTCTGCTTGAGCTCCATGTTCCGCTTCATAACGAGCGTTCTTTTGTTCTGGAGTTTCATTCAAAATGTAGTAATTACCTTCTTTTTTTAGAAGCAGTATTCCATTTCTTTTGAAGTTCTTCAGTGTAACGGTTACGAACGTTGTTACGAGCAGTATTCAAAGCTGATTCATAAGCTTCTTTCTTTCAGTGTAAAGGTGTGATCCGCCTTCAACCGCATCAAATTCAGATTTAGCTGCAACTACTGCTGGATCTTGAGCTGCTTCAGCATCGATATCTTCTTGATGCCCTGCCAAGTATTCATTTACTTTACGAGCATTTTCAAATTCTGTTTGAGCGTTGTAGGCATCATTCACACCACCACCTGTTGTTGGTTGGTCATATGCTCCTGGAGTGTTAGCTCCACCATTGATATCCGCAACTGCTGGCGCTGCAGCCGCAAAAAGCGCAAGAACTGCTGCTGAAGTAAGCAATACTTTTTTCATAATTAATTCTCCTCTATAAACAACTTATTTTTTTATCAGGTATTCCCGATACCCATTGATTATAACACTATTTAGAGATATGTCAACATTTTTTAAAAAATTTTTTGAATTTTAATATATCCTACAATTCGCACAAATAATGGGTTTTTAGAACATACTAACCAATAGTTATGATTAACTATTTTTAATTTTAGTGTTATTTTGAGCATTTTGTTATGGCTTACCTTAAGTTAAAATACAAAAGAACATCCATATATAAAAGCATAATTTGTAAAATATACATTCTTTATTATGATAACTTTTATTTCAAAACCTCAAATAATCTTTGTTGAAGATAAAAAACTCTTGATTTCAATAAATTTGAAGTGCAGAACAATATCATCCTCCAAATGAATGTATTCATTCACTTTTATCATTTTTGTATGATAACTACATAATATGCAAGACCTCACAATTGAATAGATTAGAGAAATATTAGCATTTTTGAGAGTATTTCCACCTAAAAAGTTCTATTATTGGGTTAAAATTCTTGAAAAATAAACTATTATCTTATTTTTTTGAAAGCGTTTCAACTAAAATGTTATTATGAAAAACTCCTTTGAAAATACTCCCTTTTACCACTACCTCGCCATAGAATAACAAGTTTCCAAAAACTGATACACAAATCAATTGGATTGTTTTACTTCTCTTATTTCATGACGAAATAGTTCTTCCACTTGTTTATTAAAGACTTGCGCTATTTTTAAAGCCATTTCCAACGAAGGGTTGTAGCGGTTATTTTCCAAGTGAACAATCGTTTCTCTCCGTATTCCTACTTGATCTGCTAAATCTTGTTGAGTCATACCATAAGCTTCCCTTACTTCTTTCAAGTTAGTCTTTATTTTACTTTCTTTCGCCATATTTCATCCCCTTTTTTCAGTGATAAAGTAAGTAATGGCAAATAATAAGAGTAAAAAAGCCACCAAAATATAAAGAAATCCAACATTCAAAATGAAAACTTTACAGACGGCTATCAAGGTTGCAATTCCTAATAATATAAAGATTGCTATTGTAAACAAAATGGAAGAGGACTTTGCAATATTTCTATAAAATCGTTCATCGGGTTCTTCATTAATTCTCTTGAATAAGAAGTAAAACATTAATAACAATTGAACGCTTAAGCCAATTCCTAACATTATATTCTTAATCAAAGAACCAGGAGTTAGAAGCCAAACTCCAATAGTATAGATTGAGGTCGAGAGAAGTACGAGCACTGTATATAATTTTGCAGTAATCCCAAACCTGTTTTTCTCTTTCTTTTGATAGGTTGATTTTGAGAGGACCGATAGCATCGTACAAAACAAATACGTAGGAAGCCAAGCCGTCGCCATAATAGCACCTTTCGCTAGATCGGCAGGTGATTCCCCAGCAATAAAACTAAACATACAACAATAAGCACGCTAGCGATATAAAGAATTATCTTTAAGTTCTTCGACATTTTCATTTTAGTCACCTCTTTTTAATATGTTATAAATACATCACATCTTATCTGTTATAAATATATCACATTGTTATAAGAATTTCAAGATGAAGACAAAACTCTAGTAAGATTTTGAACACTTTTCAGAAATCTATACAAAAAACACCTTGCAAACTGCAAAGTGTTTTCGTTTGTATTCTGCTTTCCAGCAACGAATTAACGTTTTGAGAACTGGCTAGCTTTACGAGCTTTCTTAAGACCTGGTTTCTTACGTTCAACCATACGTGCATCACGAGTAAGAAGTCCAGCGCGTTTCAATGAATCGCGGAAGTCTGGATCTACTTGAAGAAGTGCACGAGCGATACCGTGACGGATCGCACCTGATTGACCAGCGTATCCACCACCTACAACGTTAACGTGTACGTCGTATGAACCTTCAGTTGAAGTAACTGCAAAAGGTTGGTTGATAACGAGACGAAGGTCTGCGTGTGGGATGTATTCTTCTACATCTTTTTTGTTAACAGTGATTTTACCAGTACCTGGAACCAAACGTACGCGTGCAACGGCGTTTTTACGGCGTCCTGTACCTGTATATTGTGCTTGTGCCATTATATTAGTGCTCCTTTCCTCTTAGAATTAGATAAGTCCTGAGATATCAAGTACTTCTGGTTGTTGTGCAGCGTGAGTGTGCTCACCGCCAACGAAGACTTTCAATTTCATACCTTGTGCGCGTCCAAGAGTGTTGTGTGGAAGCATACCTTTAACTGATTTTTCGATCAAACGAACAGCATTTTTAGAACGAAGTTCACCTGCTGAGATTTGTTTCAATCCACCTGGGTACATTGAGTGAGTGTAGTAGATCTTATCAGTTGCTTTTTACCAGTCAATTTAACTTTTTCAGCATTGATAACAATTACGAAGTCACCTGTATCAGTGTGTGGTGTGAAAGTTGGTTTGTTTTTCCGCGAAGTACGCTAGCAACAACTGCTGAAAGGCGTCCAAGAGGTACATCAGTTGCGTCAACAACGTACCATTTGCGTTCGATGTTGGACGGATTAGCCATAAAAGATTTCATCCTTATGTCCCTCCTAAATTATTTCCTGTTCAGTGCGACTTGTTAACTTATCTTGGGGCTAATAAGATACGTCACAAAATCACGTATATATATTTTATACATCTGCTTATTGTTTGTCAAGCAAAATTCGCAGTTTTTAGGGCAAATATTCCGTATAGCCACATAATCAAGGTAAAGGCCCTGGGGCGGCGCCGGGCTTATTTTAAAATGGCGCTCTGCTTTATCAAGTTCTTCCTTAAACTGTTCCAAGCTTTTTCTGCCGAGCCCTGTTTCAGCAAGGTCCATACAATGTTGCGCACCATGCGGTATAAAAAACCGTCGCCTTCAATAACAAAAAGCAAATCACCGGGTGCTTTTTCCTGCCACACGGCTTTATATATTGTTTTTACAGGCGAACTTTGCACGCTGCCGCTTGAGCGGAAAAAAGAAAAATCATGCGTGCCCAGAAGAAAACCTGCAGCCATGTTCATGGTTTCGATATTTAATTTGGTGTTCTGCATCTGCCAGGCATAATTTCTTATGAACGGGTCATAATCATTGTTGAGCACAATGCGGTAACAATAGGCGTTTCCATTTTGGTGCTGAAGCGCGCCGTGAAACCTTCTTCAGCCTCCTTGTCGATTGCAATTTACCGTTATTATCCGGTGGCAGT
>ENA-OQHA01000571-OQHA01000571.1-human-gut-metagenome-genome-assembly--contig:-NODE-571-length-17967-cov-6.357960_pt1 | contig 17967 bp, 24 predicted proteins | sample MGYA00242558_ERZ504707 | MGnify/ENA primary metagenome ERZ504707 (study PRJEB26092, sample SAMD00036197) | human gut metagenome | host: Homo sapiens | study: EMG produced TPA metagenomics assembly of...
GTCGGGGGTACGACGGACAACTTTTCGAAGTTGCCACGCCTGCCAAATTGGGATGTGGTGTAATTGGCAACACAGCTGATTCTGGTTCAGCCATTCTTGGTTCGAGTCCAGGCATCCCAGCCAATGAGCCTCGCAGATGCGAGGGTTTTTTGTTTTTCGCACCTGTCTGTTCACGTCGCTTTGGGCGGTGGTTGATGGATTTTGCCGGATGCGATGTGGCAGCGCAATCTGCTGACGCCCTGCGTGAATCGCACATGTAATCGCCCAATGTTGCATTACCCTAGAAGTATGACCGAATTGCAGCATGCCGCCAAAGCCACGCGCCCGCGCATCCAACCAGCGGAAGAGGGGGACCGTCGACCGCTTTCCGTATCCGCACGGCTTGGCCGCCTGCAATTCCACCAGTCCGGCAAATTCCGCGTATTGCAATTCGCCGACATCCAAGACGGGCCGAAAGTCAGCAAAGACACCATCAGCCTCATCGAGCCTCGCTTGACGCCACACGCCCCGATCTTGTTATTTTCAACGGCAACCAGATCGCCGGATATGATTCCGCATACGCGCTGACCTCCCGCAAGCGTCGCTGGGACGCGCGTCCGGCATCCGCATCGTCCGAAGCGTCCGGGGAACGCTATGCGGCCGCATTGGAACACACCCGCGAATTGGTGCGAGCCACCATCGAACAACTGGTCCACCCGCTTGCCGACCGCGGCGTGCCGTGGGCTGTGACGTTCGGCAACCATGACTTCCAGTGCGGGCTCGACAATGACGAAATCGAAAGCATCTGCCGCGAATTCCCAGGGTGTATCAATCCGGAACGCGCTGCCGACGGCACGACGGGCATCGCCGTGAAACATGGTGTGAAACATGATGTTGGCGATATGGAACAGGACTTCGGATTGCCGGAACAGCCCGTGATCGCGTGCGCGCCCGGCACATTCGCGTTGTCGGTGACGGACGTCGATCGCACGTATGACGTGTTGGGCTTGGTCTTGCTGGATTCGGGCGATTACGCGCGTTCCGGCGGCTACGGGAGCCCGTCGGAAGCCGCGCTGCGCTTCCTGGCGGATGCGCCGGGGCTGATGGCGGCGCAATCGCAGCAGCTGCAACAAGACCGGCAAGATGAACAGGACTCGCCGCGCGAACCGCGCAAGACGCCGTCCACGCTGCCATGCATGGTGTTCCAGCATTTCCCGATCGAACAGTATTACCGCCTGCTCAAGCCGGTCGCGGCCACCGCTGCGCGCGCGATTGAAGGATACCGCAACTTCGCGGGGCGGCATTTCGTGCTCAACGAAGACAAAACGCAGCCCGGAAGCTATCTGGGGGAGGGCGTCAGCTGCCCGGATGCCGACAGCGGCGAATTCGCAATCCTTGACAAGGCGGGATATTTTGCGATTTCCGCCGGGCACGACCACCGCAACGCCTTCGTCGGTTCCGTGCCGGTCGGAACCGACGGTGACCGGCAGATGATGATGGTCGCCTCGCCGACCAGCGGTTTTGGCTCATACGGCCCGGTGCCGGCCAAGCGTGCCGCTCGACTGTTCGAATTCGACATCCGCCACCCGTACGAGCCGCGCACGCAGCTGTTGGAATACGACGAGCTGGTGGGCAAACCCAGCGCGGGCAAGGCCTACGCCTACGGCATGACCAGCGAATCGAAGCCCGATTCGGAAGGCATGGACCTGCTCCACAGGCCGACGTGTGGAGCAAGACGTGGAACAAGCTGGTCTCGCTGTTTCGCCGGTAGCTGTTTGTTGACTAGTCGTTCCGCCGGTAGCCTTTCCGGCGGTGACTATTCCTTTTCCCGACTTTTAGCTTTGAAATGAATACAAAAAAGCTGACGATGGGAACTTTCCATCGTCAGCTTTTACGTTACGTATGCGACTGGTCGCGGACCTGTCAGCGGCCGGAAGAGGCCTTGATCAGCGCGTCGGTGAGGTACTTTCCGGCGGCCATGACCAGCGGCGCGTAACGGCGGCCGGGATTGGCGCCCATACGGCCGTTCGGGCCGGAAATCGAAATAGCGGCGATCACCTGGCCGGACGCGTTGCGAATCGGCGCGGAAATCGAGCACACGCCCTCATCGCGTTCGTTGACCGACTCGGCCCAACCGCGCTTGCGGACGGCGGTGAGCTTGGCCGCGGTGAACTTGGCGTGACGCAGACCCTGATGCAGGCGTTCGGAATCCTCCCAAGCCAGCAGAATCTGGGCTGCGGAACCGGCTTCCATGGACAGCATCGCACCAACCGGAATGGAATCGCGCAAACCGGACGCACGTTCCACGGCTGCGATGCAGACGCGCTGATCGCCCTGACGGCGGTAGATCTGCGCGGATTCGCCGGTACGGTCGAGCAGGGTCTGCAGAATCGGCGCGGCGGCGGTCAACAGGCGGTCCTCGCCGGCTGCGGCCGCAAGTTCCGCGAATCGCGATCCGAGCACGAAACGACCGTGCTGGTCGCGCAAAACGAAACGGTGACGTTCCAGCGCGATCGCAAGACGATGCGCGGTCGGACGAGCCAGACCGGTCGCGGAAACCAGCTGTCCGAGTGTGGCTGGGCCGGATTCAAGAGCGTCGAGAATCTTGACTGTCTTGTCGAGCACGCCGACCCCGGAATGAATTTCGTTGCTTTGCGGGGTGGCTGCGTAATTGCCGTTTGCCTCGTTCGTGGCGTTCATGGCCTGCGTTTTGGGCATGGCGTTGCTCGTATTCGAAGAAGAAGTCATACGCTGAATTATGCCATCTCACATATTGAAATGCAAAATGTATGTGGTTCGCGACTGGGGTAAAGCAGAATATTTACCTTGCTTCCACCGGCTGGCGAAGCTGGGAAAATGCTGAAATTTCAACGATTGCGCATATGCCGTAAGAAGACGGGAAAGTAACTTTTCCGCGTTTGCCGAGCTCGTCCCTCATTCATATCTCATATACCGGCATGAAGGACCTCGAGCCCGTTTCAAGCCCATAGGCTTATAGCACGAAGAATGCGGCAAGGCAATAGCCGCGAGGAAATTAGTGAGGAAAAAATCTGAGGAGGTCCCACAATGGGAACGACATTGGCCGAGAAGGTCTGGGCCGATCATTTGGTACGCAAGGGTAGCGATGGGGCTCCCGACCTGCTGTACATCGACCTGATGCTCATGCACGAAGTGACCAGCCCGCAGGCGTTCGAAGGTCTGCGTCTGGCAGGACGCAAGCCACGTCACGTCGACCAGCTGATCGCCACGGAAGACCACAACACGCCGACCGTCGACATCGACCGTCCGAATCCGGACGAGACCTCGGCGCTCCAGCTGAGCACGCTGGAAAAGAACTGCAAGGATTTCGGCGTGCGTCTGTGCCCGCTCGGCGACGCTGACCAGGGCGTGGTCCACGCGTTCGCTCCGGTGCTGGGCCTGACCCAGCCGGGCATGACCATCGTGTGCGGCGATTCGCATACCTCCACCCACGGCGCGTTCGGTGCTATGGCCATCGGCATCGGCACCTCCGAAGTGGAGCACGTCATGGCCACGCAGACCCTGAGCCTGAAGCCGTTCAAGACCATGGCCGTGAACATCGAGGGCGACCTGCCGAAGGGCGTCACCGCCAAGGATATTATTCTGGCCATCATCGCGAAGATCGGCACCGGCGGCGGCCAGGGCCACGTCATCGAATACCGTGGCGAAGCATCAAGAAGCTGTCGATGGATGCCCGCATGACCATCTGCAACATGTCCATCGAAGCCGGCGCCCGCGCAGGCATGATCGCCCCGGACGAGGTGACTTTCGAATACCTGAAGGGCCGTCCGCACGCGCCGGAAGGTGAGATGTGGACAAGGCCGTCGAATATTGGAAGACGCTGAAGACCGATGACGATGCCGTGTTCGACAAGGAAGTGACCATCAACGCCGAAGACCTCGAGCCGTACGTCACGTGGGCACCAACGGGCCAGGGCGTGAAGATCTCCGGCGTGGTGCCGGATCCGGCCTCCTTCAACGACGAGACCGAGCGTTCCGCCGCCGAGCGTGCCATCGCCTACATGGGACTGAAGCCGGGCATGCGCATCAAGGACATCGCCGTGGACACCGTGTTCATCGGCTCCTGCACCAACGGCCGTCTTGAGGACCTGCGCGTGGCCGCCTCCATCATGAAGGGCCACCACAAGGCCGACAACATCCACCGTGTGCTCGTGGTGCCGGCATCCTCCCGCGTGCGTCTGCAGGCGGAAAAGGAAGGCCTCGACAAGATCTTCAAGGACTTCGGCGCCGAATGGCGTAACGCCGGCTGCTCCATGTGCCTGGGCATGAACCCGGACAAGATGGTGGCCCGCGAACGTTCCATCTCCACCTCGAACCGCAACTTCGAAGGCCGTCAGGGCAAGGGTTCGCGCACGCATCTGGCGTCGCCGGCCGTTGCCGCCGCGACCGCCATCCGCGGCACCATCTGCTCGCCGGCCGACCTGTGAGCCTGCTGCGAGCGCAATCGTAAGTAATCGAAATATCGAAATCGAATATCGATAGGCAATCGAAGGATTTGTTGACATGGAAAAACTGACTACCCTTACCGGCGTGGCCGTGCCGCTTCGCCGTTCCAACGTTGATACCGACCAGATCATTCCGGCCGTGTTCCTGAAGCGCGTGAAGAAAAGCGGCTTCGACGACGCCCTGTTCTACGCGTGGCGCCGCGACCCGGAATTCGTGCTGAACAAGCCGGAATACAAGCAGGGCAAGATCCTTGTGGCCGGCCCGGATTTCGGCATTGGTTCCTCCCGCGAGCACGCCGTGTGGGCGCTGCACGATTACGGTTTCCGCGTGGTGATTTCCTCCCGTTTCGCCGACATTTTCTACGGCAACACCGCCAAGAACGGCGTGCTGGCCGCAATTATGCCGCAGGAATCCATTGAGCTGCTGTGGAAGCTGCTGGACGAGGAGCCGGGCCGCGAAATGACCGTCAGCCTGGAAGACCGTACCGTCACCTGCGGCGATGTGACGTTGCCGTTCGAAGTGAACGACTACACCCGCTGGCGTCTGATGAACGGCTACGACGACATCGACCTGACGCTGCAGCACGAAGACGACATCATCGCATACGAGAAGATGCGCGCCGAAAAGTTCCCGTTCAAGCCGAAGACCCTGCCGGTCAAGCGCGAGCCGGAACAGCCGATCGAATCCGCCCGTGAGGGTGAATACCCTGATTGGCAAGGCCCGTTGGCCGATCGCGGCATCATCTGACGCGATGGCTGGTCGCAGTGCAGTGCACTGCCGACAGGGCCTTGCCCGAGTCCGAAACGAGGGCAGCAATGAGCCTGCGCGCAGCGCAGTCCGTAATTGCAGGACAGGGCCGTTGGCTGATCGCGACGGTAGCCCATTTCATCATTGGCTGACCGCAACCACATCTAACTTTTCCCAAGCCCGGCACCCAAGCCGGGCTTTTTGTTTACCTTCCATCACCTTTCCGCCAACAGCAAATTCCACAAAGCGGTGGCAAAGCGCGCGCAAAGCGGTGGTAAAATCATAATACGACGGCAAAGTGGCGGCAAAGCGAGCGTAAAACGCGTGGTAGGTAAGGCGGTGATGGCCAATGGACGGTAGCGAGCACGATGATGCCTGGTGGTCCCGGGAGGTTCCTCGGATGCGTGAAGGCAACCGTTTGGAAGCGAAACGTGCCAAGGGCGGCCTGCCCCACAGTTTATGGGAGACGTACAGCTCCTTCGCCAATACCGAAGGTGGGCTGATTCTGCTGGGCGTGTCCGAACATGAAGACCATTCTTTGTATATCACCGGAGTAGATGATGCGCGGAACATGGCGCAGGATTTTTGGAACATGGTGCATGATCCATCGAAGGTCAGTGCCGTTGTGCTGAGCGACAACGACGTGGTGATTCGCCATACCTCGCAGGGAGATGTTATTTCCATCGACATTCCTCGTGCGGCGAGGGACTGTATTCCCGTGTACGTGGGCCAGAATCCGATGACGGGCTCATACCGGCGTAATGGCGATGGCGATTATCTGTGCGATGAGGAAACGGTTCGTGCCATGCTTCGGGACAGTGACCTGCTTCCCTTGGACAGAACGATTGTTGAAGGCATGGGTGCTGACGCGCTCAACGCGGATAGCGTCGCATCATATCGTCGGCAGTTCAAGAACAGACGGCCCGGCCATCCATGGGTCGGATTGTCTGATGAGGATTTCCTGCTTCGCATCGAAGCGTTGCGGCTTGATGGTTCTCAGGTGCGTCCCACACGAGCCGGATTGCTGATGTTCGGTGAGGCGTGGCGAATCACGTCCGAATTCCCCTACTATTTCCTGGACTATCGCGAGGTCATGGACGACCAGGAGCGGTGGAATGACCGATTCACGTCGGATGATGGCACTTGGTCGGGCAACTTGTACGATTTTTGGGGCAAGGTGGTCAATCGTCTGCGGTCGGCTGTTGCCCATCCGTTCCAGCTTGATGCCGATTTGCATAGGATTGATGACAATCTGATGGATAAGGCCGTTCGTGAGGCTGTCACCAACACGCTCGTTCATGCCGATTACTTCATTCGCCGGGGCACGGTGATCATTCAGTATTACGACAGAATCGTATTGTCGAATCCCGGCAGCCTGCGTCTTTCCTCCGAAGAGGTGATGCAAGGCGGCATTTCGGATACGCGGAATCCCACGTTGATGAAAATGTTCAATCTGATTGGCATCGGAGAAAAGGCGGGCAGTGGTTTTGACGTGATGCGTGAAGGCTGCCTGTTCGCAGGAACCGCCGCGCCGGAATTGGAAGTGTTCGACGATCCGGGGCGTGTGCAGCTTACGTTGTATCCGCGCAAGATCGCCGGAGATTCCATGATCGCCGGAGCTTCTGCTGTTCCCGGAGTCTCTGCAGATGGCGGGGGCCTGTTGGTGCGGAGTCGCCGACAATGCGGAATTCGGAGCATGGCACTGGTACGGTCCATAGGATTGGCGCTCGCGGGGCTGACCGTTTGAACGACATGGTCGGCACATTCGGCAAGAACGTGGCCCTACCTGCCGATTTCGGCAATGCGATCAGGCCGCAAAGCCAGTTGGAGAAAATCACCTATGCGTTGACGGTCGGCGGACCGCAACCCACCTCGTATCTGGCTGTGGTGCTGGGGCTTGGCCTCACCCGTACCCGGGAGATATTGGCCTCACTGGTGAAAGACGGTGTTATTGAACCAATAGGCGTCGGACGCGGACGCAAGTACCGTCTTGCCGAGCATACCGGCTCATGACGGCGTTCCGGTTCTCTGGACTTGACCTGGATCGAGAGCCCAAACTCGTCTGGGGAAGTCCTAGCCAAGGAGGTTTCCAAGGTGAGACGGGGCGTGCAGGCGGGACGTGTGTCGCGTTACAGTGGACATGACATTTCGTGTGTTCGCATCGCATATCCAAAACATGACACGAGAACAATTTCGGGGAGCAGTATGAGCCAGGGTTTCGCGCCGTTTTACGACGTCAATCGCACGTATGAAGACAACTATCTGCAGGGGCCGTTCGGTGCGTTCGCCGAAGTGATGAAGGGCGATTCCGCTGCCGGCGCCTCCGCGCAGTCTGCACAGACCACCCAGTCGCAGTCGTCCGACCAGGCCGAGGAATTCCTCGGCTTCCGCGTGAACCTGCCGTTTGGCATTCCCGCTGGTCCGCTGCTGAACGAGCGGTTCACCACCGCCGCCTTCCGCATGGGTTTCGATTTGGCGGTGTACAAGACGGTCCGCTCCCGCGCGTGGGGTTGCAACGCCTTCCCGAACGTGCTCGCCGTGCATCCGAAGAACGCAGACGGGTCTCTGGTTCCCGGCAGCGCCGAACTGGATGAAGGCGTGCTTGCCGACACCCGATATGAGCTTCCGATTTCGATCTCCAACAGTTTCGGCGTGCCGTCGCGTGACCCCGATGAATGGCAGCCGGACATGAAGAAGGCGATCGCCGCCGCCGGCGACGGGCAGCTGCTCGTGCCCAGCTTCCAAGGCTCCCGCGTGGACGGCATGGACCGTAAGGCGTACATCGCCGACCATGTCACCACCGCGCATCTGGTTACGGAAACCGGAGCCGGACTGATGGAAATGAACACCAGCTGCCCCAACGAAGGTCACAATCGCCTGCTGTGCCACGACCCGCATCTGGTGGGAGAGATCACGGAAGCCGTGAAAAACGAAATCGGCGATCGCCCGCTCATCGTGAAACTCGCCTACATTCCCAATGACACCGACTTGGAAACCATGGTCAGGGAAACCGTCGGACATGGCACCGTGCAAGGCTTCTCCACCATCAACACGATTTCCGCGCGCCTAGTGGACGCGAACGGCAACCAGGCGCTGCCGGGAGCCGGACGTGACCGTTCCGGCGTGTGCGGCAACGCCATCCGCGGCGCCGGTCTCGACATGGTCGGCAGGCTCGCCGCCATCCGTGAAAAGCTCGGCCTCGACTTCGTCATCGTGGGCGTGGGCGCGTGATTCGCCCTGATGACTACAAGGCATACCGTGAGGCTGGCGCGAACGCCGTGATGAGTGCCACCGGAGCCATGTGGGACGCGAATCTCGCGCGCGAAATTAAGGAGACACTGCGCTGAATTCCGTTTTTCGCGAACATGCTACATGCCTTATGGCAAACTAAGCAGCAGTGTTTTTTGAGCTTGATCCAAAAGGGAATCGAAAGAGGTTGAGCGTGTCTGACAATAAGAACGACATTCTGCACGTCGAAGGCGGCAAGCCGCTGAACGGCGCCATCAAGGTGCGTGGCGCGAAGAACTTCGTGAGCAAGGCCATGGTCGCCGCATTGCTGGCCCCGGGCACATCCGTGCTGAAGAACGTTCCGGAAATCCGCGACGTGCACGTGGTGTCCGACCTGCTGCGCCTGCACGGCGTGGACGTGACCGTGGACGGCGCGAACGGCGTGGTGACGATCGACGCCACCAACGTGCAACTCGCCGACGTGGCCGACGTGGACACGCTGTCCGGCTCGTCCCGCATTCCGATTCTGTTCTCCGGCCCGCTGCTGCACCGTCTGGGCGAGGCGTTCATTCCGGCGCTCGGCGGCTGCAACATCGGCGGTCGTCCGATTGACTTCCATCTGGAAACCCTGCGCAAGCTCGGCGCGAACGTGGACAAGGAACACAAGGACGCATCACATCACCGCTCCGAACGGTCTGCATGGCGCGAAGATCCACCTGCCGTACCCGTCCGTGGGCGCCACCGAGCAGACGCTGCTCGCCGCCGTGCTCGCCGAAGGCAAGACCGAGCTTTCCGGCGCCGCCATCGAACCTGAGATCATGGATTTGGTGAGCGTGCTGCAGAAGATGGGTGCCATCATCTCCGTGGACGTGGATCGTACTTTCCGTATCGAAGGCGTCAAGGAGCTCAAGGGCTACACGCACACGTCTCTGACCGACCGCATTGAGGCCGCCTCCTGGGCGTCCGCCGCGCTCGCCACCCATGGCGACATCTTCGTCAAGGGCGCCACCCAGCCGGAAATGATGACCTTCCTGAACGTGTTCCGCAAGATCGGCGGCGAATTCGACATCACCGACAAGGGCATCCGATTCTGGCATCCGGGCGGAGATCTGAAGCCGGTGGCCATCGAAACTGACGTGCACCCGGCTTCATGACCGACTGGCAGCAGCCGCTCGTCGTGGCGCTGACCCAGGCCAACGGCCTTTCCATCGTGCATGAGACCGTGTATGAGAACCGTTTCGGCTTCACCAAGCCGCTGGTGCAGATGGGCGCCACGATTCAGCTGTACCGCGAATGCCTCGGCTCCCTGCCGTGCCGCTTCCAACAGCGCAACTACAAGCATTCCGCGGTCATCTTCGGACCGACCCCGCTGACCGGCCGTGACATCGACGTGCCGGATCTGCGCGGCGGCTTCAGCCACCTGATCGCGGCGCTCGCCGCCAAGGGGCCGTCCAACGTGCAGGGCATCTCCCTGATCGACCGTGGCTACGCCGACTTCCGTGGCAAGTTGGAGGCTCTCGGCGCAGATTTCGACTGATTCGCTGCGATTGGTTCGATGAATCGGCTGCGGCTGATTTATTGCGATTGGCCAATCGTGATTGATGATTCGCAATTGAACAGTTGCGATTGACAGTCGCGTCGAACGCCCATGTTGCTTTCACCGGTACTCGCCTTGCGCGGGTGCCGGTTTTGTTTTATCCGCGATTGCCGCCGCCGCAATCGCAAACATGCTTTCCGTGCCTTCCGCATCTTCCGCACATTCCCTTTTCTGCCTTATCGCCCGTCTTTTCTGCATCATTTGACGGCCAAATGATGCAGAAACGATGGCATGAGGCAGTAAAAAGCAAGATAACGCGGAAAACATCGATGACGAACGTATCGGCGGCCGGTGGCACAATGGGAGCCATGGCATCCAAAGGAAAACCGTCGCCGCGTTCCGCGGTGAAGCCGCTGAGCGACGCACAGGTCGCAAAACTCGCGCAGAAGCATCATCTTGTAGACCCGACCCACGATTTCCCGACCGGTCCGCGCAAAGCCAACACCGCGGAAATCGAAGCGCAGAACCCCAAAGCCACGCATCGCCTGCTGACCGGCTGCGACGTGGTGCTGCGCAATCACAGCAAAGTGAAGGCCTGGGGCTTGGAACACGTGCCGGAAACCGGCCCGTTCATCACCGCCGCCACGCATGTGACCATGTACGACGTGTTCGTGCCGATGGTGTCGCTGTTCCATCAGGGCCGCCGTCCGCGCTACATGGCCAAGGCGGAAATGGCCAAATGGCCGCTGATCGGCAAATGGTTCCAGCTGGTCGGCATGCAGCCGGTGCAGCGCCGCGCGGGCAAGGCCAAAGCCATCGAGGAAACGTCCGTGGAAATCCTCACCTCCGGCCGCCCGCTGACCGTATGGCCGGAAGGCACCGTGACGCGCGACCCGCAGAAATGGCCGATGAGCATGAAAAACGGCGTGGGCGTGATCGCCCTCGAATCCTCACGCCGACTCGGCTGCCAGGTGCGCTGTACTGTGCCGTGACCTGGGGCGCGGCCAGCATCAACCACTGGTGGCCGTGGCCGCGCAAGAACGTGGTGATGTGCTACGACGAGGCGCTCGACTACGCGGACCTGCTTGACGGCTGCGATTCCTGGGGAAACGAAGTGCCGACGGACCGCGCCGACGAACTGACCCGCCGCATCCGCGTGCGCATGACCGAAATCATGGCCGAAATCCGCGGCGAACAGGCACCTGACGGCTACTGGGACTACCGCACCATGAGTCGCGTGAAAGACTGATTTTCCCCCCACACACCCGTTCCGGCGGCGAACAAAATACGCGTGCGACCGGAACACGCGGCCGGTGTGCGTAGCCGGCGGTAGCATAAGACAACGTCGATTGAAAGCGGCGGCCGATGTGGCATACGCTCGGCCGCAAAAAGCAATCCAAATAATCCAAGGAGCAAAATTCATGGCGAATGTGACGGTACTGGGCGCTGGCGCTTGGGGAACGGCCTTCGGTCAAGTGCTTGCCGACGCGGGCAACAACGTGACCATGTGGGCCATCGAACCGGAAATCGTGGAAGGTATTCGTGACCATCACCACAACGGTGTGCGCCTGCCCAGCGTGGAAACGCTGCCCAGCAACATGACCGCCACCGGAGACCGCGCCGAAGCCGTGGCCAACGCCGACATCGTCATCGTGGCCATCGCCGCGCAGTTCGCACGCGTGGCACTGACCGAATTCAAGGGGCTCATCCCCGAGACCGCGCTCGTGGCCTCCCTGATGAAGGGCATCGAACGCACCACCGGCAAGCGCATGGACGAAGTCGTCATGGAAACGCTCGACCTTCCGGCGGAACGTTTCGCCGCCATTTCCGGACCGAACCTGAGCAGCAGATCGCCGACCGCGAGCCGGCCGCGACCGTGGTCGGATGCGCGGACATCGACAACGCGCGCAAAATCGCCACCGCCTGCACCACCGACTACTTCCGTGCGTTCGTGACGCGCGACGTGATCGGCTTGGAAATGTGCGGATCGCTGAAGAATGTGGTGGCGCTCGCCGTGGGCATGGCCCGTGGCGCAGGCTACGGCGAGAACACCGCGGCCATGATCGAAACCCGTGGCCTTGCCGAACTGACCGCGCTGGGCGAGGCGGCCGGAGCCGATCCGAAGACCTTCGCCGGACTTGCCGGCGTGGGCGACCTCATCGCCACCTGCGGTTCCCCGCTGAGCCGCAACTACACGTTCGGTTCCAACCTTGGCAAGGGTCTGAGCGTCGAAGAGGCCACCAAGGTGAGCAACGGCGTGGCCGAAGGCGTGCCGACCACCGACGCGGTGGTGGCGTTGGGCAAGCAGTACGGTGTGCCGACCCCGCTCGCCACGGCCATGAGCCACGTGCTGGACGACGGTATCTCCTGCGCGCAGATGCTGTCCGAACTGTTCGGCGAAGGCATCACCGAGGAGTAGCAGCCGGCTTGTATGCTGGATGCTTGGCAAAAATCCTGAAAAGTCATAAAAGTTAAGGAATAAAGGCTATAGATATGGCAAAAAAGCGCATTGTGGTGATGTACGGCGGCAAGGCCGACGAGCATTCGATCTCCTGCATCTCCGCTGCGAGTGCGCTGCGCGCGCTGGACACGGACAAGTTCGAAGCCATTCCGGTGGGCATCACCAAGGACGGCAAGTGGATCGTCAACGGTGAGAATCCGCTCGGATGGAGCCTGGACGAAGGCCTGCCGACAGTGGAGAAAACCCCCGGCGCCAAGGAAGTGGTGCTTGAAGTGGCTCTCGGACAGGACGGCTTCTTCGCCCGCGAGGATGACGGTACGCTGACCCCGTTCGGCCATGTGGACGCGGTGTTCCCCGTGCTGCACGGGCCGTACGGCGAGGACGGCACCATCCAGGGTCTGTTCGAAATGATGGGCGTGCCGTACGTGGGGTGCGGCGTGCTTGCCTCCGCGGCCTGCATGGACAAGCATTACACGAAGGTGCTGCTCGCGGCCGCCGGCATTCCCGTCGCGCCCGGCATCACGCTCGACGCGCGTTCCTTCGACAAGGCTTCCGAATTCAAGGCCAACGCCGATGCGATCATGGCGCAGGTTAGCGAAGCCGGCTTGCAGTATCCGCTGTTCGTCAAGCCGTCCCGCGCCGGCTCCAGCTTCGGCGTGACCAAGGTGGAGCATGAGGGCGATGCGGCCGAACTCGCGGCCGCCGTGTACGAGGCGTCCCGCCACGATTGGCGCATCCTCGTGGAACAGGGCATCGACGCGCGCGAAATCGAATGCGCGGTATTGTGTCCGAGGCTGGCGAAGCGCCGCAGGCCAGCTGGCCGGGCGAAATCGTGCTCGACAAGCGCGCCGAAGGCGACGACCAGTTCTACGACTTCGACAGCAAGTACATGGACGCTGCCGCAAGCCACGTGGAAGTGCCCGCCAACCTGCCGGAAGAGACGCTGAACCTCGTGCGCGAAACCGCCAAGAAGGCGTTCGTCGCCGTGGACGGTGCCGGTCTGAGCCGCGTGGACACCTTCGTGACCAAGGACGGCAAGGTGATGGTCAACGAAATCAACACCATGCCGGGATTCACGTCCATCTCCATGTACCCCAAGGCATGGGAGGCCACCGGCGTGCGCTACACCGACCTGATCACCATGCTCATCGAAGGCGTGCTGCGCTGAATCCTGAATCTCAGCCGAACTGAGCCGAAGCCGTGCCGTATTCCAAGCTGAAAAGCGCAAAGAAAGCAACACGAAGCAACACGAAGCAACACGAAAAAGGCCAGTTCATCGTAAGTTTGCCGAAGCGAAACGGGAATATTCCTAAAAATCGCTTCGGCTTTACTTATTCTTTGACACTACGTTAGGTAACGCCATTACGTTTCCATGTTGTCGATTCCAAGAACAACAACACAACAAGGGAAACGAAAACGATGAACGTTTTGCGCAAGATCGCCGTCGGCTCGCTCGCCGCCGTGCTCGCATGCTCCATGGCCGCCTGCGGATCAGGTAACGCCAATTCCACCGATAGCGCCTCCAACACCGGTAAAACCGTGAAAGTGGACGAAAAGTCCGCAAAGGCCACTTCGATCTCCGATTTCGGCGGCATGGACGGCCTCGTGGCCGCTGCCGAAAAGGAAGGCGCGCTCAACGTGATCGCGCTTCCGCACGACTGGTCCAACTACGGTGACGTGATCAGCGGCTTCAAGAAGAAGTACCCGAAGATCAAGATCAACGAGCAGAACCCGAACGCCTCCTCCAAGGAGGAAGTGGACGCCGGCAAGACCAACAAGGGCACCGACGCCGCTCCGGACGTGTACGACCTCGGCCTGGCCGTGGCCTCCACCAGCACCGACAACTTCGCTTCGTACAAGGTGCAGGCCTGGGACAAGATCCCGGATTCCGTCAAGGATAAGGACGGCAAGTACTACGCCGACTACACCGGCATCATGTCCATCGCTGGAACGCCGACAAGTACGGTGACATCAAGTCCATCAACGACCTGACCGACCCGAAGTTCGCCGGAACCGTGGCGCTCAACGGCAAGCCGGCCGAAGCCGGTGCCGCGTTCAACGGTTACCTGATGATCAACCAGCTGGCCGGCGGCGACATCAAGAACCTGCAGCCGGGCCTCGACTTCTTCAAGAAGCTCAAGGACTGCGGCAACCTCACCACCGTCGACGTGACCGACGGCACCATCGACTCCGGCCAGACCGGCGTGGTGATGGACTGGACCTACAACCAGGCCTCCTACCAGAAGAGCCTCAAGGCCAAGGGCGTGAACTGGAAGTTCAAGACCTTCAAGAACGCTCAGGTGGTCAGCTACTACAACCAGGCCATCAACGTGGACGCCCCGCACCCGGCCGCAGCCCGTCTGTGGGAGGAATACCTGTACAGCGCCGACGCTCAGAACGACTGGTTCAAGGGCGGCGCGAATCCGGTACTGCTCGACTCCATGAAGAAGGACGGCACCGTCGACCAGACCACCCTCAAGAGCGCCATCACCATCGACGGCGATCCGGTGAGCTACACCAACGAGGATTCCACCCGCATCACCACATGGCTCCAGGACAACTGGGACAAGACCATCGGCAACTGACATGACCGCAGTGCTTACCTCAGGAGCTCACGCCAAGCGCGCGGCTCCTCCGCCATCTCGTTTGCCGCGCATAGGCGGGAACTCGGCACCATCGCCGTGTCCATCCCGTTCTTCGCCTACACCGCGTGCTTCCTGCTCGCCCCGACGATCATCGTCATCGTGGGCGCCTTCCAATCCGCTGACGGCAGCTTCACCGTGGCGAACTTCAACAAACTTTTCGAAGCGAACACCATCGCCGCATTCGGCATGTCGATACTCGTATCGGTCGCATCCGCGGTCATCGGCGCCATCGTGGGCGCGCTCGCCAGCTACGCCCTCGTCATCGGCTCCAAGCCGAACGGCCTGCTGCGCCGCATGATTTCGGCTATCTCGTCGGTGCTTGCCCAATTCGGCGGCGTGATGCTGGCGTTCGCGTTCATCGCCACCATCGGCATCAACGGCGTGGGCACCATGCTCATCAAACAGCTGACCGGCTACGTGGTGGATCCGAACTGGCTCAGCTCGCTGCCGGGCCTGATCACCATCTACTGCTACTTCCAGATTCCGCTGATGATCATCATCTTCCTGCCCGCGGTCGATTCCATCCGCCCGCAGTGGCGCGAAGCCACGGAAAGCCTCGGCGGCAACACCTTCCAATACTGGACGCGCGTGGCCGGCCCGATTCTGGCGCCGCGATTCATCTCCGCGTTCCTGCTGCTGTTCGCGTCCGCGTTCTCCGCATACGCCACGGCCGCCGCGCTGTTCTCCCAGCGTTCGATTCTCGTGCCGCTGATGATCCAAGGCGCGATGCGCAACGAAATGGACCCGAACCAGCAAGGATTCGCGCAGGTGCTCGCCTTCGCCATGATCGTCTCGTGGCGGTGGTCATGATGATCAGCCACGCCGTGGAAAAGAGGGCAGGACGATGGCAGTGAACGCAAATGCGCAAACCGTAAGCGCGCAATCGCAGGAAAAGCAGAACATGCAGGAATCGCAAACCATGCCGCCGCAGCTGCGTGCAGCCAGACTCGGCAAGCAACGCATCGTCAAAACCATCATTCTCACGGTGACGCTGCTGTTTCTGTTCGTGCCGCTGGTGTCCATGTTCCTGTTCACCATCCGACATCCGTTGTCCGGAAAATGGAGCTTCGACCCGTGGATCGCCATCTTCACCGGCGACGGCAGCGCGCTCGGCGCCGACCTGAGCACCCTGTGGAGCGGCCTCGGCGCTTCGCTCGCGCTGTGCGTGGTGACCGTGCTGATCATGCTCGTGCTGCTCGTGCCCACCATGGTGATCGTGCACATCCGCTCGCGCAGACTGGAACGCGCCATCGAATGGGTGGCCACGCTGCCGCTGACCATTCCGGCCATCGTGCTGGTGGTTGGCCTGGGACCGATCTACCGCTGGCTGTCCGCCGACGTGCTGAGCACCAACCCGATCTGGCTGTGCTTCGCTACGTGGTGCTGGTCATGCCGTTTGCCTTCCGCGCGCTTGCGGTGGGACTCAATTCCATCGACGTGAAGACGTTATGCGAGGCCTCACGGTCCCTCGGCGCTTCATGGCCGCGCGTATTCTTCCGCGTACTCATTCCGAACCTGTGGCAGTCGATCCTGTCCGCATCGTTCATCTCCATAGCCGTGGTGCTGGGCGAATACACCGTCGCCTCACTGCTCGGCCGTATGAACCTACAGGTCGCGCTGTACCAGCTCGGCCAATCCAATTCGCAAATCTCCACCGCAATGTCGCTGCTGGCACTGCTATTCGGCGTGATTCTGCTGGTGGCTCTCGATCTGATTTCCGGCGCGATGCGTCGGAACAAGGAAGGTGACAACTCATGACTCTCGCCGAACAGAAGGCGGTGGTTGCCCATACCTCGGAAGCGTTCTCCGATACCGAACCCAACGTGGTGACCGAAGCGGCGAAGGCCGTGCTCAAGGATTCCGAAGCGCGCGGCGGCGGTGTGCAGATGCTTGGTGTAGACAAGATCTACCCCGGTTCGACCGTCAAGGCGTTGGACGATTTCAACCTGGAAATCAATCCGGGCGAAATGGTGGTGCTGCTGGGCGGCTCCGGCTGCGGCAAATCCACCGCGCTGCGCTCCCTGGCCGGACTGGAAGACATTCAGGCCGGACGCATCCTCGTCGGCGGCCAGGACGTGACCGGCGTGCCCGTCAACAAGCGTGACATGGCCATGGTGTTCCAGGCCTACTCGCTGTTCCCGCACATGACCGCGTTGCAGAACGTGGAATTCGGCCTTGAAATCCGAGGCGTGGACCGTGCGGAACGCCGCCGCCAGGCCATGGAGAAACTGGAACTGGTCGGACTTGCCGACCAGGCGAAAAGTACACGCAGCAGATGTCCGGCGGCCAGCAGCAGCGCGTGGCCCTGGCCCGTGCGCTGGCCGTGAACCCGCGTGTGCTGCTGCTCGACGAGCCGCTGTCCGCATTGGACGCCAAAGTGCGCGTGCAGCTGCGAGACGAAATCCGCCGCATCCAACTCGAAGCCGGCACCACCACCGTGTTCGTGACCCACGACCAGGAAGAAGCCCTTGCCGTGGCCGACCGCATCGGCGTGATGAACCACGGCCGCATCGAGCAGATCGCCGACCGCAGACGCTGTACCGCCGCCCCGGCACGGAATACGTGGCCACCTTCATCGGCCTGACCAACCGTCTGCCGGGAATCGCCAACGGTGAGGAGGCCGTGGTGTTCGGCCAGCGCGTCCCGCTGCTGGACGGTTCCGCCACCGACGCCTCCACGGTGCTGGTGCGCCCCGAGAACATGACGATCGAACTGACCAACGATGCCGATGCCGTCCACGGAGCCGGCGAACTTGGCCGCGTGGAGATGGTGCATTTCCTCGGCGCGCTGGCCCGCGTGGACGTGCGCGTAGCTGCGCAGGCATGGGTGGCACGATTCGCGTCACCGTGCAGCTGCCGGCCAACGAGCTGCCCGCAGGACTTGCGA
>ENA-OQHA01000572-OQHA01000572.1-human-gut-metagenome-genome-assembly--contig:-NODE-572-length-17938-cov-3.761776_pt1 | contig 17938 bp, 22 predicted proteins | sample MGYA00242558_ERZ504707 | MGnify/ENA primary metagenome ERZ504707 (study PRJEB26092, sample SAMD00036197) | human gut metagenome | host: Homo sapiens | study: EMG produced TPA metagenomics assembly of...
CAAATTTTGAATGTCCTGACATACCTCTTTTGTCTCCTTTATTTAAAGTAATTGCTTTTCTGTAAAAAGGTTTCCCCGAAAAACGGCAGAAGCCATATAATATAGAATATAGCACGATCTTTCTCATTCGTCAACCGTGAACCGCGCCAAAAATACCCCTTATGTAGGCAGATCCAGGCTGATTTTCAGTGCTTCGTTCACAAGGGCCAGCTGTTCAGGCGTCAGATGACAGATTTTATCTTTCAGCCTTCTCTTATCGATCGTCCGAAGCTGTTCCAGTAAAATAACAGAATCCCGTACAATCCCATAGGCGGACGCTTCGATCTCAATGTGTGTCGGCAGCTTCGCCTTATTCATCCTCGATGTAATCGCCGCACAGATCACCGTCGGACTGTGCCGGTTGCCGATGTCATTCTGAATGATCAGCACCGGACGGACACCGCCCTGCTCACTTCCCACAACGGGCCGCAGGTCGGCATAATATACATCGCCACGCTTGATTACCACTTGTGCTCACTCTCCGATTCTTTCCGTTTTGCTTTCCCATACGATAACGATCCGGCGTTTTACGCCTTTTAAAATCGTTTCCATGTATTTAATATTGCCTGTTTTTCCGGAGGTATTCACAAATTTCATCCGGCACTTCAAAAAAGTCCGCCCGGAGTCCTTTTGGGAACCCGTGATTCTGATCTGCTTTGCTCAGATTGACTGCAATCCTCTGATAATCTCGGATGCTGTTACATAGGAAGCACTGCTTTTTTCTTCCGCAGCCTCTCCCGCCTTTCCATGCGCATATGCCGCCAGTGCCGCTGTTTTGGCAAGCTGATTTTTTCTCATTTTTTTCACACTGACGTTTTGCTGCAAAGGCGCCTGTGATTCCCGCGAGCACATCGCCGCTTCCCGCCGTCGCAAGCGCACTGCTTCCGCTTGTGTTTATGTAATACTGCTCACGCCCTTCCTCTGCTGTCACGGTTACGGAATCCTTTCGTACACAGCAGGCCTGGTATTTTTCGGCTGCCCTTCCGGCGCTTCCTGCCGGCTCACGCTGGCATTCTGCAATGGTCGTGTGCAGCAGCCGTGCAAGCTCTCCTACATGAGGCGTTAAAATTTTTTCTGCCCGGCAGCCCGAAAGAATCTCTGCATCTTCTGCAATCAGGTTCAGCGCATCTGCATCCAGAACAAGAGGAACTTCTGTGTGCTGCACCGTAAAAACGAGCAGTTCTTTTGCCGTCCGGCTTTTGGAAAGCCCCGGTCCCGCAACAACAGCGTCCGCCCAGGCGAGATCCTGCAGCAGGGCTTCTTCCGGAAGCGGCTCATCCTCCTTCCAGAAATCCGCCATTGCTTCCGGCAGGGCACAGAAAAGCGGCGTACGGTTTCTTTCCTCTGTCACAACCTTTACCATGCCGGCACCGGATGCAAGGACTGCCCTGGCACACAAAACAGCGGCTCCGCACATGGCACCGGAACCGGCAAGTACCAGCACCTTTCCGAAGGTTCCCTTATTTCCCATCGGCGTGCGGGTAAGAAACCGGTCCAGATCTTCTTTTTCCACTGAACCGTACCAGGGCGTCTCCTCTTCTCCTGCATCAAAGCCGATTCCGATATCACGGACCAGGACCTCTCCGGCATATCGTTTTCCGGGATCAAAAAGAAGCCCTGGCTTTGCACAGGCAAATGTCACCGTGGCTCTGCTTTCACCGCCGCATCAAGGACCTCTCCGGTATCCGTGTGGATCCCCGAAGGGATGTCCACGGCAAGAACAGGAACACCGCTTGCGCAGATTGCTTCCACTGCCCTCCGGTACTCCCCTGCCAGCGAACGGGATACGCCAATTCCAAAGATGGCATCTATGATAACAGTATATTCCCGGAAATCCGGATTCTTAACCTCACGGACCCCATAATTTTCCGCAATTTTCTTCTGTGCTCTCATGCCTTCACTGTATTTTTCCGGATTTCCAAGACAGAACAGTTCCGCATCCACCCCTTTCGTCTTTAAAATCCGTGCAATTGCCGCACCGTCCCTCCATTATTTCCGGGACCGCACACAGCAAGGACTTTTCCTGTATCCCATGTTCCATTTTGAAGCTCCTCCACGCAGGACAGCGCCGCGCGCTCCATCAGTACCAGGGACGGTACCCCCATGGTTTCGATCGTATTGCGGTCTGCCTGCTTCATCTGTGCTGCTGTAAGAATCCGTTTCATCGCTTTTCCTCCTTTTCCTGCCTTATCCGGAAAGTGAACAGAAAAAGTCTCCGGTTTCCCGAAGACTCTCCTGCTTTTGTTTTGGTTTCTTAATTGTTCTTTGGATGCTCCGCCTCATATCTGGTCAGATTGTAGGAGAGACGCATCAGACTTTCGGAAAGATGGACGTTCTCGACGATCACATCTTTCGGAAGTTTTAAGTTTAGATCGGTATGTGCAAAATTCCAGATTGCTTTTACACCGTTGTCCACGAGAATCTCTGCCATCTCTACCGCTTTTGCTTTTGGCAGTGTCAAAGCCGCAATCTCTACATGGTGTTCCTTGATAAATTCCGGAAGCTCGTCCGCCATGCGGATTTCAATTCCGCGCACGGAGATTCCTTTTAATACCGGGTTGACGTCAAAAATACCGACCGTTTTGAATCCGCTTCTTTCAAAGGCCGCATAATTGGCAAGTGCCTGTCCCAGATTTCCGGCTCCGACAAAAATCATATTGTGGACTCTGTCCAGACCTAAGATTTTTCCAATCTCGCTGTACAGATACCGCACGTTATAACCATACCCCTGCTGGCCGAAGCCGCCGAAATTATTTAAATCCTGGCGAATCTGGGAAGCTGTCACTTTCATCCGCTCGCTCAGCTCACCGGAAGAGATCCGTTCTACTCCGTCCTCCAGCAATTCGCCCAGGTAACGATAATATCTAGGAAGTCTTTTGATAACTGCCCGCGAAATTCCTTTTTCTTCCAAGATAAATTCCTCCTTATTTACACCTGCATATATTCATATTATATATGGTTGATAGAAAATTGTCAAAGATTTCTTGAAATTTTGTGTATTACTCTCTATAATAAGGATGGTGTATTATGTCAAAATACAGAAATATGTTATCTGGAGGAACCACATGATTCTTGCATGTCAGAATATCTCGAAAGCATTCGGGACAACGGAAATTATCAAAAATGCATCTTTTCATATAGAAGAACGCGAAAAAGCCGCACTGGTCGGCATCAACGGTGCCGGAAAATCGACGCTGTTAAAAATCATCATCGGCGAAATGAGGGCCGATGAGGGAGAGGTCATCCTCTCCAAAGGAAAGACGATGGGCTATCTCGCCCAGCATCAGGATCTGACCGGACACCTTTCCATTTACCAGGAAGTGCTGACCGCGAAACAGAATCTGATTGATATGGAGGAACGCCTCCGTCAGATGGAAAGTGATATGAATACAAAATCCGGTGCAGAGCTGGATGAACTTCTTTCCACCTACACCCGCCTCTCCCATACCTTTGAACTGGAAAACGGATACGCGTACCGCAGTGAAGTCGTCGGTGTTTTAAAAGGTCTTGGCTTTTCCGAGAGCGATTTTGAAAAACAGGTGGACTCCCTCTCCGGCGGTCAGAAGACCCGCGTGGCACTTGGTAAACTGCTGCTCACCAAACCGGACATCATTCTGCTCGACGAGCCGACCAACCACCTCGATATGGACTCGATCTCCTGGCTCGAAACGTATCTTTTAAATTACAGCGGAGCCGTCCTGATCGTCTCCCATGACCGTTACTTTCTCGACCGCGTTGTCACAAAAGTCGTTGAAGTGGACAATAAAAAAGTAACAACTTTTGAGGGAAACTATACCGCCTACAGTCAAAAAAAAGCAATGCTCCGTGAAGCCGCTTACCATGCCTGGGTCAACCAGCAGCAGGAAATCCACCATCAGGAAGAAGTCATTGCAAAGCTGAAATCTTTCAACCGCGAGAAATCCATCAAACGCGCCGAGAGCCGTGAAAAAATGCTGGACAAAATGGATGTGCTGGAAAAGCCGACCGAAGTACGCTCCGATATGCGGATCCGTCTGGAACCGCGCATCACAAGCGGAAACGATGTGCTGACCGTCGAGCACCTCTCCAAAGCCTTCCCGGGACAGACGCTTTTCCAGGATCTGAATTTCGAAATCAAGCGCGGGGAGCGCGTCGCAATCATCGGAAACAACGGAACGGGAAAAACGACGATCTTAAAGATCTTAAACGAAGTCATCCGCCCGGATGTCGGCTCTTTTACACTTGGAAGCCGTGTACAAATCGGTTACTACGATCAGGAGCATCAGGTGCTCCACATGGAAAAGACCATTTCCAGGAGATTTCCGACGCGTATCCATATCTGACAAACACCGAAATCCGAAATGTGCTGGCCGCCTTCCTGTTTACAAACGACGATGTCTTCCAACCGATTCATACCTTGAGCGGCGGTGAGCGCGGACGAATTTCCCTTGCCAAGCTGATGCTCTCGAACGCCAACTTCCTGATCCTCGACGAGCCGACCAACCACCTCGATATCGTCTCTAAAGAGATTCTGGAAAATGCACTGAAGGACTACACCGGAACGGTGCTATATGTCTCCCACGATCGTTATTTTATTAACCAGACCGCAACCCGGATTCTGGAGCTGACGGGACAGACACTCGTCAACTATATCGGAAATTACGATTACTATCTGGAGAAAAAAGAAGAGCTGACCCGCATCTATGCTCCTGCTGCCGATGCCGCCGCTCCGGAAGAAGCAGCGGCTCCTTCCGAAGCCTCCTCCACAAAGCTGGACTGGAAAGCGCAGAAAGAAGAACAGGCACGTCTCCGCAAGAAAGAAAACGAGCTGAAAAAGACGGAGAAACGAATTGAAGAGCTTGAGACACGCGATTCGGAAATTGATGAGGAAATGTCGAAACCGGAAGTCGCAACGAATGTGGCAGAGTGTGTGAAATTAAGCAAAGAGAAAGCAGAGATTGCCGCGGAACTCGAAGAGCTGTATGAAAAATGGGAAGAGCTTGCCGAATAGGCCTGGTTTTCCCCGGAAAATTCAAAACAGAAAAAGCCGGTCCGGCGCATCCCTTTTTGCGGGAATGCCGGATCGGCTTTCTTTTTTGCTTCGTTTAATTATTTCTCCAGCTCCTCGCGGATGGCCAGGATGAAATCACGGCTGTTTAATACGGTCGGATTTTCCATGGTGGTGATCAGCGCAAGGTCTTTTGTCATTTTTCCGCTCTCGATCGTTGCGATCGTTGCTTTTTCCAGACGGTCTGCAAATGCGGAAGTTCTGCGTTTCCATCCATTTCCCCGCGTTTTCTGAGTGCGCCGGTCCATGCAAAAATGGTGGCCACGGAGTTGGTGGATGTCTCCTCACCTTTTAAGTGACGGTAATAGTGGCGCTGTACGGTTCCGTGCGCAGCCTCGTACTCGTAATATCCGTGCGGGGATACGAGAACAGAAGTCATCATCGCAAGGGAACCGAAGGCGGAGGATACCATGTCGCTCATGACATCGCCGTCGTAGTTCTTGCAGGCCCAGATAAAGCCGCCCTCTGCTTTCATGATGCGGGCAACGGCGTCGTCGATCAGAGTGTAGAAGTAGGTAATGCCTGCTTCTGCAAATTTCTCTTTGTACTCTGCATCGAAGATCTCCTGGAAGATATCCTTGAAGCGGTGATCATACTTCTTGGAAATCGTATCCTTGCTTGCAAACCACAGATCCTGTTTCGTGGACAGTGCGTACTCGAAACAGCTTCTCGCAAAGCTTTCTATGGAGTTATCCAGATTGTGCATGCCCTGAATGACACCGGCGCCGGTGAAGTTGTGGATCAGCTCTCTTGTCTCGGTGCCGTCCTCAGCCGTATAAACCAGCTCTGCTTTTCCCGGTCCCGGAATGCGCATTTCTGCATTTTTATAGACATCTCCGTATGCATGACGGGCAATCGTGATCGGTTTTTTCCAGTTGCGCACGCACGGCTCGATGCCTTTTACGACAATCGGGGTACGGAAAACGGTTCCGTCGAGCATGGCACGGATCGTTCCGTTCGGGCTCTTCCACATTTCTTTCAGATTGTACTCGGTCATACGCGCTGCATTCGGCGTAATGGTGGCACATTTGACTGCTACACCGTATTTCTTGGTAGCGTTTGCGGAATCTACGGTTACCTGATCGTTCGTCTCGTTTCTGTGTTCCAGTCCCAGATCGTAATATTCCGTTTTCAGGTCAATAAACGGGAGAAGCAGCTCATCTTTGATCATTTTCCAGAGAATTCTGGTCATCTCATCTCCATCCATCTCTACCAGAGGAGTGGTCATCTGAATTTTTTCCATAGTAGGCCTCCTTTTTCTATTCCCGTTTATTGTATAAAGTATCCTATAGCTTGTCAAGTCAAAATTCGCCTGATTTTTTGGCATTTTCCCATAAATTCACACAATTTTTGCAGGATGAGAGGTGTTTTCCTTCATTTTTCTTTTTTTATGCTGCCGCACAGTGTCTCACAGAAGAGACAGAAAACGGTCTGTTTGAAGCATCCCATGCCCCTGACGGTTGCGCGGAAGGCCAAGGTCTCTCGCCGATTCGCAAAGCAGCATTTTCGCCTGGACATTTGTAAGATCCGGAACCCGTTCAAGTGCCAAAGCCACGGCTCCGGACACCCGCGGTGCCGCCATCGAGGTGCCGCTCTTCACCACATATTCCTTCCTGCTTCTTCCAGGCGCGCAGGAAATGAGACGTTTTCCAGGCGCGACAAGATCCGGTTTGCAGACGCAGTCCCGTGTCGGGCCGCATCCGGAGATTCCTCTTCTTGGCTCCAGCAGATCGCCCGCTCCCACGGTGATCACTTTTCTGCTGCTCCCCGGCGCCGTAATACTGCCCGGAGCGGGCCCCAGATTTCCGGCCGCTGTCACAACAGTGATCCCGTCATCCCAGGCGCGCTCCACCGCCTGTACTAGCAGATCATCCACCGTTTTTCCTGCTCTGTTGTTCCCACTGAAATATTTAAAATGCGGATATTAAGTCTTATTCGCTCTTTGCACACCCAGTCAATCGCCGCGAGGATATCCTGCTTTCTTCCATTTCCCCTTCGGTCCAGAATCTTCACTACGACAAACCGGCATCCCGGTGCCGCACCCTGGTATTTTCCGCCGGACGCTCTTCCACTTCCGCCAAGGATACCACAGACATGCGTTCCGTGTCCATTGTCATCGTAAGGCGTCTCCCGCCCGTACACAAGATCCCGGAAGGCTACAATCCGGCCGTCAAAATCCATATGGGGAAAAATCCCTGTATCCAGCACGGCGGCTGTAATTCCTTTTCCTGTCAGATTTTCCTGCTCTTTCATCCATAAGCCCCTGTGTATTCTTATCTTATGGTATGCAAAAAAGGCTGCCTTTCGCAAAGAACAGCCTTTTTGTTTTTCTTTTCTATACTTAAAACTGAATCTGCTTTTCCCCTTTCCGTTTCCAGAGAGCTGCTGCAAGCGGGATGCCGCAGAGCTCAGCCAGGACAAAGGCGCCCCATATCAGATTCAGGTTTCCAAATCCTTTGAGAAGAAATGCAAACACCAGCGGCAGAATCGCCTGGCGTGTCATGGATATGTACATACTTTCTTTTCCAAGGGAAAGTCCCTGCAACGCCGCCTGATAGATCAGGCCTGGAATCGAAAGCAGATAGGCCACTGCCAGAATGCGGAGCGCCGGAACTCCGATGCGCATCAGATTGTCCGAGGCATCAAAAAGTTTCAGTACAACGCCAGGACAGAATTCCAGCACGGCAAAAAGATAAGAAACAGTCCGCCGCCGTAAAGAATGCCGTACCGGATCGACTGACGGATTCTTTCTTTTTGCTTTGCGCCGTAATTGTACGCTACAATCGGAATCAGACCGTTTGTGATACCGTGAACACCGACGGTTGTAATATTCTGAATCTTTGTGCACACACCAAAAGCAGCAACTGCCGTCGAAGAAAAGGTAATAATAATCGCATTCATCGCCATATTGACAACCGAGGTCAGGATCTGTACCAGCGTGGACGGAAAACCGACTTTTATAATCTCACGCACACTCACCCAGTCCGGTTTCAGTGTAAAAGCAAACGGAATTTCCGGGTTCCACTTTTTATTGATTACCATTCCGGCAAGGCAGCCCATAAACTGACCGATGACGGTTGCAAGCGCAGCTCCGGCCGTCTCCATCCGCGGAAGGCCGAACCAGCCGAAAATAAAGATCGGATCGAGAATCAGATTTGTCAGCGATGCGGCGGAAAGTGTAAAAATAAAAAGGTGCGCTTTTCCGCTTGCCATAACAAACCGGTCAAAGACCCACTGTCCCATCTGGCCGAGAGACGCGATCATACAGATACTTAAGTATTGGATGCCATACGCTGCGATGGCTTCATTGCCGCCGGACTGACTTTCAAAATAGATCCGGGCAAATGCGATACATAAAATACTGTTTAAAATCCACGAGCAGAATGCAAGAAAAAGCGCGGCGCTCGCTGCATCTTTTACCTTTTTCTGATTCTTTTCTCCAAGTGCCCGGGAAATGACGGCGTTCAGGCCGACCGCATTTCCAAGACCGAGCGATGATACAATGAGCTGCATCGGAGCCGCCAGGGAAATTGCCGTCAGTGCATCCTCAGAAACCCGCGCAACGAACACGGAATCCACGAAGTTGTAAAGCGAATTAATCAGAAGTGACAGCATCAGCGGCAGCGCCATGGAAATCACCAGACGGCTGACCGGGATCGTTCCCATTTTGTTTTCTTCCATAAAAACCCTCTCCTGTTCTTTTGTTTTTGCTGTTTCCAGTGTAGCGTGAATTTCCGGAAAGATCAAATACTTATCTTCGATACAGCAAAATAGTTTTTAGCTATACTTTATAATTTTTTCACCTGCAGAAACTGCCACCGGCAGCTCTCTTCGAATGCAGCGCAGCGAAAAAGGGGAATCTAACCCTTTTTATCGTATGTATCGCAACAAAAACAGGAAGATATCTGCCGAAACGATTTCGGTAAATATCTTCCTGTACTTTTTTCAAAAGCTTTTCAAAACTATTACTTCTGCTGCTCCATTCGCTTCAATTCCGGCAGAACCAGAATCAGCATGGTGATAAAGCAGAGACTTCCGCCGATTACGTTTGATACCGGTTCGGCAAGGAAGACACCGTCCGTTCCCATGTGGAGTACGTACGGCATCAGATAGGTGAGCGGTACAACAATGAATACTTTTCGGAGCAGAGAGAAAAAGATCGCCTGTTTCTTTTTATTCAGAGATTTGAATACGGTCTGTCCAATGTACTGCAGATCCATGAAAATGAATGCTGCAAAGTACTGCTTCAGAGCCGGAACCGCATCTGCTGTCAGTACCGCATCCGAACTGAAAATACCGATCAGCGCATGCGGCGCCAGAACAATCACGCTCCACATCACTGCGGTATAGCCGAGGATCATCGCACTCATGACACACATCGCCTTGCGCACGCGGGCCGGACGGCGTGCACCGTAATTATAGCTCAAAATCGGAGAAGTTCCCTCATTCATTGCATAGATCGGTGTCTCGACGAGCTGACGCACGCTCGATACAATCGTCATAACAGAGATGTAAATATCACCGCCGGTCACAGAGAGTACGTTGTTGCAGCAGATCGTGACAAGGCTGTTGGTCAGCTGCATGATAAATCCCGCGGTACCGAGGCTGACAATATTTTTCGCATAGCCTGCACACTCAGAAATTTCATCTTTCCGCACAAAGCGCACTTTCAGTTCCGATTTTCGGGTCAGGAAATACAGAACGAACACGGCGGAAAGTGTCTGGGAAATCACAGTTGCAATCGCAGCCCCCTGCACACCAAAGCCAAATACAAAGATAAACAGCGGGTCAAGCAGCAGGTTTGCGACCGCTCCGATCGTGACGGAAAGCATGCCAACGGTCGAGTAGCCCTGCGCGTTGATGAACGGGTTCATGCCGGTTGCCACCATCGACGGCAAAGTTCCGATCAGATAAATCATCATATAAGGATACGCGTATACCATCGCATCTGCCGATGCACCGAACAGCGACAGCAGTGGACGGGCAAACAAAAAGCCGATCACCATCAGTATGACAGCACAGACACATACCATGGAATACGACGTATTCATAATACGTTCCGCCTTTTTTGATCATTCTTTCCACGCTCAATCGAAAACAGCGGAGCGCCGCCGCTTCCAAACAAGTTGCTGAATGCTGTGATGATAACGATCAGCGGAAAACACAGACCGACTGCACCGAGTGCCGCCGTTCCTACCTCCGGGATCCGCGCGATGTAGACGCGGTCTACAATATTGTACAGCAGACTCAAAATCTGAGCAACCAGCATCGGGAGCGCTGCCCCGAGGATGTTTCCGGTTACGGTTCCATGTTCGAAATCAATTCGTTTCATTTGTTCCCTCATTCCCTTCTTTTTCACTTGCTTTTCAGTATAGCATGGCGTATTCTATATGTAAATTATTGTTTTTATATTGAAATTAAATAATTTTTATATATTTTTTTCAGGAGGATTTTTATGGAACTTCGACAACTCGAATACTTCCGCGCCATCGTGGATGCGGGAACCATCAGCGGGGCGGCACGGGTGCTGCATATGACACAGCCGCCGTTAAGTTATCAGATCAAAATGCTGGAGGAAGAGCTTCAGGTTCCTCTTCTCATCCGCGGCACGAAGAAAATCACTCTGACCGAGGCAGGAAAAACACTGTATGAACAGGCAGGAACGCTTCTGATGTTTGCGGATCTCACCAGGCGCGAAGTCGTAAAATCCAGTCAGTCTGCGACACTCCACATCGGCATGACGCCATCCACCGTTTCACTGCTCGCCGACTATCTCCTGCGATTTTCCTGGAAATACCCGCACATCCATTTCGATGTCCACGAAGGTTCTACCTTTGCTTTAAAAGACCAGCTCGAAAATCACATGTGGATCTCACCACGCTCCGCACGCCAATCGTTTTAAATGGCTGCGAGACGAAGACCCTTTTAAAAGAGAGCATCACCGCCATGGCACTCCCTTCTCACCCGCTTTTTGCCGGGCGTGAAACCCTTTCGCTTACAGAACTTGCCGAGCAGCCGCTGATTCTGTCGAACCGCTACCGGAAATACATGCTCTCCGCTTTCGAGCAGGCAGGTCTGTTCTGCGATATCTATCTCACCTGCGAGGACGCCCGCACGGCAATGACAATGGCAGAAAAAGGCCTTGGCATCGCTCTTCTGCCGGCCTCCATGCTGAATCTTTCCCATAAATTAAAGGCCTGCACCATCACAGATGCAGACCTTACAACCGAAATCCTGCTTGCCTGGCGCAAGGGGCGCCTTCCGTCTGAACTTCGGGCTTTTCTGGAATTGTGGGATGAAAATGACTCCCTCAATAATCAAATTCATGTTCCCCAACCGTAATCGTCTGCGTCAGTTTTTCATTCTGATACGGTTTACGGATCTCAATTAGATTCAGAACGGTGTAACCACGCTTTCTCAAAAATTCAATCATCCTGTGGTTATTGGGATGGACATAGTTGTAAACCGTATCGTTTCCATAAGAAGCTGCAATTTCTTCTGCCTTGCCATGCAGTGCGGCAGCGACTCCCTGCCGGCGGTACTCTTCTCTGACAAAGATGGATTCCACCCACACCACCTCGCTCTCAATACGACAGACAACATAACCTGCGTATTCGCCATGCACCGTAGCGGCAAACACTGGAAATCCTGCTAAAAGGTATTCCTTCATTTCTTCCCGTCCGTCTTCCACGTTCGGTTTTGATGCAATTCCTTTATAGGAACGCAGTTCTACTCGAAACAGCGCAACCATTTCTGCAAGGGCATCGTTTACCTGCCTGATTTCTACCAGTTCTATTTTTTTCATGGTTTCTCTCTCCTGCCACTGTCGTTCTTTTTCCTATTTGCAATTCGTCTCGCTGCTCATATCCGTGATCGAAGTATATCAGGCTTCTTTTCTCTTGCGAAACAAATATTCATCCAATTGTTTCCGAATCGTTTCCGGTATTTCTCTTGCCACCGGGCAGACCGCTGCGTTTGCGAATCTTCCGGTAAATACTGTCAGGAAATCAATATCTTTTTGCAGCTGCTCCATCGACATCACATCTTTGACATCGTAGCGGCAGTGAATCGGGGCGACATTTCCGTTGGCAATACGCGCAAACGAAACAGCCGGAACCCCATGATCGGCAAATGGTGTGGAATCACTGGAATAGACGCCGTTTTCTGCCGCAATTGGAAATCCAACTTCTGCAGCCATATAGCTGATGTAATGGGTAAGCTTTTCTTCTGCCGATACACAGGCGATAAATTTTCCCATATACGTTCCGATCATGTCCAGATTGATGTTCAGTACTGTTTGTCTCAGTTCTTTTTCATGATCTCTGACATACGCTTTTGATCCTAAAAGTCCTCTTTCTTCGCTTCCGCAGAATACAAACCGAAGACCATAATTCAGCTCTTTCCCTTTCATCTGCTCCATGATTCCAAGAAGCCCTGCGCATCCGCTCATGTTGTCATATGCACCATGCGAAAGCGATGTCGTATCATAATGCGCGCTTAAAACGATCCATTCTTCTCTTTTTCCCGGCAATTCTGCAATCACATTATGGGATTCTCCATCGTATTCCTTCTGCCGGATTTCCAGACGGATCTGTTTTACTTTATTTTTCACAAGTTCTACTGCCTGTGCGGAGTGAATCATAGCGCAGAGCACTTTCTTTTCCTCTCCGACAACGGCTTCCCGAAGATCTCTCTGATCAATGTCTGTATGTGGGTAATAGCTGTTTCCATATTGGAACAGAATCGCTTTCGCGCCTGCTTTCATCAAATCCTGGTACGCAAAAAATCCGATTCCCTGCGTATCCATCAGCACAATTTTATCTTTTGCACCGGCAACGGAAACCGGATCGGTTCCCGGCATATAGTAGAGTTCGCCTTCCACGCTTCCGCTTCCGCAGCATGTGAGCGCTTTGCATGGAATTCCCATCCCGTCTGCATACAAATGTGCCTCTTCGATTTCGCCCATTGCAACGCGGAAACTTTCCAGTTCTGCCGGGACTCCTAATGTCTCGCACTGCTCCTTTAAATAATTTGCAACCTGCAATTCTTCTTTTGTGCCGCTTGCATGCACAAAATCTGTCTGGTCAAAAATAGATTGTAATTTCATTATATTTACCTTCCCTTTCTTCCTTTAGTCAAGCGGATATTCGCAATCCGCTTTCGCTACTTGCTCATAACCAAAATCGAAATCCCATTTGTAAGCGCAAGCCAGATTTTCATGATTTACGCTTTTCCATGTTGCGCCCAAATATCAGAGAGACTCCATCAACCCTTTGATTCCCCGTTCTTTATAGATATCTTTATAGTATTGGACCTCATCTTTAATCAATTCATCGATCACCTGCATGCCAAGCAGTTCCACCGGCGCCTGGTCATCTGTGAGGATATAATTTCCTTTTTGATATTCTGTAAGATTTGAAGCAACTTCCTGCATCATATTTTTCAGATTTGCATTTGTAAGTTCGCCTGTATGCTTCGTCAGATTCTTTCCGATGTCCGGATCGTCCGACGCAAAGAGTTCCCGGTTGGATGATCCCGCCACATCGACGATAACCTCGGTAGTAAAGACACTTCCAATCGTATCTGAAAGGTACTGATTGATGTTTCCCTCTTTCGTTCCTCGCATATTCATATTTACCACCATGACGCCATCGTCCTTCAGATGCGATTTCACCAGCGCAAAGAACTCTTTCGAGGACATCTGGAATGGAATTGTGATGTCCTGATATGCATCAACCATAATCACATCATATGCTTTCTGCGAGGCGTTTAAAAACGCTCTTCCATCGTAAGTAGTCACCGGAACATCCTCTGAGAGTGAGAAATATTTCCGAGAGAGATCCGTGATCTTCTCATCAATTTCTACGCCTTCGATATTCATGTCCCCAAAATATTTCCTGCACTGTGTGGCGTAGGTTCCCGTACCCATGCCAAGGATCAGCACATCCATCTGATCTGTCGGCTTGTCTTTGAGCATAAGCGGCGCCGCCATCGCATAATCATAGTACATTCCGGTCAGTTCATCCTGCTTCATATAGACAGACTGTACGCCAAACAGAACATTGGTAGACAATGCTACTCTCTCATCATTTTCGTACACCTGAAGATAGTTGTATACAGACTCTCCCTCATATGTCAGGTTGTTTTCCCAGAATGCGAAGGAATCGGAATAACCTGTTCCACAGCAGAACGCGAAAATAAGTACCGATGCAATCACTTCTTTTTCCCTGCTTTTTCCATCACAAAATACACGATGGATAACGCAAGTAAAATTCCCGCAAAGATCAGAAAAGTGATCGATGTTCCAACCGCAGGGATCGTAACAAACGTCGGCACAAAGGTACCAATAATGCTGCCGATCGTATTGAATGCTCCCAGTGTTCCCACCGTTTTTCCGTTATCATCCAGATTGCTCACCGAATATTTGACCAGCGACGGAGTTACCGTACCCAGTAAAAATAACGGGAACACAAAAATTACCATACAGGCCACAAACGCAGCAGGATCAGAAAATTGTTATTTACGGAAAAATCAGAACCGCAGAAATGCCAACAATGATATATTTTCCGACCACGGGAATTAACGCAATCCATAAAGCAGCTACGATGATACGTCCATAGAGCTTGTCCGGATTGGGCGACTTGTCCGCCGTTCTGCCTCCATAGATATTTCCCAGTGCCATAGCAATCATGATGGTTCCGATGATGATCGTCCATACAATCTGTGAAGAACTAAAATACGGGGCAAGCAGCCTGCTCGCACCAAGTTCTACCGCCATCACAGACATTCCGGAAAAAAATTCTGTCAGATACAAAAATAACTTGTTTTTTAAGATGCCACGATTTTTTCTTTCCATGTCGACTCCTTTTTTATTTTATCTTTTTGCTGCCATCATGCCGGCAAAAGAGTGAAACATACCGCAAAATGGAACGCACAGAATGCGGAAATGATTTTTCAAACGCGCTCTACTATCATACTATAGACTTCTTTGGAATTTTGCAATATATTTTTCCATGACTCTTAATGTCCAAACAGCCATCCCATAATTTTTTCATCCCGACAGAACAGATAACCGCCTCCGTGCTGATAAGTCACTTTCGTTCCTGCAAAGTAATTTTTCTCTTTTATATCCAGTACCAGCAAATTGTCTATTTCGGATTTTGCTAAACCCTGCTCTGCATACAGCTCATATAAAATCTGATACGCTTCTTTAAACGGTTCTGATCCATAATATTCATCACTTTCGCCAATCACAAAATAGACCGGTGTTTTTGCCTCTGTCACCGGTTCATATACTCCATCCCATTTGGAGCTGCACATGAGCGCTGCAGTAAACAGTTCCGGCTTTTTTCCCAGGATCAGCGCCAGCGTTTCTCCTCCGCCGGAATAGCCGTTACTATATACTTTTCCGGATTGATCTTATAATTCTCAAGAAGATACTACGTCAGCTCGATTGCCTGATCCGCGGATGTCTCACCCCAGTCATTTAACTGCGGTGCTACGATAATTATCTCCGAATTGTATTTTTGTGCCTCAAAACCAAAATCCTCTGTCCTGATATTTTCCCCCACACCTTGAAAGTACAGTCCCTGATAGCCGGGCAGTGTTACATATAATGCATATTCTTTTGTTCCGTCATAAGAATCCGGAATATATACATTATAATGAATATCCCCCTCCTGCTCCGAATGCAGGACACAATCCAGGATAAATCCCCGGTATTTCTCACTTCCTATGGTAACATTTTCCACTTTTTCCGGTTCTGCTGCCCCTTCTGATGCTGCTGTTCTTTCTGTTTCTTCCAGCTCTGTCATTTCTTCTGTATCCTTTGAATCCTCTATCTGTTCAGATCCCGCTGCCGGAACATCCATATTCCTTTTTCCAGCGCTTTTAAAAAACTGTCTGGATAGCAGAAGCGATATAGCAAAATAGCAAAGCAAACCGTAATCAGCATTATTTTTCTTTTTGTCATAATGTGAATTCCTCCTTTTTTTACTATTTTTAATCATAGCAAAACGAGACCTCCATAAGAAGTCTCGTTTTTTTCAGTCATAACCTTTCCGTTTATTCTTCTGGTCAAAGCTCTACCACTTTCGTTGCCAGCTTTTTGGCAAACCTTGCATCATGCTCCACGATCAGCATCGTTGGCTGGAACTGCGCAATCAGTTTCTCAATCTGCATCCGTGAAAATACATCAATATAATTCAGCGGTTCATCCCACAGATAGAGATACGCAGGTGTTAAAAGGCTGGCAGCAATCAATACTTTTTTCTTCTGTCCCTCGGAAAATTCCTCCATGTTTTTTACAAACTGTTCTCTGTCCAGATCCAGGCTGCGCAACATGGAAAGGAGCATTGGCTCATCAATTTCCTGCTTTTTGGCAAATTCTTTCAGTGTTCCGGACAGATGCGAGGTATCCTGGTTGATATAGGAAATGACGAGATTTGAGCAATCGAACAGGTACCCGTTGCCATTATATTTTCGCCGGAAAGATTTTCGCATCCGGACATCGTAATTTTCCGCTTTTCGATTCCGCCATTGGAAGAATTTTGCAGGTTCTGCGTCAGAATATACTTGATCAGGCTGGATTTTCCACAGCCATTTTTCCTTTCAGAAAACACGGTCTCCTTGTTTCAGTTCAAAATTCAATCCGGTGATCACATGTTCTTTTCCATCCCGATATTTTAAGGAAAAATCCCTGCATTCGATCAGCCGTTCTTTGTAATGGGAAAGCGGCATAATCTTTAAATCTTTTACCGTTTCGATATCTTTTAACAGCCCTTCCTTTTTCTCGATCTCCCGGTCCATTCTCTCCTCGTACGCTTTGACGCGCGACTGCATTTTCTTCGTCTTTGCTCCGATATACGATCGTGTCGATATCGATCTGTCATGTTCTTTGGCTGGATCATATCCAATCTTGGTATTTTCATTTTTTTCTGCCCAGCGCGAAGAACAGTCGGCGGCTGCCTTTAGTTTTCCAATTTCTTTTACACGTTTTTCATGTTCCATTCTGGCAAAATGATCTGCTTTTTCCTTGTTTTCCCACCAGCTGGAAAATTGCCGCTCTGTACTTCGATCGAGGCCCGGTTTAAAACCAGCACATGATCGATGCAGGCATCCAGCAGATCCCTGTCGTGGGATACCAGAATAAATCCTTTTTTTGACGCCAGATATTTTTTGATAATCTCTCTGGCGTCTGATCCAAATGGTTGGTGGGTTCATCGATCAGCAGAAAATCATTTTCACCGGAAAAAAGGACTGCAAGCATAACCCTGGTCCGCTCCCCAAAGCTTAACGTACCAAATGGTCTGTACAAAAGTTCTGCGTCCATATCCAGTTTTTCCAATTCACAAAGAACTCTCCAGCTCTCTACTCCCGCTTTCCAGTCTTCCATCAGCTCCGCTGCTGTCCGTTCCAGATCTTTTTGTTTCACCGGATACGGAAAATAATCGAAGACAACCGAGCGGGTGATCGCTCCCTGGTATTCGTATTTTCCCAGGAGTAACTGAAGAAACGTTGTCTTTCCCTTTCCGTTTCTTCCCACAAAACCAAGCTTCCAGCTGGTGTCGATTGAAAACGATACATTTTCAAAGATTGTATCATAACTTCCTTCATACCCAAAAGTTAGATTACTGACATTGATCTGTGCCATAAAAACTCCCTTCTGCCTGTTTTTCTTTTTCTCACGTATAAAAAATTCTGCCTAGAGTATTTAAAAAGCGAGCCCGCTTTGCGTACGCAAAACAGACCCGCATCCTAAACAGACACAGCGTGGCATGGCACTGGTGTCGGAACATAACGAATCGTCTGAGTATCTAATTTAAGCGTACACAAAATAACCTGTCTCAAACA
>ENA-OQHA01000573-OQHA01000573.1-human-gut-metagenome-genome-assembly--contig:-NODE-573-length-17932-cov-5.614827_pt1 | contig 17932 bp, 17 predicted proteins | sample MGYA00242558_ERZ504707 | MGnify/ENA primary metagenome ERZ504707 (study PRJEB26092, sample SAMD00036197) | human gut metagenome | host: Homo sapiens | study: EMG produced TPA metagenomics assembly of...
TGGCACACACCCTGTCGATCATCATCGTGCAGTCTGATGGTGGCCGCTATGCGGGTACGCATGATCCTGCAGTAGCCCGAAACACCATGGAGACGATTCGGCATGAATCGGAACGAGCATTGCATGACATGCAACGTCTTCTGGGAGTGTTTGGGGGCTCACCGCACGCCGATTATAACGATATCGACAATCTTGTGGAACAAGCGCGAACCATCTCCCCAGACATTCGAATCCAACGGAGCATCACCGGAACCGCCAGCCCGGAACAGCTCGGCGAGCAGGCCTCGACGGCCTCCTACCATGTGGTTCAGGAAGCGCTGACGAATATCCGCAAGTATGCGGGACCGCATGTCGATGTGTATATCAAGGAATCATGGAACAACGATTCGTTCACTTTGACCGTCACTGACAATGGTCGCGGAGCCGCGGCCAGTATCGACGGACATACTCCAGGCTATGGCCTGTTGGGCATGAGGGAACGTATCGAATCGGCCGGAGGCTCATTGCAGGCCGGCCCTCGACTTGGCGGAGGCTTCGAAGTCATGGCCACCCTGCCTTACGGCGGTAAAGAGCCGGCGACAGACGAAACCGGCGAACAGTATGCCTCGGAACAGTCTGAATCTTGCAACACAACTGCCATATCCAGCAAAGCGAAATTATCCGACGAAGCAATCACACGCAACATAGCCGTCAGCATATCGGCGCGAATACCAAATCAGCTTCGGAGCAAACGCAGGAAACCACACAATCGGCCGGTCGCAATTATCGTTCGAACGCTCTGCAACATCTGCGCATCACCGCGCCCAATCTGCGTGATTTGCTCAAATCATTGAAACTGGAATCCGTGGAACTTGCAAATACGTCCAATGCGCGCAGTTCGAATTGGGTGGAACGTGTTTCCGCGTGGACGCAACGTCATTATGTACTGATGGATGCCGTCGGCGCCCTGCTACTGGTTGCGCTACTGAATCCCATGTCGGTTTCGCTCTTTTCCGATAGTCCACGAGACATGCAACTCTCGCGCGCGATCGCCACCTGCTGCGTATTGGCGCTGGCCGTTCGTCGCAGGTTCCCCGAGACTTGCGCGCTTATTGTGTTCGTATTGTCGGTTGTGCAATTGGTGTTTTTGGGATCGATTGAAGTCGGGCACATCGTAGCGTCGCTGTGCGCACTGTATTCAGCCGTATTGTATGGGCGTGAACACGCATGGCGTTGGACCGGTCTTGCCGCTGTCACCTGTTCGGCTCTGATGGCTTGAAAATCGCAGCCGACCAACATGGATACACTACCTTGTTCGACGCCATCGCCGCTTCCGTGGGCTTGACAAAACCGGTTTCAGCCACGGCAAGTAGTGGTGCAGCGTTCTTTACCGGCGTTATGTATACGGTTGCGGTGTTGATGCTGTGCGCCGGCATTATGGCGTGGGCACGTTGGGCTCGTTCCAGTGATTCCAACGCACTGGTGTTGCAGGCGCGAGAGGAAGCGCTGATGGCCGAGCAGGAGAAACAGCGTATTCTCGCGGCGAATATGGAGCGCGACCGTATCAGTGCCAGCATTCAGGCTGAAGTCACTGCCACGTTGAACAGCGTGATCAATCAAGCCGTCGATGGCATTCGCATGCTGGATCGCGCCGAAGCACAAGGCAAGGAGCCGACCGCCGATGAGATTTCCACAGCGTTCAAAGCCATTGGAGAACAGGGGCGTGCCGCGCTTAAGCTATGCGCGAACTGCTTGGCGTGCTTCGTGAGACTGGTTTCAGCGATGACACTCACGCCGGTAGCGCGAGCGAACTGCAGTTGAGGCCTGCAGCACCGCTGGAGGAGCAGCTGCAGCGCGTGTCTCGATAGCCGGTTCAAGTTTTTCAGGGAGATTTAAGGGGTTGTTTCGCGCTGTGAGCGGAACGATGCCGATAAGGTGGAGAGTATGAGTGAAGAACAGAAGATTCGTGTGGTCATCGCCGATGATCAGGAATTGGTACGTGCCGGTTTTGCTATGGTGATCGGCTCGCAACCGGATATGGCGGTTGTCGGCCAGGCGCGCGATGGCGCGGAAGCGGTGGCTTTGGCGGAGACGCTGCATCCCGACGTGGTGCTGATGGACGTGCGTATGCCCGGTATGGACGGCATTGAGGCGACACGTCGGATCAGCGCGTTGCAGCATCGTTTCGCACCCGATGGCAGCGCGCTTGACGATGCGCATACCCGTGTGATCATTCTGACGACATTCGATTTGGACGAATACGTGATGGCCGCGATCAACGCCGGCGCGTCCGGCTTCCTGCTGAAGGACACGGAACCGGAGACGCTGCTCAATTCGATTCGCACCGTGTACCAAGCAACGCGATCATCGCGCCATCCGCCACGAAACGGCTTATAGAGAAGATGATGGATGGCGATTTCGCAGGAATGGCCGCCGCAGCGCCCGTTTCCGCAACGTCCGCTTCCGCTTCGACGGCAACTATGTACACCGATCCGGAATTGGACGAACTGACCGACCGCGAGCGCGAGGTGCTCATCGAAATCGCGCATGGCCTGTCGAATCAGGAGATCGCGGACAAGCTGTTCATCAGCCTGCCTACCGTGAAAACGCATGTCGCGCATATTCTGTCGAAAATCAATGCGCGCGACCGCGTGCAAGCCGTCGTGTTCGCCTATGAAAACCATCTCGTATAAAATCTTCATAAAACGTATTCGGCAACAAAAATGCTCCTTCTTTCGAAGGAGCATTTCGTTTATCGCCTAAGCTTCTGCGAGCGCCTCAACAGGCGGTACTTTGACCGCTCTGCGGGCAGGTGCGATGCTGGCGAGCAACGCAGCCACGGCGGCCACGGCGAGCACGATGCCGTTGACGCCCCATTCGAAGGGGAACACCACGGTGCCGTACAGGCTGAACACCACGTATGCGCCCAGCCAGCCGAACAATGTGCCGAGCAGGATGCCGGCGATGCCGGAGACGAGCGAGATGAGCAGCGCTTCGATGGCGAGCGATGCCCTGAGCTGGCCGCGGGTCATGCCGATGGCGCGCAGGGTGGCCGATTCGCGGGTGCGTTCGATCACCGACAGGGACAGCGTGTTCGCCACGCCGACAAGTGCGATGAGCACAGCCACAGCGATCAATCCCACCAGAAGCATCATCATGGAGTCGATCATCTTCGCCCATACGATGCGTTCGGCGATCGGTCCGGTCACTGTCGCATCAGTGCTCTTCTCCAATGCGGCCTGCATGTCGTTGTAGATGCCGTCAACGGAAACTCCCGACTTGTCAGTATCCGCCTTGACCAGCAGCACATGGGTGGCGGCATCGAGGTCACCATTGGTGAAATGGCTTTCATCCACGAATCCGACAGCTCCATACTGTGCGGATACGCGACGGTAGTCGGCTTGGTTTGCTTGCAATGTCAGCGAACGCGTAGCGTCGCCGTCCTGGTTCCATTCGGTAGAGAAATCAGCCGTACCATTGGCGAACTGCAGTTCCTTGCCGGTTTGCGCATTGTATGTTGGCATGAGCACGCCATCACTGTCGATGGAGGCGTTACCCAAGTTGGCACGCATGACCTGCTTGACCTGATCGATATTCTTCACGCCGACCAGCAATGCGGACGTAGGCTGGGTTCCATCCGCTTTCTCCAAGGTCACGGAAACCGCCGGCGCATACAACGTGTCGGACACGCCGTTGATGTCGGCTACATCCTTGACCATTTGCTGGCTGATGTCATCGCCCATGGCCACGATGTCGACGCTATAACGGGTGGCGAGCGCACCATTCATAGTCTCTTTGGCGCTGGCGGCACCGGTTGCGATGGTGGAAACCAGGGTGACGCCGATGAGCAGAGCGGCACCGGTTGCTGCGATGCGTCGCTGATTCTTCTGAATGTTGGCGTGCGCAACCGTTGCGGAAGGTCCTGTCAGCGAGGCCAACGCTCCAACGCCCTTCATGAGGGCCGGCATCCAGAACACCGCTGTGACCACCATTCCGAGGAACACCAGTGCGCGCCGGCGATGGCTACGAGCAGAATCATCGTGAATTGATCGCTGCTCGCATCCTCGCCGCCATTGGTGGCCTGTACCCGCCAGATGGAAAATACCACCATGGCGATACCGACCACCACCATCAGAATACCGATTATGGCTCGCGTGAGGCTGGAACGACGGTTGTCGGTCAGTTCAATCGGGCGCAATGCCTCCAATGGCGTCACCGCAGTAGCGGAACGTGCGGATCCCAGGGATGCGAGCACCGTCACCACAATACCGAAGAGAATAGGTATGACGGCGGCCTGCCAAGAGAAATTGAATCGCATACCCTCTTGCATGATGTCGCTGACGCACATGCCCCACATGAGCAGACTTCCCAGCATCACGCCAAGCACGGATGCGACGAAGCCAAGCACTGCCGCTTCGAACAGCACGGAACCATACAGCTGGCCTTTTTTCGCGCCGATGGTGCGCAGCAAGGCGAGTGTGCGGCGGCGTTGCGCCACGAGTACTTGGAACGTGTTGGCGATCACCAGTGCCGCCACGAACATGGCAAGCACGCCGAAGCACATGAGGAATGTGGTGACGATGCTGGTTTGGTTGCCGGTTAAGGATTTGATGCTTTCGTCACTGACCTGCTGTCGCGACATCAGATCGAAATGCTTTGGCAGCAACGCTTTCACACTGTTGATGGTTTTTGCGGATACGCTATTTCCATCCAAGGCAAGGTCGAGGTATACCGTTGTTGTTCCGGTGGTGTCGAAATCGTCCGTTCCCTGCATTGCGGCAAGCAGATTGTCGGATCCTACGATCGCACCACCATAGTACGAGTAGGCGCCGTTCGGATCGGAGGTGAGTCCGACCACGCGCACGTTGTCCGCTTTGGCTTTGCCATCGGTGCCTACCGCATATTGGGAGGTCAGTCTTACAGTGTCGCCAATGCCGACGTTCAGCTGTTTCGCCATGTCTTCCGGCAGTGCGACTTCGTTGGAGTCCTTCGGCTGGTCCCCTTCCGTAATATTCACGGGAAGCATGTTCTTCTGTGCCGCGGTAGAGATGATCTCGCCGCTGATGGCGCTGTCCCCCCTGGAAACGCTGACGCCGGTTTCCACCGAGGCGCGGACACCGTCAACCCCTTCGATGCCGGCGATCTGGTCGAGATGGAAGTCGCCGACAGTGCTGGAGTACGCTTCGTTGAGTTCCTCATCGCTCAGGTCGGAGCTGTTGACGGTCACCGCATAGTTGGCGTTTCCGAACATGGCGGTCATCTGCCGTGTCAGGGAGTCGTTCATGGCATTGCCGAACAGGAAGGTGCTGGCGATGAACGCCGTGCCGATCATGATGGCGATGCCTGCGGGTATGAGCATGCGCTTGGTTTTTCGCATGAGTTTCAAAGTGATGGACCACATGGTTAATTCTGTTTCCTTCTTCGAATGCTTCTACAGTGCGTTTAGCGGGAATGTCTCGCGGAAGCCACATTCATTGTGGCGGCTTCGCGTTCCTTCATCAGCAGTTCACTCATCTGGTCTGCTGTCGGCTTGTTCACGTCCGCCACGATCTGGCCGTCGGCGAACACGAGCGCACGGTCGGCGTAAGACGCGGCGACCGCATCATGCGTGACCATGATGATGGTTTGGCCAAGTTCGTTGACGGAACGTTTCAGGAAGCTCAACACTTCGGCGCTTGATACAGAGTCAAGATTGCCGGTGGGCTCGTCTGCGAACACCAGTTTCGGTTTGGTGATCAATGCTCGCGCGATGGCCACACGCTGCTGTTGGCCTCCCGATAGTTCGTTCGGACGATGGTTAAGACGTTCCTTAAGGCCAAGCGTTTCCACCAGCAGACGCAACCACTGTCGGTCTGGTTTCGCCCCAGCCAAGGTCAAGGGCATGAGAATGTTCTGTTCGGCAGTAAACATCGGCAGCAGATTGAAGCTTTGGAAGATGAAACCGATCTGATGGCGGCGCAGCAGGGTGAGCTGGTCGTCGTTCATGCGGGTCAGATCCTTGCCGTCGAACATGACGTGTCCGCTAGTGGCCGAATCAAGTCCGGCCAGCGTGTGCATCAACGTGGATTTGCCAGAGCCGGAGGGGCCCATGATGACGGTGAATTTTCCTTGTTCGAAGGCGATATTGACGTCACGTAACGCATGCACCGCGTTGCTTCCGGAACCGTAGTCCTTGACAAGATCGATGGCTTCAATGGCAGTGTTATTGGCTTTGATGGCGTCCCTGATGTCCATGGAAGTTCCTTTCTTTGTGAAGTTACTTCCAACATACGGAACATTCGACGTCAACGGCATCATGCGTTGGTCTGAAATCCTGCTGAACCGCGACTCATCCTTGAGTATGAGATCAACGCGGGAACAGCGAAAACTGGATGATCAGAAACCATGTTCCAAGCATCGGGCAATCGTCAATCGCCTAGCAATACGCCTTCGTGCGGCGGCTCAAGCCAATACGACTCCTTCTCCACACTGACGGTGGACACCCACCAGGTCTGTTCCACGCCTGGCAATGGGCGAATGGATTCGTCCACCACGCGCCATAGGTCCTCATCGTTGTCGGCGATGATTTCAATCAGGTAATCGGCACCGTTCAATCCGACACCACTCATCGCGTACGTCACTTCGTCGATGGCCAGAAGCTGTTCGGAGTCAAGCCGATATGGAGGTTTCACTCCAAGTCCGAGGAATGCCTGTCGGAATCCTCCCAAACGCATGGGGCTTACCGTGGCCATAATGCGCATCACGCCGGAATCTTCGAGTTTTTTGATGCGGCCGCGAATCGCCGTATGGGTCACGCCGAGACGCTCCCCCAACGACGCATAGCTGGCCCTGCCGTCCTTCTGCAGTTCGTTGAATGTGTGCACGAACCGTGGATCCAGACGATGCGAGGGAATATCGGTGCCGACACTCGCCTCGCGTTTGGTCAGGAAGCCGGTTTCGCCATGCGCGGCGAGCAGACGGTTCACCACGCTGACATTGTGGTCATCAAGCACCAGCCGTCCGCATGAGAACACCTGCAGACGGGACAATCCCGGCAACGCGCGCAGACCATGTTTGAGGAAATGATCCATGCCTTCAGCCGAATACACCACAGCCTCAGCGATGATGTCGGCATCCCCCAGAGCGCAGACCACGTAGGTGACCTGTGGCATGGATTGGAGCATGGCAAGAGCCTCATCCCTGCTCCCGTCGAGACGAAGTCCCACCAGCACCTGGCTGTAATTGCCCAGACTCAATGGATTGCACACCGGGACGATGCTCATGATGCCGGATTCAGTAAGCCTGCGGTAGCTTTCCGTAGCCGCGTAGACGGAAATGCCGATTTTGTCGGCAAGCGCCTGCATGGTCATACGGCCGTCGCATTGCAGGGCCGAGACCACTTTCAGGTCGCGTGCTGTGATGGTGATGCGTTGTTCGTTCTGGAACATTGGCCTGCCTCAGAACTGCCACAGCATCAGCCAGATGCTGCCTGCCGTCGCGGCGACGGTGACCGCAAGGATGATCCAATCGGAGAGTCTCATCTTCAGCTGTATGCGGTAGGTGCGTCTCACGCCTTGGAGGTTGAGCCCGCGCGATTCCATAGCCCAGCCGACGCTTTGGCTCATTTTGTAGGCGCGGATCAGCACCGCGATGATGATGGGCAGATACGATTTGAACCGGTCCACCAAGCGTACGAATACGTTGCGTTTCTTGCCGGTGGCGTCTTTCTTGCCGTTCAAGTCGAGTCCGCGGGCCCGTTGCGCGGCCGATACGGATTGGAAGATGGAGAAGAACACCGGAATGTAGCGCAGCGCGGTGGCGAGCGTGAGTCCGGCCTTGTACGGCATGCCCAGGGAGGTGAGCCCTCGGATCAGCTTGGTCTGGCTGGTGGTGAACAACGTGAGGAAGCACGCGAATCCGAGCGCCGGAATGCGCAATCCCATCACCGCGGCCATGACGAGGTTCTCTCGCGTGAGTTTCAGCCATCCCCACTGCCACAGCACGTGCGTGCCGGATGGGTCGAAAATCGGCCAGAGCACCACGATGAACACGATGATCACGGCGAGGATCTTCCACACCCAGCCGATGCGTTTCAGCGGCACGCCGTCGGTGATGAGCATGAGATGTTCGATGATCAGAACGTCAAGTATGAACGCCCAGTTGCGCCATACCAGGCACAACACCAACATGACCACGGTGATGAGGAATTTCACACGGGGGTCGGCGCGATGCAGCCAGCCGTCGCCCGGTACATACAAATCGGCGTCCATCAGTGTCGTCCTTCCTCATGCTTGGTGACTTTCAGCAGCACATGCGTCGCCGAAACGGGCCCATTGGATTTACGCGGTTTGCGGATGGTCCGAGATTGCTTCTGCGCCGCTTCGGACCTGTCGATCGGCCCATACTGCACGACTTTTCCGTCCTCCAATTCCAGCACATGCGTGCAGTACCGGTATACCGCGCGCATGTCGTGGCTGATCATGACGATGGTGACGCCGCGCTGGTTGAGTTTCTCGATGGTGCCGAGGAAGCGTGCTGCGAGACGGTGGTCGAGACCGGCCGTAGGCTCGTCGAGCACGAGGATCGGCGTGCGCATTGCAAGCACGGATGACAGCGCCACCGCACGGCGTTCGCCGTAGCCGAGCGTGGCCGGCGAGACGTCTTCATAACGGTGCAGGTCGAACAGCGTCAGCATCTCGTCGACACGTTTGAACACGGTGGCTCCGTCCAGTCCAAGCGCGGTAGGACCGAATGCGATTTCCTCCTTGGTGGTGGAGCAGAAGATCTGATGGTCGGGATTCTGGAAGACGAATCCGACGTGGGCCGCCATTTCGCCGACGCTGTGTTTGGAGCGTCGAGCCCATCCACCGTCACCGTGCCCTGCGTGGGTCGGATCAGTCCGTTCAGGTGTTTGGCGAGTGTGGTCTTGCCGGAGCCGTTACGTCCGATGAGTCCGATGAATGAGCCACGTTCGATGTCGAACGTCACGTCGTCCAGAGCTTTCGATGCATTGCCGCCGCGCTCATATTGGTAGGAGACATGGTCCAGGCTGATGACCACGTCCTTGGACCGTTCCGGCTGATTCTTTTTGTCCTTCTTATGCTTTTTGCCCTGCTGTACGGCCTTGACCTGCGGCAGTGGATCGTCCGCGACCTGCACGCCGGAGGATTCCAGCAGTCCTTTTTCACGGACGAACAGGCTGGCGTCGCCGTTGCGCACCAATTCCCCATTGACCATGAACAGCACTTGGTCGGCCCAATAGGCGATATGCTCCGTGTCCTGTTCCGCCATGATCACCGTCATGGAACGGGTCTGCCGGATGCGTTCAAGCACATCGAAGACTTCCTGCTTGCCTTCCGGATCGAGCGCCGCAGTCGGTTCGTCAAGGATGAGCACGTCGGTTCCGCCGCCAATGCCGCCGCGATGGCCACACGCTGCATCTGCCGCCCGACAGGCTGGCCGGCACGCGCTTGCGGTAGCCGGTCATGCCGACCAGATCGAGCATGACGTCGATCTGCTTGTCGATGATGTCCGGTGCGATGCCGCGGTTTTCCAAAGGAAAGGCGATCTCATCCTCAACGCTCGCGCAGAACAGCTGCGCTTCGGGATCCTGCTGCACGTAGCCGATACGTTCGGACAACGCCGATACGGAATGACGGCTGGTGTTCATGCCGTTGACTTCCACCAGTCCGGTCATGGTGCCGTCCGCCAGATTCGGGATGATTCCGGCCAAAGCCATGCACAGGGTGGATTTGCCGGCGCCGGTCGGTCCAATGACGCCCACGAACGAGCCTGATTTGATATCGAAGCTGACATGCTTGAGGCTATCCACCGGCTTGCCGCCATCCACCAATGGCTCATACTGCCAACTCAAATCACGTACCGTGATCATGCGCTCTTCTCCATATCTTTCAGCACATCAGCCCATTGCACCGGCCGCGAACACAGCCACTACGGATACTATATGAACGAATATGTATAAATAAAGCCCGTGGAATCGCCGTTCATCGGTGAACCCACGGGCTTTATTTATACAAGACAATAATGTATCACTCGCCGGCCTTGACGCTGAGGTTGCCGAGTCGCACCAGCGCGGATAAGCCTTGCGCACCGCGGAGAACAGTGCGAAGCCAACGATCAGGCCGACAACCATCTGGAATGAGTTGCCGATGATTTCGCCTAGGGCCGGACCGAAGCCGGACAGGATGCCGCCGGCGATGAAGTAGCCGAACACCTTCCACACGCCGGCCACCAGAGAGCCGATGACGACGTTGGCCGGTTTGAATTCACGGACCAGCAGACCCACGAGCACCGCCTGCAGACCGTCGATGATGAAGGTGAAGATTGCCCACTGCGGGTATCCCGAGATGAGGTCGGACAACGCCGGTCCAAGACCGCCGATGATGCCGCCGACCCACGGGCCGAACGCATAGGAGCTGAAGAAAATCATCGTGTCGGACAGGTTGAGGTATCCACGGGTCGGGGTCGGAATCTTCACGAACATGGTCAGCACGGTGGTGACCGCGGTCATGATGGCGACCAACGGGATGGTGTTGACCTGAATAGCTTTCTTGATATCGTTCTTGACATCCTGCGTCATAATACAGTCTTCTTCTCTTCTTTTTTACCAAAATAGCAAAATCATCTTGCTTTTCCTACGATTTGTAAAGAAATCGCAAGGAATTTCTTTCGATGTATCAAATTGCGACATACCATATCGCAACAAGCGAAAATTTTATCCCATCCGCGTTACAAGCGCAGTGCAAAGCAGGCGGCCCGCAACACCCCCTTCTCATGGTGCAGCGGACCGCCCGACAGTTGTTTCAGACCAAAGTCACTTGGCCAGACCGGATTCGCGCAAGGCCTTGAAGCCGCTTTCGAGGTCCTCGATGATGTCGTCGATGTTCTCCAGTCCGATGGACAGGCGGATGGTGCCCTGGTGGATACCCTGGTCCTCGAGCTCCTCCAGCGTCTCCTGGGAGTGCGTGGTGGAGGCCGGTGGATCACGAGGCTCTTGGCATCGGCCACATTGGCCAGCAGGCTGAACAGGTGCAGGTTGTCGATGAACACGCGTGCCGCGTCCTTGCCGCCCTTGATGTCGAAGGTGAAGATGGAACCGCCGCCGTTCGGGAAGTACTTCTTGTACAGCTCGTTGTCCTTGCGGCCTTCGATGGACGGTGGGAGATGGATTCGACTTCCGGAACGGTCTTCAGGTAGTCGATGACCTTCAGCGCGTTCTCGACATGGCGCTCGACGCGAAGCGACAGGGTTTCGGTGCCCTGCAGCAGCAAGAAGGCCGAGAACGGAGACAGGGTTGCGCCGGTGTCGCGCAGCAGGATGGCGCGGATGCGGGTCACGAACGCGGAACCGCCCAGAGCCTCGTAGAAGTTCAGACCGTGGTACGACGGATCCGGCTCGGTCAGGGTCGGGAACTTGCCCGGCACTTCGGCCCAGTTGAACTTGCCGCCTTCCACGATCACGCCGCCGAGGGTGGTGCCGTGGCCGCCGATGAACTTGGTGGCGGATTCCACAACGACGTCGGCGCCGTGCTCCAGCGGGCGGAACAGGTACGGGGAGGCGAAGGTGTTGTCCACGATCACCGGCAGGTGGTGCTTGTGGGCGATGGCGGTGATGGCCTCGAAGTCGGGCAGGTCGGCGTTCGGGTTGCCGAAGGTCTCGAAGTAGACGAGCTTGGTGTTCTCCTGGATGGCGTCCTCGAACTCCTGCGGGTTCTCGGCGGAGACGAAGGTGGTGGTGATGCCGTCACGCGGCAGGGTGTGGCGCAGCAGGTTGAAGGTGCCGCCGTAGATGTTCTTGGCAGCCACGATGTGGTCGCCGGACTGGGTGATGTTGCGCACCGCGTATTCCACGGCGGCCGCGCCGGACGCGACGGCCAGGCCCGCGGTGCCGCCTTCGAGGGCCGCGATGCGGTCTTCGAACACGCCCTGGGTGGAGTTGGTCAGACGGCCGTAGATGTTGCCCGGGTCCGCCAGTCCGAAGCGGGCCTCGGCGTGGTCGAAGTTGTGGAAGACGTAGGAGGTGGTCTGGTAGATCGGCACCGCGCGGGAGTCGGTGGCCGGGTCGGCCTGCTCCTGGCCGACGTGCAGCTGCAGGGTTTCAAAACGGTACTTCTTGTTGTTCTCGGCCATGGTATTCTCCTTGGTTGTGCTAGGTCGCGAGGATTTTTCCTTGCCACCCGCCTGCCGTGTTCGGGCGGTTGGCGAGGTGTTGGTTATGAAGTTACGACGCTTGGGCCGCGCGGCGCAAGCTGAACGTTATCGGACTTGCCTATAAGGCTTATAAAGCCTTGGAATCATTGACGTGAGCGACTGTCAGAAGTCACGAAAAAGTCGTTGAAATTATCGCGACACGCCGGGCCGCACGCATGCGCTTTCAAGGTCGACTGCGGTCACGGTGATATCGCTGCCATGCCTTTCGCGCATGGCTCAAGTGTCCGTGATGATTGCTTGTTCCACCCGTCACCAAGACGGTTTGCCCGCTCGGTGATGACGTCTGTTTCATTTTTCTGCCGCCCGGTTACATGGTTTACATGACGAACGACTACAGTCAAACATCGCCAATGAATTATTCCGCCAACATGGTGAAGGGATTCGAACAGACATGACCGATGTAACTCTGTATGACCGTGATCCGAACTATATTCCGCGCGTGGCCGCCGTGCACGACATGTGCGGCTACGGCAAGTGCTCGCTGACCGCCGCGATTCCGATTCTCTCGGCCGCCGGCTGCGATGTGTGCCCGGTGCCGACCGCCCTGTTCTCGGCGCACACGCGCTATGCAGTGTTCACGTTCCATGACACCACGGATATTCTCTCCGGTTACTTGGATGCCTGGCAGAAGGAAGACGTGGAGCTGGATGGCGTGTATTCAGGCTTCCTCGGCTCCCCCGATCAGGTGGCGATCATTCAGCGTCTCTACCGCGAATATCCGAACGCGCTGCGTCTGGTTGACCCGGTGATGGGAGACGCCGGCGAAATGTACCCCACGTACACACCGGAGCTGTGCGAGGCAATGGGCGCGCTGGCCGATGGTGCCGACGTGTTGATGCCGAACCTCACCGAAGCGAGCATTCTCACCAAGCGTGACTATCCTGCCAGGATATTGATGAGGCCACGGTTAACGAGCTGCTTGGTGCTCTGCTGGAGTTGGGTGCCAAGAACGTGGTGCTGAAGGGCATTGACCATGGCGATGGCAAAATCGTCAACTATGTGGCCAGCGCTTCCACCGGTGTTGCCGGCAAGATCGAGCTGGCTCATGAGAAGTTGCCATACATGATTCATGGCACGGGTGACGCCTTCGCCTCTGCCCTGTGCGGCGCGGTGATGGCCGGCCACGGCCTGGCCGAGTCGGCCGAAATCGCCGGTGAGTTCGTGCGTCACGCCATGGTCAGCACCCGTAACCAGCCGCATTTCGAGGATCGTGGCGTCAGTTTCGAACTGAACCTTGGCGAACTCACCGATTTGGTGAAGTGACCGCACCTTGCTCCCCTCTCCGCTCACTGGGTCTGACGTATTCAGCGAACAACTCGGCGGGTTGTCTGTCGTCACAGGTAAGTCGCTGGGGAGCCTTGGTAAACCTTCTGAACTAATGGTGGATAACCGGGTTTTCATCCACACGTTATCCACAACACGCCAAACCGCGTCATAGTATCCACATTTGCCGGTTGCGCTTGTGCTCTTACATAAGTAACCCGCACAGTGGAATCATGAACGCTTTACCACCTACCCAGCCGACGACGAAGTCCGGCATCGACGCCGGTCTTGCCTTTCACCAGCCCATGCTGGCTTCACCTGATCCGCAGGCGACGCTGCCTTCGGAACGGATTGCGGCCACGATGGGCGACCGCAATCTGACGCCCAAACAGTTCGGTGCGCTCGGCGAGCAGTATGCCGCCGCGTGGCTGGAGGAACACGGTTGGACGACCTTGAGCCGCAATTGGCATACCCGTTACGGCGAATTGGACATCGTGATGCTCAATCCCGAGTACACGGTGGTGTTCGTCGAAGTGAAATCACGCCGGTCCATGCATTACGGATATCCGCAAGAGGCCATTACGCCGGCGAAACAGCACAATCTCAGGAAAGCCGCCTGCGATTGGCTACTTGACCGGCGTAATCGGGTGCCGCATTCGGCGGTCCGTTTCGATGTCGTCACCATCGTGCTTCGGGTGGGCAGGCCGCTCGTGCATCACATTGAAAATGCCTTCTGAAGCCCCCCCCCAAAAAAAACAGCCACCGTTGCGAAACACATTGTGAAAGGAGTAGACATGGCTATCGGCAGCACCCTCTCAGTCGGACTGATCGGCCTTAAGGCTTCATCGTCCAAGTGCAGGCTTTCATCAGCCCTGGCTTGCCATACTTCAGCATCATCGGATTGCCGGATGCATCGTTGTCCGAAGCCCGCGAGCGCGTGAAATCAGCGTGTCAAGCCACTGGATTCGGTTGGCCGCAAACCCGTGTGACCGTGAACATGAGCCCTGCGGCCATGCCCAAACGCGGTTCGTCGCATGATCTGGCCATCGCGGCCAGCGTCCTATGTGCGGCGGGTGCCATAGGGCATGATTGCTAGAAGATACCATTGTGCTCGGCGAAGTGAATCTTGACGGCTCGGTGCTGCCGATTCATGGGCTGCTCCCGATCATGCTGCATGCCGAGGAACGTGGTGTGCGCAAAATGATTGTTCCCCATCGCAATCTTGACGAGGCTTCGATGGTGGATGGACTGGATGTAGTGGGCGTGAGGCATGTGGGTGAGCTCATCGAACTGATGGGCGGCGATGCCACCTATACGATTACTGATACACCGGTTGCCGACGAGACCACCATGGATCAATCGTCCACAAGCCATCCCAACGATTGTGGCGATATGAACGAGGTTCTGGGTCAGGAACATGCCAAATGGGCGCTGCAAGTGGCGGCGGCAGGCGGACATAATCTCATCATGACCGGACCGCCAGGCAGCGGCAAAACCATGCTGGCCTCACGTATGCCCGGCATCATGTGCCCGTTGAACGAGGCGGAACAACTGGAGGTGGCGTCGATACGGTCGCTGTGCGGCATACTGCCTCAGTACGGCATCACCGACATGCCGCCGTTCGAGGCACCGCACCACACCGCCAGCACGGCGGCCTTGGTGGGTGGTGGCAGCGGCATCGCCGTTCCCGGCGCAATCACACGCGCGCATCGAGGCATTCTGTTTCTGGACGAGGCACCGGAATTCAGCGCACGCGCCCTGCAGACGTTGCGCGAACCATTGGAATCCGGGTATGTGGCGCTTTCCCGTTCAAAAGGCAGCACCTATTACCCGGCCTCATTCCAACTCATCATGGCGGCCAACCCCTGCCCGTGCGGATACTATTACGGTACCGGCGAACGTTGCGCTTGCCGGGAAAAAGACCGTATTCGTTATTTCTCGCGATTGTCCGGACCGATATTGGATCGTGTGGATATTCAGATGGCGGTGCCACCGGTCTCGCGCATTGCCGCGCAGAGCGAGACGATCGGCGAGTCCAGTGCCGGGATACAAGCTCGTGTGATTCGCGCCCGTCAAGTGGCCAAGGACCGGTTCAGACAGTATGGATGGGTGTGCAACGCGCAAGCTTCGGGCAAATGGCTGCACGCCAATACATCGCTGAAAGCGATGGAATTGGTCAATCGGGCCCTGTCCAATCATCAACTCACATTGCGCGGGGCTGATCGCGCCATGCGTCTGTCTTGGACGCTCGCCGATCTGGCCGGCCGCGTATCCCCCACTGAACAGGACGTCCATCAGGGCATCGAAATGAGAACGAGGATGACATGAGTAACGCTACTGATATCCGGCAATCTGGCGGCACCGCAGGAAGTGTGGATCACACCGATACGAGTCTCGCCGTTTCGCGCACTATTCCCGTACCTCCCACGGATACGTTGTATCGTGCCGCGCTCACGTTCTGTCTTGATGGGGCGGATGTGATGATGTACGCCGCGCTCAAAGGCGCGGAAAGCGCCGAATCCCTCTGGCACGCGTTGGCGCAATCCCATCCAAGCCAGCCATCTGGAATCTGCGGCCCGGCGCTGTCACGCATTGACCGCATGTTCGTGGATGGCCTCACCCGATGGGGCCGCAAGGCGTCGGCGAATGCGATGTGCTCCTTCCGCAATGCACTGGCCGGCTGGCATAACCGCATGATGGACCTGCCTCGCAAGACATCATCCAACTGGGCGACTGGTTCACTATGGATGGCACGCAATGGATTATCGGCCCCGGCCATCCATGTTGGCCCTCGCAGTTGGCCGACCTGTCCATTCGCTCCGATTGGGCGCCACCGCTGTGTTTGTGGATCAAAGGCGATCCACGCGCATTGACCAGTTGCGCCAAACCGGTCGGCATCGTCGGTTCACGGGACGTGACCGAATACGGCCGGTATGTGGCACACACCGTAGCCGAACAGGCAGTCGTTGCCGGGCATCTGGTCGTGTCCGGAGGCGCAATGGGCACGGATGCGGCGGCACATTGGGGAGCGTTGAATGCGCTGCACGGCAGAATGCCCGCCAATGTGGGCAGAACCGTTGCCGTATTCGCCGGCGGGCTCAACCATATCGGACCGATGCGTAACCGCACGCTGTTCGAACGTATCGAGGCGCAGGGTGGTGCACTGATCAGTGAACTGTGCCCAGGGACGATTCCCGAAGCCCGTCGTTTTCTACTCCGCAACCGCATTATCGCGGCCATGTCTTCCACATTGATTGTGACGCAAGCCCGGTTGCGTTCCGGAGCGCTCAACACCGCGGGATGGGCATGCGAATTGCTGCGCGAAGTGTATGCGGTTCCCGGTGACATCAATCAGCCTTGCAACGCCGGGTGCAATAAGATGATCGGCGACCACCGGGCGATGATTCTGTGTGCCGCCACATCCACTGAGGATATATGCCATGAACGGCATAAGCCCATTATGGCGGCATGCCCAGGCATACCGAAATCCACAGGTCAGGACTCGTCCGAAAACGAGGAGGCCATGGAAGTGCCGGCAACGACTCCGTTATCGCCAGCATCCTCGGAATCATCGTCGTCACAGGAGTCGTCACAAGATTCAGGTCATTCGAAACGTCTTAGGACCAAGCATACTCAGCCTACACTCGTTCAATCCAAGGATGGGCCGGCGAGCGCAACTGCCGAGGCCGGTGCCAACAAGAGCAAGGGTGAAGAGCCGCCCTCGTCGCATCAGATGCCGGATCTTCGTGTCAAGCCGAAGCTCGATCCCGAGAAGGAAGCCCAACAACGTATCATTATCGCCAAGCTGCCGGAAATGGAACGCACATTAGTGGCATTGATTCGTGAATGCCGTAAACGACATCTCATCGTCACCCCGGACGCACTATTGCGTGTGGCGCGAGAGACGGTACCCGACGAGATTCCCAATATCGGCACCATACTTGAGCTACTCGGCGCATTGGAGCTGAAGGGAGTGATCGAGCGGGATGCCGGCATACTCAAGCTGAGCAGCCGTGTCGGCTAATCGGCTTCCATGACACGGCTCGAAGGCTGTTCGGCGGGTGTGCGAGAATCGAACCCATGAGTCCGAAACGTTTGGAAGATATGTATGATGCGGTGATCGTCGGCGCCGGAGCGGCCGGCCTGTCGGCGGCGTTGGGACTGCTGCGCTCCCCCGAGATCACCGAGCTCAAGGAACAAGGCGTGGACCCGAAGATCCTCGTGGTCTCCAAACTGCAGCCGCTGCGTTCGCACACCGGTTCAGCCGAGGGCGGCATCGCCGCGAGCCTGGGCAATGTGGAGTCCGATGACTGGCACTGGCATTACTACGACACCATCAAGGGCGGCGACTGGCTGGTGGACCAGGATGCGGCCAAACTGCTCGCCGAATACGCGCCGCAGACCGTGATCAACCTGGAGCGTCAGGGCGTGGCCTTCTCCCGTACCGAGGACGGGCATATCGCCCAGCGCCGGTTCGGCGG
>ENA-OQHA01000574-OQHA01000574.1-human-gut-metagenome-genome-assembly--contig:-NODE-574-length-17931-cov-5.689845_pt1 | contig 17931 bp, 21 predicted proteins | sample MGYA00242558_ERZ504707 | MGnify/ENA primary metagenome ERZ504707 (study PRJEB26092, sample SAMD00036197) | human gut metagenome | host: Homo sapiens | study: EMG produced TPA metagenomics assembly of...
ATCCACCGGCAATACTTCCAATCCAGATAGCTTATTATGCAGGACTTCGTATCGGTGAAGCCTGTGGTCTGGCATGGCAGGATGTAAATCTTGAAGAACAGTGCCTTACGATCAGACGCAGTATCCGCTATGATGGTTCAAGACATAAGAACATCATCGGACCAACCAAACGAAAAAAGGTAAGGATTGTTGATTTTGGAGATACGCTGACTGAGATTCTTCGCAATGCCCGAAAGGAACAGCTTAAAAACCGGATGCAGTACGGAGAACTTTACCACAAAAACTACTACAGAGAAGTAAAAGACAAAAACAGAGTTTACTATGAGTTCTATCATTTGGACGGAACAGAGAGTGTTCCAGAAGATTATAAGGAAATATCCTTTGTCTGCTTAAGACCGGATGGAAGTCTGGAACTGCCAAGTACGTTAGGAATTGTTTGCAGGAAGATTGCTCAGAAACTGGATGGATTTGAAGGATTTCATTTTCACCAGCTGCGACACACCTACACAAGCAACCTTCTGGCAAATGGAGCAGCACCAAAGGATGTGCAGGAACTGTTAGGACACTCAGATGTCAGTACCACAATGAATGTCTACGCTCACTCCACGAGAAAAGCCAAACGGGAATCAGCAAAGTTACTTGATAAAGTGGCAGGCAACGACTAAATAAAACTTTCCCTTATTTCCCTTACGATTATCTCATAAGGGCAAAAATAAGGGAAAATACATATCATTTCACTAATGAATGGGCTGAAAAGCTTGTAAAATAGGGAAAGTTAGAAAGATATTTCGGCAAACTAGAATTGACCGAGCTGATAGTTACCGTTTTCTAACACTCCATTCATCATCTTGAGCTTTTCTTTCAGCATAGTAACCGCAAGGCATATCCTTTAGAATACCAACAGAATTATCTAAGTCGAATACTGATTTTAAGGATACTAACTTTGCTTCGTCTGTTTCATGTGCTTTTCCACATAGAAATTGCCACATTCCATCATCTTCATCATGTGATACATATAAAATAGGTTCTCCATTCTCTAATATGTGGCAACAGGTTATTGTAGCTGTATTTGATGCGTCATAAAATGGGAATTTCATATTTAACACTCCTTCAAATTCCGATTTGTTGAACTGAGCCGAGTATACCACGTCTTGTTAAGAATATCAAAAGGCAGGATACCCCCATGATGGTGATACCCTGCCTTTGCTTGTCCCGGTTCTCGTCCTGTACCGCCACCACGAAAAAAGTCCCCAGACCAAAAGGTCTGGCGGCATCTTTCTTGATAGACATTCCTACGCATTGGGAACCGCGCACTAACAAACACCCCACTGGGGTGTTTGTTGCCCCGCCTGCGGCGTGGCCGTGCTGTTCGAGTCCTGTACACCGCCCACCACGAAAAAAGTCCCCAGACCAAAAGGTCTGGGGACTCGTGGTGGACGGTACAGGACTCGAACCTGTGACCTCCTGCACGTCAAGCAGATGCTCTACCAGCTGAGCTAACCGTCCATAAGTCATATCGACTTGAATAGTTTACCACAGCCTGTGCAAAAAAGCAATACTTTTCTGTGATTTTTTATTTTTCCGCCTTCAGCGACCTGCGGACGATATCGTACAGCACCGGCTTCATGGCTTCAATATCATCGGGTTTGCCCTCCAGCACGCTGGAATAGCACACCGACATGCACATGCTGCCCAGTGCCGTGATGCGCTGGTAGATCTCCCGCTCGGTGCGGCCGGCCATTTCCGGGCTGGTCAGCACCACATTCAGCAGCTTGCGCATCAGCGGCTCGGCTTCGCGGCTGGCCTCGATCTGGTCCAGCCCCGGCCATATGAAGTTGTGCTCCAGAAACTTGAGCACCAGCGTATCCTTCCGTAGTGCTTCGATGATGTGGTCGATCACCGCCACCATCTTGTCCGGGAAGTTTTCGAGCTCTGTCTGCTTTTCCACCGCTTCGCACGCGTTGCTCAGCAGCTGGTAGCTCACCCGGCCCAGCAGCGCCTGCATCACCGCACCTTTATCCTGAAAATACAGATAAAAGGTGCCCTTGGCCACCTTGGCCCGGCTGGTGATATCCTCTACGCTGGTTTTTGCGGCACCTCGCTCCAGAAACAGATCATAGGCTGCCTCCAGCAGTGCCCGGCGCTTCTCCTGCTTTTTGCCCTCCACGGTACCCATATTCCCTGACGATTCCTCTTTTCCGCTCGTTTTCATTCGCTCATTTGTGTTATCTCAATCATTTTAGCAGTCCTTTCCCGATAGTGCAAGTCCAAAAAGCTATACAATTTCAGGCAGTTGATAAGAAAACTGACTTTTGGTCATTTTTGTGCTTGACACCCGGTTTGTCATGGTTATAATAGTGTTTGCTTGGAAATGACCACCAGTCATTTTACTAAGATTTTTAACCATTTTCTATGGAGGGTTCTCATGAAAAAGATCGCACAGGGCATTGTGCGGCTGCGCAAGCTGATCCTGACAGTAGCATTCCTGCTGTTGATCCCTTCCGCAATCGGCGCAATTGCTACCCGCATCAACTATGACATCCTCACCTACCTGCCGCAGGATCTGGACTCCATGATCGGCGAGGTAGCCCTTGAGGACGATTTCCATTTGGCCTCCACCGGTATGATCACGGTAGAAGGCTTACCCACAAACGAACTGATCGCCATGAAGAAGGACATCGAGGCTGTTCCCGGCGTGACCCAGACCTTCTGGCTCAGCGATGTGATCGACCCCAGCATCCCCACCGAGATGCTGCCCGCCGATGTGCAGCAGTTCATGTTCGGCAAGAACGATTCCACCATGCTGATCGTCCGCTTTGACGCCCCCAGCGCCAGCGACGAGACCATGGAAGCCGTCGCTCAGATCGAAAAGCTGCTGCGCAAGGACTGCTTCTTCGGCGGTATGAGCGTTATCCTGCAGGACACCAAGGCACTGGTCAATCAGGAAATGCCCATGTACATCCTGATCGCCGTGGGTGCCAGCCTTCTGGTGCTGTTCCTTTCGCTGGAAAGCACCATCACCCCGCTGCTGTTCATGCTGGGTCTTTTGTTCCCCATTGCGTACAACTTCGGCACCAACATCTTTCTGGGCCAGATCAGCTACATCACCGAAGCGCTGGCCACCGTGCTGCAGCTGGGTGTCACGATGGACTTCTCCATCTTCCTGCTGCACCGCTATCAGGAAGAGAAGGAGCTGCGCTCTTCCAACGAGGAGGCCATGACCAGCGCCATCTGCAAGACCATGACCTCCATCTCCGCTTCCAGCCTGACCACCATTGCAGGCTTCCTGGCACTGTGTGCCATGCGTCTGACGCTGGGCCGCGATATCGGCCTTGTCATGGCAAAGGGCGTTGCCCTCGGTGTCATCTGCACCGTGGTCATCCTGCCCTCCCTGATCCTTACCTTTGATAAATGGGTGGAAAAGTACAAGCACCGCACCGTGATCCCCAAGCTGAAAAAGCTCAGCTACTTTGTTTCCAACCACTCGGTGCCCATCGTGGTTATCTTTATCCTCATCCTCATCCCCTTTGCCATCGCGCAGAACAAGACCGAGGTGTACTACACCCTGTTCGACTCCCTGCCGCAGGACCTGACCGGCATCGTGGGCACCAACAAGCTGGGCGAGGACTTCGGCATGACCACCAGCCACTTCATTCTGGTGCATGACGACCTGACTGCCACCGAGGTGAGCGACCTGTGCGATGAACTCAAGGACGTGGATGGCATTACGCAGGTGGTAAGTCTGGATTCCATCACCGGCCCGGGCTTCCAGACCGAGCTGCTTCCCGACAGCATCATGGAGATCCTGCAGTCCGGCGGCTACAAGCTGATCCTTGCCAACAGCTCTTATAAGACTGGCACGGACGCCATCAACAACCAGCTGGACGAGATGATTTCCCTCATCAAGACCGTTGACCCCGAGGGCGTCATCACCGGCGAGGGTGCCATGACGAAAGACCTGATCGAAGTGGCAGATGTGGACTTCAAGAACGTCAACGTCTGGTCCATCATGGCCGTTCTGGTCATCATCGCCGTTTCCTTCAAGAGCATTTCCATCCCGGCGCTGCTGGTGGCCAGCATTGAAGCGCCATCGCCATCAACATGGGCATCCCGTACTTCACCGGTACGCAGCTGCCCTTCATTGCAAGCATCGTCATTGGCACCATCCAGCTGGGTGCTACCGTGGACTACTCCATCCTGATGACCACCCGTTACCACGAGGAGCGCGCCTTTGGCCGCACACCGAAGGAAGCCGCCCAGCAGTCGCTGGAGCACTGCAGCCAGTCCATCCTGACCAGCGGCCTGACCTTCTTTGCCGCCACCGTCGGTGTGGCTGCCATCAGTAAGATGGAGCTGCTGAAGAGCATCTGCCTGCTGATCTCCCGCGGCGCACTGATCAGCATGGTGGTCATTCTGGTGATGCTGCCCGCAGCCCTGATGCTGTGCGACTGGATCATCCGCCACACCACCCTCAAGTGGATGGTACCCGAATCCGCCAACGCCAAGAAGTCTGAAAAGGAGTAATTACATTATGAAAAATCGCTTCGTTTCGCCAGTGCGGCGCTGGCTCTCACCCTCGCCGCAGGCTGTGCAATGCCCGCATTTGCAGCTGGTAAGAGCAGCTTTTCCAAATCCGAGACCGTCTATGCTGTGATGAACGGCGACGGCTCCATCAAGAGCACCACCGTCAGCGAGCATCTGTACAGCGCCTCCGGCCTTGCAAACGTTACCGACAAGACCACCCTGACCGACATCCAGAACACTGAGAGCGATGCCGAGTTCACCCAGAACGGGGAAGAGCTGGTGTGGAACACCAACGACACCGATGTTTACTACAAGGGCAATACCGACAAGGCCCTGCCCATCGATGTGAAGGTGACCTACGCTCTGGACGGTCAGGAAGCTGCCCTTGAGGACATCATTGGCAAGAGCGGCCACCTGACTGTGACCGTCAACCTGAAGAACAACGAGACCGGCACCGTGAACGTGAACGGCAAGGACCGCACCATCGTCACCCCGCTGATCACCGCTGTGGGCGTCATTCTGGGCGGGGATGCTTCCAACATGACCGCAGAACACGGTATGATCGAAAGCGCCGCCAAAAGCAGCGTTGCCGCCTTTGTCACCCTGCCGGGCGTGAAGGATTCCCTGTCTGGCCTGCTGCCCGATGAGGTGGACAGCATCGAAGACTATCTGCAGGACACCGTGACTGTGGAAGCCGATGTGGAAGACTTTACCTGCCCGCAGGTCATGGTGGCCTGCGCTACCAGCACGGCCGCTCTGGGTACGGACAATGTGTTCGACCTGAGCAGCATTAACGACCTGACCGATGGCATCAACCAGCTGAACGATGCCATGAGCCAGCTCATGGACGGCGCCTCCCAGCTGGTGGACGGCACCTCTCAGCTGGCAGGCGGTGTTCTGGCCCTGCTGGACGGTGCCAACACCCTGAACAACGGCGCTGCCGCTCTGGACGACGGCCTTGGCCAGCTGACCAACGGTCTGGACACCCTGAGCGCCAACAATGCAGCACTGAACGCCGGTGCGCAGCAGGTGGCTGACGGTGTGCTGGCTTCTGCCAACAAGACCCTGAAGGAAGGCGGCCTGATCGACGAGGACATGACATGGTCGAACTACGAGGCTGTGATCGACAACATCCTCACCATGAACGATAAGACCCTTGCTGCCGGACGCCGCAAGATCGTGCGCACCGTGTGGGAGCAGGCTCCCAGCTTCAAGGATAGCCAGCTGGATCTGGCCCTGTATCTGTCCGCGACCAAGACGAACCACGATCTGGAAGCAGCCCTGAAGCTGATGCAGAACTTTGACGCTTCCATGCTGACCGGCGCTCTGGAGATGGTGACCAATGCCGATGCAAAGAACACCGCCAAGGCCGAGCTGAAGTATCAGGTGGAGAACAGTCAGGATATGCCGATGTCCGCGCCTGAAGACCAGCCTTTCTCAGATCCAGTTCTTTGTTTCCAGCGTGAACCAGTACACCGCAGGCGTGCAGACCGCTGCGGACGGTGCCCACTCCGCAAAGGATGGCAGCGCACAGCTGGCTGCAGGCACCAAGACCCTGTATGACGGCGTGAACACCCTGAACACCGGTGCAGGTCAGTTGAATGACGGCGCAGGCCAGTTGAACGACGGCTGAACCAGTTCAACGAGGAAGGCATCTCTAAGCTGACCGGTGCGCTGGATCAGGATCAGCTCCATGGCCTGAAGACCGTGCTGGACGAGATGACCGACCGCCTGAACGACTACACCAGCTTTGCCGGTGCACCGGACGATGCCGAGAGCAGCGTGAAGTTCGTCTATAAGACCGCTGAAACCGTGGCTGCTGCCGACACCACTGCAGCCGAGACTGAGACGGTGGAGGAAGGCAACATCTTCACCCGTCTGTGGCAGCGCATCATGAACCTGTTCAAGTTCTGATAAGACATCTTCGAGAATTCATGTTGAACCTCTTTCCATAGAGAAGGGGCTGTTGCAAAACAGCCCCAACGAAAAATGAGATAGACTTCCCCGAAAGGGGCTGCCTATCTCATTTTTTTGAGATCTGCCTTTGAGTTTTCAGCGTTCTGCCCGTTTTGTACGGTGAATGCGGCTGTTTTCAACATTTTAAAGAGACGCTGTTTTGCAACAGCCCTGCGGGCGATGGAATGGCCCGACTCGTGTCCGGCAAGAAAGCTGCCCGCCCACGATATGCAGGTTACTTGCGTGCGATCATTTCGGTGTAAGCCAGCACCAGCGGGCCGACACCCTTGGCATCGTTGCAGACCACCGGCTCGCTGAAGTAGTAGGCCAGAGAGCCGTCGCGGTGATCCTTGCCGCCGAGACCCGCCACCAGACAGATGCCGTCCAGCTGCAGACTGCATCCGGTTCTTGGAGAGGTACCTGTCGCAGGTGCCGTAGAAAGCCTTTTCGGCCCATGCGGCCATGCGTTTGGGCAGGTAGCCCAGACGCACGCCTTTGAGCACCGCGTAGGCAAACAGAGCGGTGCCGCTGGTCTCGAGGTAGTTGCCCTCCACACCGGGGTGGTCCATCACCTGCCAGAACATGCCGGTCTCCTCGTCCTGGAATTTATGCACATCCTCAATGGTCTGCTTGAGCATTGCCATGATGCCGCGGTACTCGTTGTACAGCTGCTCGTCCATCCGCTCCAGCACGTCCACCATGGCTACCATGAACCAGCCCATGGCACGCAGCCAGAAGTTGGGGCTGCAGCCGGTGACGGGGTCGGCCCAGTACATCTGGCGGCTCTCATCGTAGCGTGGTAGTACAGGCCGGTCTTTTCGTCCCGCATGTGCTTTTTGATGTTCATGAACTGTTTGTAGCTGTCGATGCAGCCCTGCATCTTGTTAAAGCGGGTCTCGTACTCCATGTAGAAGGGCTGGGCCATGTAGGTGCCGTCCAGCCACACCTGCCACGGTAGATGTCCTTGTGCCAGAAGTTGCCCTCTTTGGTGCGGGGCTGGGTGGCCAGCTGGCTGCGGATGGTGTCAATGGCCCTGCGGTACTTCTCGTCACCAAAGATATCGTACAGGGTGAACAGGTTCTTGCCCTGATTCACGTTGTCCAGATTGTACTCCTTGGGGTCGTAGGTCTTGATGGAGCCATCCTCCTGCACGAACCAGTCGATGAAGTTCTTGGAAAAGCGCAGGTACTTCTCGTCACCGGTGGTCTTGTACAGGCTCAGGCAGGCGGTGATCATGCAGCCGTCGATGTAGTTCCACTTGTTGGGCTTGCCGCTGCGCACCTTTTCGATGTTCCACATGGGTGCTTCGGCGCTGGAATTGGCGATCAGGTAGTCCACGTAATCGCCCAGCATGGCAAGAATTTCTTCATGGGTCATGGTATCAGTCCTCCTCAAAATGGCCGACATTTGCAAAGTGCAGGCGTTCGCCTCGTAGCCTCGATCTTCACGTTGTGCAGGTCGATCTCCTTGACGTTCTCGGCGTAGATGGCCAGCTTCTTCACCAGAGGGCGGTTATCCGCCATAGCGGCCTGACCGGCCTCGGCATTGGGGTCAAAGGTGATCGTGACGTTCTTCATGGAAACGCGCTCAATGGGCTGCTCCGGCAGGCCGTCGAAGTAGCATCCCGCGAACTGAGCGTCGGTGGCGACGATGTCTCCATGGTCAGGCTGCCCAGCTTCGGGGTGTACTCGTCCACGGGCATGGCATCGCGGCACTGCACATAGGGGCCGTGGCCGTCCGGGTCGCAGAAGTAGAACATGTTGATGACGAAGGGTGCCTTGACACCCCGCATCTCCACGTTGCGGAACACCAGCCCGTCGATGAGGCGGTGTTGCCGCGGCCACGGCGGGTCTTGACGCGCAGGCCGCGGTCGGTGTGATCCATCAGGCACTGGGTGACCACCATATCCTTCACACCGCCGCTCATCTCGCTGCCAATGACGATGCCGCCATGGCCTTTGTCCAACAGGCAGTTGCGGATAACGGTGTGCTCACAGCTCTTTTTCAGCTTCATGCCAAGGAATACCTTGCTGGCCTTCATGGCAATGCAGTCGTCGCCCACATGGATGTTCACGCCGATGATGCGGATATACTCGCAGCTTTCGGGGTCGATGCCGTCGGTGTTGGGGGCATTGTAGGGGTTGTTGATGTTGAAGTTCAGCAGGTCAAGGTGCTTGACAAAGATGGGGTGGATCGTCCACGAATAGCTGTTCTGCACCGTGATGCCGTGCAGGCAGATGTTCTCGCTGTCCACAGCAGCCACAGCGCGGGGCCGCCATGCGATGCGCTTGATCTTGGGCGTTACCCACCAGTCGCCGTTCTCGGCATCGCAGTCCAGCGTGCCCTCGCCGGTCACAACGACATCGTGCACCTGCGTGATGTTCAACAGACCCGCAAAGCTGTCCAGCGGGTTGCCCTCCCAGCCGGTCAGGTAGTATTCATCCACCTCGTTCTCGCTGGGGATCACGCCGGGCAGGATGGGGTAGTGGGTGCGGTCATTGTCGCCCAGCAGCACAGCGCCCTTTTCAAGATAGAGGGTGGTGTTGCTTTTCAGGAACAGGCTGCAGGTGCGGTAGCGGCCTGCGGGCACGTACACTGTGCCGCCCTTGGGGCAGGTGGAAAGAGCCGCCTGCAGCTTGAGGGTGTTGTCCGTGGTGCCGTCAGCCACCAGACCGTAGCGGGAAGCATCCACAAAGAAGGTCTCGGCCTCGGTGGTAAAGGTGCAGGTCAGGCTTTCGCCCTCGGCCTGCACACCCACCGTGTACTCAGTACCGGGCAGCAGGGAGAACAGGGAGAACACGTTGGTCTGGCAGGCTTCGTAGACGGTCTTGCCGTTCAGGGTAACGGTGAACGGGTGGGCCGGACGATAGCACAGGCCGTTTTCCAGCTCGAAAACAGCGCTGCGCGTCATGGAACGAATAAGCGACAGATTCATGGGAGAACCTCCTGATGGTTTTGTCTTGCCCGCAGGAAGCGGACATGATATGATAAAGATTAGAATGAAGGAAACCCCTTCCGTCGAACCCTCGCGGGTTTGCCACTTCCATCCGTGATGGAGGCTTTGGCATACCGGAAAGCTTTTCCTCTTCGCCAGAGGCTCCCTCTTTGAGGGAGCTGGCGCGGCATCAGCCGCGACTGAAGGAGTTACCTATGAGATCAGAACGTGAAAAGATCACCGGCAAAGTGGCCGCAGCTACCCTGCGCCTGAATATTGGCCGCTACGAGCTGCCGCCGGATGAGGACACCTGCTATCTGCTGCTGGTGTCGGAGGGCAGCGTCACGCTGGAATACGAGGGCGGGAATGTGCTGGTAAACCCCGGCAGCGCCGTGCTGCTTGGCCCCGGCGGCTGCCGCTTTGCACAGACCGGCAGCGCCGTGCCGCAGATCGTGGGGTGCCACTTTCCACTGGGGATGCTGCATGATTTGAAAACCACAGCCGGGCGGGATTTCGGCCGCCTGTTTGCGCCCGGGGAGCGCACAGTGCTGTATGCACCGGTACAGTGGCAGAGCCGCATCCGTACCCTGCTGGAAATGATGGCCAGCGCCAGCACCGAGCAGGATTACCCCGGCCCGCTGTACCTGCTGCTGATCCTGCACTATGTGGAGCAGGAGTGCATTGCCGAGAGCAGCGCCGTGGCGCGTCCCCACAACGAAACGGTGGAGCAGATCTGCGCCTACCTTGCGGCCAATTACCGGCAGAAGTTTTCCCTCACCGAGGTGGCGGCGCAGTTTTATCTTTCGCCCTACTACCTGAGCCGTTTGTTCCGGCGGGTAACGGGCCAGTCCATCGTGGATTACATCAACAACCGCCGCATCGAAGCGGCCCAGAAGCTGCTGGAAACGACCGAGCTTTCCATCAGTGCGGTAGCCGAGCAGACCGGCTTTGCCAGCGCCGCCCATTTCCGCCGGGTGTTCCGCGAGGTGATGGGTACTGGCCCACTGCAGTACCGCAAAGGACATAAGAAATAAGAAACACCCCCTGCGCCATCTACGGGAACGGCACAGGGGGGTGTTTGTTTGTATCAGATGATCTTACGCTGTGCGGGGAAAGGGCTTAGCCCTTGACGGCACCGGCAGAGATACCTTCAACGAACTGGTCCTGTGCACAGAAGAAGACGATCAGCTGCGGCAGGATGGAGATGAGGGACAGAGCAAGGATCTTGTTCCATGCGAAACCGGTATCACCGTCCATGGACAGCTTGACGAACAGGGACATCGGGTACTTACCGGGAGTGCTGACGTAAAGCAGCGGACCCATGAAGTCGTTGCAGCTCCACATGAATTGGAACAGTGCGCAGGACACCAGAGCGGGGCCAAGCATGGGCACGATGACCTTGTACAGGGTCTGGAAGGAGGAGCAGCCGTCGATGGCAGCGGCTTCGTCCAGATCACGGGGGACATTGCGCATGAACTGCACCAGCTGGTAGACGAAGTAGGTCTCGGTCGCAAATGCGCAGTGCACCCAGATAGCCAGATAGAAGGGGCTGTCCAGCCAGCCGAACTTGTTGTACAGCAGGTACTGCGGCACATTCAGAACGACCTGCGGCAGGAACAGGGTGGCCAGCATGATGTTGAACATCAGCTTACGGCCGGGGAAATCGAAGCGGCCAAAGCCGTAGGCAGCCACACAGGCGGAGACCACCGTGCAGATCACCTTGGGGATGACGTAGCTGTAGGTGTTCAGCATGGCCTGCAGGATGTTGATGGAACCGCCAAAGTTGTTCAGTGCGCCGCGGTAGCCATCCAGAGTGGGGTGCTTAATCCACAGGCTGATGCCTGCAAAGATCTCGCTGTTGTCCTTAAAGGTAGCGCTGATCATCACAGCAGGGGATAGATCATGATGACGCCGACCAGGATCAGGACGAAATACTTGAAGAAGGTCGCGATTTTGTTCGATGCTTTCATTCCCATACTGGTCACCTTACCTTTCGTCAGAGTAGTAGACCCACTTCTTCTGGCTGGTGAATGCAATGATCGTCAGGATGCAGACGATGATGAACATGATCCATGCCAGAGCGGATGCCATACCCATGTCATAAGACTTGAATGCGTAGTTGTAGACCAGCAGAGAGATCAGCGTGGTGGAACCACGGGGGCCGCCATTGGTGATGATGTACGGGCCATTGAACTCCTGGAAAGCCTGGCAGATCTGAGTGACCAGGTTGTAGAAGATGATGGGAGTGATCATCGGAACGGTGATGGAGAAGAACTGACGCCACTTGCCGGCACCATCAATGGTAGCGGCTTCGTACAGGTCTGCAGGCACGCCCTTCAGAGCGGCCAGGAACAGCACCATGCAGAACCGAACTGCCAGATACGCAGGAAGCAGATGATCACAGCGCGTAGCTGGGGTCAGACAGCCACTCGGGGCCCTGCACCAGACCAAAGGTGACAGCGCGCAGAACGGTGTTGAGCAGGCCGTCCACACTGAATACAGCCTTCCACAGAACGGCGATCGCAACAGAGCCGCCCAGAATGGAGGGGATGTAGTACACAGTACGGAACAGGTTGACGCATGCGATCTTGAAGTTCAGGATGTATGCGATGAACAGCGCAAAGACCAGCTTCAGAGGCACGGTGATGAAAGCGTACTTGAAGGTGATGATCAGCGCCTTGGTGATCTTGGTGGTGGTAAAGGCCGTGATGTAGTTGGCCAGACCAACGAACTGGGTACCGCTCTTGAAGAAGTTCATATCGGTGAAGCTGTAGTACAGCGACTGACCGAAGGGAACTGCCTTAAAGACGACGAAGCCGATGATCCAGGGGATCAGATAAAACAGACCCTGATATTTGTCCAGCCATTTCTGGAACGGGGTGCGCCCGATGGCGGGAGCATTGCTTTCTTTCATCTGGGAAATCCTCCTTTTTAAGGAATTTCGGAGCATGAGACGGACGAAGGGGTAACAGACTGGATACAGCTTTGTCAAGATTTTGTAATATATCTTTGACAAAAAGGGGCATCTGCCGGTCGGGCGGCAGGTGCCCTCAGGTTCAGTCAAAGGGTGCCCTTTCTGTGCGTGACCGCACACGGCGGCACTCAAAAATGTAACTTAGCCGATGGTGTAGCCAACAGACTCCATGCCGTCCAGCAGGGTGTCAACAACGTCTGCGCCGGCAACGCCGTCGTAGTCAACGGTATCGAACACTTCCTGATAGATGCCGGTGCCGGAAGCCTTCAGGTCGTTGTTCTCGAACAGGGGATCCAGCTTGTTGGTGGTGAAAGCCATGACCTTGGCATTTGCCTCAGCACCAGATCCTTGACAGCGCCGGCAGCCTGAGCAGCAGCCAGACCAGCCTTGGAAGCGGGGATGCCGCACTCGGAACCCATGATGGAAGCGCCCTTCTCCTCGTTCAGCAGGAAGTTGATCAGGGTAGCAGCCTCGGCAACGCACTTGCTGGTCTTGGTGATGGCCAGACCCATGGAGACCTTGGAGAAGCCGCCGTTGTTGTCGCCGAACTTGATCTCTTCGCCAACGGTGAAGCCGTCCTTGTTGGCGTCATCCAGAGCGGAGGAGTACTTGGAAGCAGCGGAATCCCACTCGAAGATGCCTGCGATCTTACCGGTGATCCACTCGTTGGACTGGTGGGTAGCGGTATCGGAGTTAGCGGAGTAGTAGGTCTTCAGGTTCATCATGACGTGGCCATCCACCAGGCTCTTGATGAAGTCGATGCCCTCAGCGATCTCGTCCTCGGTGTAGTTCAGGGTAGAGGTGACGGGATCAGCCCAGTCCTTGCCGTACTTGGACTCGAGGTAGAAGACCATCAGGATCATACGGTCGTATGCGCCCAGGTGCATGGGGTAGTAATCGTCGCCCAGCTTCTCCTTGAATGCCTTGCCGGCAGCCATCAGATCATCCAGAGACTTGGGAACTTCGGTGATGCCAGCCTTGTTGAAGGTGGTCATGTTCCAGAAGAAGATACGGCCGGTCATGGAAACGGGCACGCACTGCTGGCTGTTTGCAACGTAGCAGGCGTCCATGGCAGCGTCATCCCACTGGGTCAGATCCAGGAACTTGGAAACAGTGTTCAGGTCCACGAACTTGCTGCCGTCAGCAGAGTAGTTGTACAGCCAGTTCCAGTTCACCTGGCACACATCCTGTGCGTTGCCAGCGATGAAGCAGCTGCCATCTTCTCTTCCCAGCCGGACCATGCGGCGAAGGTGGGCTCGATGGTGATGTTGGTGTGCTCAGCCTGGAACTCCTTGATGGCGTTCTGGTAAGCCTCGTGACGGCTGTCGCCGCCCCACCAGCTGATGGTCATGGAAACAGGGCCGTCAGACAGTGCCAGGCTCTCGTCTGCAGAAGCAGCGGGAGCGGAAGAAGCGGTGGAAGCAGCAGAGTTGGATGCAGCAGAGTTGCCGCCGCAGGCAGCCAGAAGGCCGGCAGCGCCCACAGCGCCGGTGACCTTCATAAAATCACGACGAGAAATTGCCTTGCTCATTTTTGTTCTCCTCCTAAATACAGAAAACATCATCTCGAACGGGGGTTCTGCACATACCCCGTTGTATACAATTATGATAACAAAACAACAACCAAAAAGAAAGACGCAAATTGCAGATATCTAAACAAAAAACGTACAAATATTGCTCTTGTTTTCGCGCGAGAATTGACGCCTTTGCTGAAATGAATAAACTTGGCTCGAAAAACTGTGCAACATGTATACTTCGCCATTTTGCATAGAAAACTGGGATGCATCATAGGGGGAACGTCGAATTTTGCGATAATTTTGTAAACATTCCGTTTCAGAACGTGGAAGCGTTGCATACATTGTGGACGAACACCAGCTTAAAAAGCCCGGACGGAAGCCTTTGAACTGATATATCAATAGCGCAAAAAATGTGCACTCTGATATATCAATTGTTTGCGGCGGCATCCGGCACCGGTCTTCGGGCATGGAAATCGGTGCTTTTTCGCCCTTTTGGGGGGTGAAGAAGCACCGACAGCAACATATTTTGCGCTGCTGCGTGGACTGCGCCTGTGGGCCGGGAATAAAAAGAAAGGCTGCCGTGTCGTTGGACACAGCAGCCTTGTATACAAGTTTATTCGACCCGCGAAGCAGCTTTTTCGGCGTAGAACGCGCGCTTTGCCTTGAAGTAGCACTGAGGGCACATGCTCACGTACTGCACATCGTTTTCCAGATCGATGGCCACCTGCTCGCCCTCAAAGACGAATCTGCCGTTCACCCTGCGGCAGTTGCAGATGGCCTTGCGGCCGCAGGTGCAGATAGTCTTCATCTCCTCGATGGTGTGGGCCAGCTCCAGCAGGCGGGTAGAGCCGGGAAAGCCCTTGAGCGAAAAATCTGCCCGCAGGCCGTAGCAGATCACCGGAATGTTCAGGTCCACCGTTACCATGAACAGCTGTTCTGCCTGCTGCGCAGTGAAAAACTGGCTCTCGTCGCACAGCACGCAGGCCAGCGGCGCACCGTCAGCGTTGGCCGTGCGCACGGCTCGAACACGTCCGTCTCCGGCGGGATCAGCAGATCAGCCTTGCGGCGCACGCCCAGACGGCTCACCAGCTCACTGCCGCCCTTGGTGTCCACCTGTGGCTTGAGGATCAGCACCCGCATCCCCTGTTCTTCGTAGTTGTGGGCTACCTGCATCAGGGCGGTGCTCTTGCCGCTGTTCATCGCGCCGTAACGGAAATACAGTTTTGCCATTTGAAAAACTCTCCTTACAGAAAGAACCCTCTCAGCCAAAGCCTGACGGCTTTGCCAGCTCCCCCGATGGGGGAGCTTTTCTGCATCTTCCGGGCAGGCTGTCCTTCGCCGGAGAAGCAGAAACTTTCCCGTCTCCACTCATAAAGCTCCCCTTTCGGGGGAGCTGTCGAGCGTATGCGAGACTGAGAGGGTTCAGCGGCATCTCAGGCTTTGACTGAGAGGGTTCTCTTATTACTTACAATAGGTACGTTCAGTCCTGATTGCGCAGGCGGTAGCAAGGCTCATCAGGCTGTCGCCCAGATGGACGTTCTCCACCACCACATCGGGATACGGCACAGAGAGGTCATAGTGGGAGAAGTTCCAGAAGCCCTCGATGCCAGATCCACCAGACGGCCGCTGACCTGTTCCGCACCGTCGCGGGGCACACAGAGCACTGCGACCTTGGGGTGATGCTCGGCACAGAAAGACTCCAGCTCGTCGATATGGCGGATCTGGATGCCGCTGATCTCCTTGCCCACCTCGCTCTGTGCCACATCAAAGGCGGCGATCAGGCGGTAGCCGTTGGTGTCGGTGGTGATAAAGCGGCTCACTGCCTTGCCCAGACGGCCGCAGCCGATCAGGATGGTGGGCAGGCGGTCACCGTTGCCGAACAGCAGGCCTTCCAGAATGGAGAGCAGGTTTTCCACCGAGTAGCCGATGCCCTGCCGGCCATTCACATCGCCGATGCAGTTGAAGTCCTGCCGTACCTGCGAAGCGGTGGTGCCCATCTGAGCAGCCAGCTCGCGGGAGGAAATGCTGTTGATGCCGTCCGCCTGCAGAGAGCACAGATAGCGGTAATATTTGGGAAGACGCTTGATAACGGGAAGCGAAGCCCTTGCAGGAGTGTTCATAGAATACTTTCTCCTTTCGCTCTATTGCAGTACTTGCCGCAGCTGCCTGCTTTACAGATGCGGCACAGAGAAACCCCGATCCGTTTACGGGTTCATATTGCAGATATTACAGTCAATTATTTAAAGTATACTGCACCGATGGAGAATGTCAAATCATTCTCAAAAAAATTTTATGAAATGTTACCGCTTTTTTGCTGCAGCGGGTCTGCATAGCCCGGCACAGGCTGGGGAATGCTGACAAAAACGCAGGAGGAAAGCATATGAACGATGAAACGCAGCAGACCGACGCAGGACGGCTGGAAAAAGAAGAGATCGAGGATCTGGGCACGGTCACGCTGGCCCGCGGGGAGCATGTGATCCACTGCCTGACCGTCATCGGCCAGATCGAAGGCCATTCGGAAGCGCCGCAGGGCCAGAAGACCACGAAGTATGAGCATGTCATCCCGCAGCTGGTGGCCGCGCAGGAGGATCCTCGCATCGAAGGTCTGCTGGTGTTGCTGAACACGGTAGGCGGGGATGTGGAAGCGGGCCTTGCGCTGGCGGAGCTGATCGCCAGCGTGTCCAAGCCCAGCGCGACAGCTGGTGCTGGGCGGCGGGCACTCCATCGGCATCCCGCTTGCCGTCAGCGCCCGGCGCAGCTTCATCGTGCCCACAGCCACCATGACCGTGCACCCGGTGCGGCATTCCGGCGTCATTCTGGGGGTGCCGCAGACCATGCGCAGCTTGAGCAGATGCAGCAGCGCATCACCGGCTTTGTAGCGGCCACAGCGGCATGACCGAAAAACGCTACACCGACCTGATGCTCCACACCGGCGAGCTGGTGATGGACATGGGCACCGTGCTGGATGGACGCCGGGCCGTGAAGGAAAAGCTCATTGACGAGCTGGGCGGACTTTCGGATGCGCTGGCGTGGCTGTATAAAGAGATTGAACGCAAATGAAGGCCGATTTTGTACAACAATAGGTTTGCCAATTTCTTCCCTGCGTGGTACAATAATAAAATCAAATAGTGTGTCTACTACAAACGCGGGGAACAAAGAAACATGGCAACAAAAAAACGTAAAACGACAACACGGCGCGCAGCATCGCGCAAAAAAACGCGCAGAACAGCGGCTTCCGGCGGGGCTTGGCACCCTGTTTGCAGGCCTTTTGCTGGTGGTGCTGGCCTTTGTGGAGGGAGATTCGGCATGGAAGGCCCTGCACGATGTGCTGTTCGGACTTTTTGGCTGCGGCAGCTTTGTACTGGGCGCGGCAGTGTGCTGCCTCGCTGTGCAGTATACCCGGGGCAAGACCTTCTGCCAAGATCTTCAAGCTGGTTCTGGGGCTGGTGTTTGCCTGCGGCACGGTGATCGTTTTTTCCGATATCCAGCCGCAGGGCATGTCGGCATTCCAGATGACAGCTGCCTGCTACGCAAACGGCGTGAATGCATGGATCGGCGGCGGTGCGTTGGGCGCACTGCTGGGCGGCAGCCTGCTGCTGCTGTGCGGACGCTGCGGCACCACTTATCATGATCGTGCTGGCACTGTGTGTCAGCCTGTACATTTTTGATCTGACCCCGGCAGAGGTGTGGCAATGGCTGTGCGCTGCGTTTGGCGGCGTGCACGCAAAGGGTGCGGCCATGGCGCAGCAGAGCGCAGCCCGCCGCGCTGAACGTGCCGCTGCCCGCGCGGCAGAAGCCGAGGCTGAGGAAGACTACGACGAAGCAGAAGATGAATACCGGGATGAGGAAGATGCCGAAGAGGAGATGGAACTCCGGCTTCCGCATCGGTGTGCCGGACTGGCTGAACGGCATCCGCCACTGGGGCCACAAGGTGACCGAAGAGATGGAGGCGGAGGAGCCGGAGGCCGCCCCGCAGCCGGAGCCGCCCGCAGATACTTCCGGCCAGCCGCTTGCCCAGCCGGAGCCT
>ENA-OQHA01000575-OQHA01000575.1-human-gut-metagenome-genome-assembly--contig:-NODE-575-length-17896-cov-2.003546_pt1 | contig 17896 bp, 23 predicted proteins | sample MGYA00242558_ERZ504707 | MGnify/ENA primary metagenome ERZ504707 (study PRJEB26092, sample SAMD00036197) | human gut metagenome | host: Homo sapiens | study: EMG produced TPA metagenomics assembly of...
TTTGTTCCAGCTTCTCTTTGACAGCAAGGCACCGGAAAAGGAATATCAGTATACAGATATTGTGATCCGGACAAAATATAATATGGGATAAAAAGGAATTGCTGTTGCGTATAGAACCCATGATCAGAAATAGCATATGGCAGAATCCTGTACAGGGAAAGCAGATTCAGGAGGTAAAATGAATTATAAAAATGTAAAGATCGCAGAAGGTGCCAGGATCGCAAAGCAGTCTGTGATCCTTGGAAATGTAACGATCGGCCGTGACAGCTGTGTATTATATTATGCGGTGCTCCGCGGAGATGATGCTCCGATAGTAATCGGAGAAGAAACCAATATCCAGGAAAATTGTACTATTCATGTGAGCCACAACATGCCGGTCCATATCGGAAACAATGTTACTGTAGGGCATAATGCGGTGCTCCATGGATGTACTATCGGAGACCGGACACTGATTGGAATGGGATCCGTGATCCTGGATGGTGCAAGAATCGGAAATGACTGTATCATAGGAGCCGGAAGCCTTGTGACTAAGAATACGGTGATCCCGGATGGCTCTCTGGTAATGGGAAGTCCGGCCAGGATCAAACGAAACCTTACCTGGGAAGAGAAGCTTGGCATCGTGGAAAACAGCAAAGAATATATTGCTGTGTCCGAAGAGATGAAAGCGCAGGATGTATTATAAACAGCACACGATAAGGGATGAGTCCCTTTTTACCGGAAAAATACTCCACGCATCGCTCGCCATAATATGCCCATCCAAGGAATGTACCGGGATCACCAAGAGCAATGGCAGTACCGACATAGGAAACATGTGCTGTACGCCCTTGTACGTTACGCTCTTAAGTTTTGATTATTGTGCTGATTTTACAGGAATATTCAGAATAATGCAACAAAAACATTCCTTCTGAACAGAAGATCTTTTTGCTCAACATATGTAGATCAAAACCCTACAGGACATTCCTCGCAGTACATATAAAATCCCGGGCGTACTGTGGAAGATAGGTACCTCTTCGGTACGCAATTGTCAGTGTGCTGAAAACCCCATCTTCACCAATGGAAAAACAGGCTGGTTTTACAGGGAGGTCCATATTTTGGACATAAGTTTCCGGGGTGAAACACATACCAAGTCCTTGCATGCAGAGCTTGACGCAGGTTTCTGTGTTGCGGCTCTGAATTGGCACATAAGGCTTGATATGGGCAGCTTTCAATGCTTCCAGCGAAAGCTGTCCGGTAGTCTGTTCCGGAAAATGCAGGATAAAAGGCTCTTCTGCCAGAAGTGAGAGATCAAGCTTCGGGTATATGCTGTGAGTGGATACACTGCCGGCAGCAGCCAATGGGTGCTCCGGATGCATGATCAGAAGGATCTCTTCCTTTTTCAGCAGTTCGTATTCCAGCTTAGGGTGTTTATGTACTTCATTGAAAATGCCAAAATCAAGCTGATCATTGAGAAGAAGTTTTTCTTGGATGGAATATGCCTCTTCCAAGATATTGACCTTTACTTTAGGATATTTTTGAAAAAAAGAGGTCATGATCTGAGGAACCATACAGGTACTCCTCATCAGTGGGAAAGCAACGTTCAGTTCTCCTTCATTATTTTCTGTAAGATCCTTCAGCTCTTTTTCCCAGTCCTGTCGTATCTGCAGGATCTTTCGGGCATACTGCATATATTTGCGGCCTGCAAAGGTAGGTGTATAGCTGTTTCCGCTGCGGCTGAATAGCTTGGTCCCCATTTCCCGTTCCAGCTTCTGGAGATGCTTGGTTAGGGTTGGCTGGGAAATATAAAGCTCCTGTGCGGCTTTTGTAAGATTCTGATATTTAGCAATGCAGAGAATGTACTTCAGTTCATGATAGTTCATGTTTTCCTCCAACTATTCCATTTTGGCATAATTTTTATGTATAATATGAATTTGACTTCCTGATATGTGTATTTTACAATACTTCCTATCATCATATCAAGGGGGAAAACAAATGAAAAACTGGTTGGAAAAACAGTTCAGACTGTCTGAGTTCAATACAAATATAAAAACAGAACTTCTGGCAGGACTGACAACCTTTGTAACTATGGCATATGTGCTGGCCACGATTCCAAATATTCTGGCAGGTGCCGGTTATGACAAACATACGACTCTGACAGCTATGATCCTTCTGATCATTTTGACTAGCTGTGCAATGGCTTTGGTCACTAATCGTCCGTTTGCTTTGGCACCGGGACTCGGAAGTGTGGGAATCATCGCGTCTATGATCACTAATGAAGCGTAAGTATGCCGATCGCAGCAGGTGTGATATTCTGGAGTGGTGTTCTTTTTATCATAATTTCATTCTTTGGTCTGAGAGAAGCAGTGTACGTGTGATCCCGGTAAGCCTGAAACATGCGGTTAGTGCAGGTATTGGTCTGTTTATCGCACTTCTTGGTGCAAAAAACTGTGGACTGATCGTGGCAAATGATGCAAAAAACTGTCTTTCCTTCGGAAATCTTGCATCTCCATCTGTGATTGTAGCAGTGATCGGATTTCTGATCCTTCTGGTGATCAAGGTACGAAACATTCCGGGAGGTATGATCCTTGCAATCCTGCTGACCACTCTGGCAGGAATTCCTTTCGGTGTTACACATGCTCCGGAATCCATTTTTGCATTTCCGGCAGGTATCGGCCATCAGTTCCTGAAAGTTGATTTTCTGGGAGCACTGAATTTTGCTTATATTCCATTTCTGATCGCTCTGTTTGTGCCGGATTTCTTTTCTACATTCGGAACAGTTCTGGGAGTGGGAGCAAAGGCAGGCTATCTGGATAAGGATGGAAATCTTCCGGGTATTGATAAATGCTTTAAGGTAGATGCAATTGCAACAAGCTTTGGAGCATTGTTTGGAATGCCGAGTCTTACTACTTATCTGGAGTCATCTGCAGGCGTAGAAGCAGGAGGAAAAACGGGACTTACGGTTATTTTTACAAGCATTTTCTTCGGACTTTCGCTGTTTCTGGCACCACTGGCTCTTGTGATCCCATCTGCGGCAACCGGTCCGGTGCTGATCTATATCGGCATCAATATGCTTGGTGCTATGAGAAATATTGATTATTCGGATATTACAGAGTATATTCCGGCATTTTTATGTGTAACCTTTACGATTTTTGCAAATAATATCGCAAATGGTATCTGCGTGGCGCTTCCGGCTTATCTCGTTATGAAGATCGCAGCAGGAAAGATCAAAAAGATTGAACCGGTCATGTATGTATTGGTAGCAGTCTGTCTGTTGTATTTTTATTCAATTATCTAAGGATGGTGAATGGTATGGAGCAGGTTCATCTGCTGATCAAAAACGCAAAGGTATTTAATTCCTATCTTAAGAAATTCATATCTGCCAATGTTGCGGTGAAAGATGGAAAATTTTATTACATAGACAGAAAACAGGATACGGATTTTCAGACTGACAATGTGATCGATGCAAAGGGATCATACATGATTCCAGGCCTGACAGATATTCATATGCATATCGAAAGTTCTATGACCACACCGGCTTTTTTTGGAAAATGTGCAGGAGAAAATGGTGTGACGACGGTGGTTTCAGAGCCTCACGAAATGGCCAATGTCAAAGGGATCCGAGGGATTCTGGAAATGATCTCTGCGGCAAAGAATGCACCTATCGATATTTTTTACGGGATTCCAAGCAGCGTTCCGTCAACCAGTGAAAAGCTGGAAACAACAGGTGGAATCATTGACTGCAGTGCAATGAAGCATCTGCTGGAAGAAAAAGATGTGGTATGTGTAGGCGAAATCATGAATTACCGGCAGATCATCCGGGAAAATGATCTGGAGATCAGCCGGTTTCTGGAATATCTGAAAAAAGAGCATCCGGGATATGTGATCGAGGGACATTGTCCGTCATTGCTGGACCTGGATCTTGCAAAATTTCTTTATCTGGGTATCAATGGTGATCACACGGAACATACTCTGGAGGAAGTAAAGCAGCGGATCGAAAACGGAATGTTTTTTGAGATCCAGGATAAAATGTTGAAACCGGAAATCCTGGAGTATATCTGCCAGAACCAGCTCTACGAGTATTGTTCTTTTGTAACAGATGGTACCATGCGGATGCTTTGTATGAGCAGGGGCCGCTGAATGCAGTGGTACAGAAAGCTATCGATATGGGATTTCCGATGGAACAGGCAATCTACTGTGCCACATATACACCATGTCAGCGGATGCATTTTTATGACAGAGGAGCTATCGCACCGGGAAACTTGCGGACTTTATGCTGCTTAAAGATCCGTCCGTTCTTAAACCGGAAGCTGTATTCAAAAATGGTGTTCCGATTTATACAAAGGATGAACCGCAGTTGCCGCTGTCTGCTTCCTCATATGAATTTCCGGCAGATTTTTACCGGAGTGTACAGCTTCCGGAGATTTTTCTGAAGGATTTTCAGGTGAATGTTCCTTTTCAGGAAGGATATGCAACGGTTCGTGTGATGGAAGTCAATCCGGATCGTACCCATACTACTGAAAAACTGGTGGAAATGCCGGTGAAAGACGGAAAGATCTGCTGGGAAAACAGCGGATGTCTTCTGGCTATGGTGGTGGAACGTCATGGGAAGAACGGAAATATCGGCTATGGATTTCTTACAGGCTCCTGCTTGAAAAAGGGAACTGTGGCAACAACATATTTTCATGATCATCATAATCTCTTTGTAGCAGGAAGCTCTCCGGATGATATGTTATTTGCTGTAAACAGGATCCGGGAACTGCAGGGGGGATTTCTGACAGTAAAAGATGGAAGGATCCTTTCTGAGCTTGCACTTCCGGTATGTGGGCTTTTATCCGAAAATCGATCAGGGAGAATGGCCTTGCATTGAAGGCGGTGAGAAAAAGCCTTACAGATCTGGGATATGTGCATAATAATCCGATCATGTCAGTGGGAACACTTGGATTACCGGTAAGTCCGGCGCTGAAGCTGACCGATAAGGGACTGGTGGATGTAAAAAAAGGAGAAATTGTTCCGCTGATCATAAGCACAAAGAAAAATAAATAACGTTGTTCTTATTGCAGCAAGATAAGCCGGACGTGAGTCGCGGAAGGCGGCATAATAAGGCATAATAATCAGATATCGTTGTAAAAATCTGCATTTTCAATCTTATGATTGGAATCTGCAGATTTTTGTTATAGAGAAAAAACAAAAATTATGGTAAAATAAGAATGCATGGCACAAAAGGTTAAATCAGGAGAAAACATATGAAAAAGAATCACTTTGAATTAAAAAATTATGTTATGGCAACCGGTGTTTTTATTTTGGTGGTTTGTAGCAGGGATTCTTATTTTTTTCGAGTGTGTGCAGAGATCTGTACAGGTGAATTCTCAGAATACTTTGAAGATAAATGTGCAGAGACAAAGTGAACACTTGCGGACCATACTGGATATTAATTATCAATATCTGAATGAGATTGCCTCTGCAATGGGAAGATCAGAAGAACTTTTTCAGAAGAAAATAAAGAACGACTGGTATCCATTTATGAAAAAACAGACCTGGAGAGGGCTGCTCTTATTGATAAGAATGGAGATGCATACTACGACAATGGAGTAACCAAGAATGTTTCTCATCGCAGATATTTTCAGGAGGCCATCAGCGGAGAGCAGACCATCAGCGATCCCCTGGAGAGCAGTGTGGACCATGAAGTGAGGGTGGTTTTAGGCGTGCCGATATACAAAGATCATAAAGTAATCGGTGTTCTGGGCGGATCCTGTAATGTTACAGCGCTGAGTCATATGCTTTTTAATGATCTTTTTGACGGAACGGGAAACAGTTTTCTGACCACAAGTGATGGAGAGCTCATTGCCTTTGACATTGGTTCGGCGTCCGGTACGGAGATCACATATGGAATCAATCTTTTTAAATATTACGGAGAAAAAAATCTTAAAGGGAAGCATGCTCTTCAGGATATTCAGGAAGATTTTAAAGTTGGCGAAAGAGGTCTGGTGAAGCTTAGCCTCAAAGAGAGAAAAGAAGAGGACCGATATCTGGCATATATGCCTCTTGGGTACAATGACTGGATGATCTGTTACGCAATTCCTGTAAAAAATGCACAGCAGGCGTATGAATTTATTTCCGGTTATGAAATTATATTTATGGGAAGCTTCTGTATTCTGGTATTGATCCTGCTTCTGTACATTGTTGTAAGAAATAATCAGGAGAAAGCGGAATTGGTACGTTCTGTCCAGCATGATGCACTTACAGGCGTTTATAACAGAGAGAATACGCAGAAGATGATCGATGCTATTCTGAGAGAAAAAGCTCCGGAAGGCTTTCATGGCTTTCTGATCCTGGATATGGATCATTTTAAAGAAGTGAATGATGTTTACGGACATGTCATGGGAGATAATGTCTTAAGGATGCTGGGAGGTTTTCTTAAAGAGCAGTTCCGGGAACAGGATGTGATCGGGCGTATCGGCGGGGATGAGTTTGTGATCCTGCTCTGTAATATCGGTTCCAGGGAAAATATGGAGAGCAGAATAAAAAATCTTCATGAAAATCTCAGGGAGATCCGAATGGAAGGAATGGGAGAGCATACATTCACTTTTAGTGCAGGAATTGCTTTTGCACCACAGGATGGAGATACCTTTATGGAACTGTATCAAAAAGCAGATCTTGCTCTTTATCAGGTAAAACGCTCCGGAAGGAATGGCTACCGGATCTATAAATAACAATAAAAAAGACATATGAGGGATTCAAGAGAAGAATATCCTTCTGACATTATTATAAATGGTTCATACTAAAAATATTTAAACGATTTTGATAGTTGACATGAATTTTCAGATATGCTATGCTTATGAAGATTTTGAAGGACAAGAAAGAGTCTTTTCAAAGCAATTATTTTGGACCACTCCATTTTGGAGTCAAGGCCATACGGACAGCCGGGTCCACTGCCGCTGATGGTAACTTTGGTTGCCTTATTGATTGAGTTAGAAGCTCAAATTTTATAAGTTGGTTCCTTTGATAACCGTCATGCGCCTGTTGCGCAGACTTGTGAAACGGTCAATAAGAGTAGTAAAAGTATGATTGCTATATAGACTCTGACATATATCATCCGGATTTTGATCTCATGTAAATATGAGGATTCTCATATTTATATGCGATGAAAATAAAATTTGGAAGAATGATCTAAGCAGGTTTACGGTTTTGTATCGGCCTGCTTTTTTTTGTGCGGATAAAGGAACTGGAAATGGAGAAGCAATGAACAGAAGTCGTTTTAAACTGGACCAGAATCATGCTCCGATTCATGAAGCTCTGGAAAAATTCCTGCGTATGAGAGTAGTACCTTTCGATGTGCCGGGACATAAAAGAGGAAGAGGGAATCCGGAGCTTACTGAATTTCTGGGACAAAAATGTGTAGGTGTGGATGTAAACACATGAAGCCGCTTGATAATCTCTGTCATCCCGTATCTGTGATCCGGGAGGCGGAAGAGCTGGCAGCAGATGCCTTTGGAGCAGCTCATGCATTTCTTATGGTTGGAGGAACTACAAGCTCAGTGCAGACTATGGTGCTAACTGCCTGTAAGAGGGGAGATGAGATCATTCTTCCCCGAAATGTCCACAGAAGTGTGCTGAATGCGCTGGTTCTGTGCGGAGCAATCCCGGTCTATGTGAATCCGGAGGTGGATCAGAGACTTGGAATTTCTCTTGGAATGCGACGTGAACAGGTGGCAAAGGCAATTAAGGAGCACCCAAATGCGGTGGCTGTGCTGGTGAATAATCCCACCTATTATGGAATCTGCAGTGATCTTCGCGCAATTGTACGTATGGCTCATGAAGCAGGAATGCTGTGTCTGGCAGATGAGGCACATGGAACCCATTTTTATTTTGGCGGAGGTCTGCCGGTTTCGGCAATGGCAGCCGGTGCAGATATGGCATCTGTATCCATGCATAAAAGCGGCGGAAGCCTGACCCAGTCCAGCCTTCTTCTTACAGGACAGGGTGTTCATGCCGGTTATGTCCGTCAGATCATCAATCTGACTCAGACTACTTCAGGCAGCTATCTTCTGATGTCAAGTCTTGACATTTCGCGCCGGAATCTTGCACAGCGAGGACGCCAGATTTTTCACCAGGTAGCAGATATGCAGAGTATGCAAGGGAAGAGATCAATGCTATTGGCGGCTATTACGCATTTGGAAAAGAACTGGTGAATGGAGATTCGGTTTTTGATTTTGACATTACGAAATTAAGTGTACATACCCTGGACATCGGACTTGCAGGAATCGAGGTTTACGATATATTGAGAGATGAATATGATATTCAGATCGAATTGGTGATATTGGAAATATTCTGGCTTATCTGTCAATCGGAGATCGTGTCCAGGAAATAGAGCGGCTGGTAAGTGCTCTTGCGGAGATCCGCAGGCGATTCCAGAAGGATAAATCAGGATTGCTGGATCAGGAATATATCGATCCTCAGGTAGTGACAAGTCCTCAGGAAGCTTTTTATGCAGAAAAATGCAGCCTTCCTCTCAGAGAAACCGAAGGCAAAGTATGCAGCGAGTTTGTAATGTGTTATCCTCCGGGAATCCCGATTTTGGCTCCGGGGGAACGAATCACTCCGGAAATCCTGGATTATATTGAATATGCCAAGGCAAAAGGATGCAATATGACAGGCCCTGAAGATCCGGATATATTGCGTTTGAACGTGCTGGCAGGGAGGTAAAGAAAATGGAAATGTGGTTTTCGGAATTTCATACACCGGATGTGAAGCATAGTATCCGGGTAAACCGTCAGCTTTACTCAAAGCAGAGTGACTATCAGAGAATTGATATTTTTGAGACACCGGAATTTGGCAGGGTGCTCACACTGGACGGTAATGTAATGCTCACAGAGCGTGACGAATTTATTTATGACGAAATGATCACGCATGTACCTATGGCTGTTCACAAAGAAGCTAAGGATATTCTTGTGATCGGAGCAGGAGACGGAGGAGTTGTACGTGAACTGACCAGGTATGATCGTGTCAGCCATATTGATCTGGTAGAGATGGATCCTATGGTAGTAGAAGCCTGTCGCGCATATCTTCCGGGAAATGCCTGCAGGCTGGATGACAGGAGAGTGCACCTTCATTATGAAAATGCGTGTAGAATATATACGCCGCTGCGAAAATAAATATGATCTTATTATTGTAGATTCCTCGGATCCCTTTGGCCCATCGGAGGGATTATTTACCCGTGAATTTTACGGAAACTGCTATAATGCGCTGAAGTCGGATGGAATCATGGTTAATCAGCAGGGAAGTCCTTTTTATTCCGAGGATGCGCATGCCATGCAGCGCAGTCACAAAAGAATTGCCAGTACTTTCCAGATCGGCCGTGTTTACCAGGCTCATATTCCTACCTTTGCTGCCGGTTACTGGCTGTTTGGTTTTGCAAGCAAAAGTACCATCCGGTGGATGATCTGGATCCGGAGGCATGGAACGCCCTGAATCTTCGCACCCGTTACTATACCACAAGGCTTCACAGAGGTGCATTTTATCTTCCGGCTTTCTGGAGGAAATGCTTCAGGAGGTGGAGGACTGATTTATGATCTTACCAAATATTGAAAATTTTATCGGTTGTGACAGCAGTTTTGAGGAAGCAGAAATTGTTCTTTACGGAGCTCCCTTTGATTCGACCACAAGCTTTCGTCCGGGAGCCAGGTTCGGTCCTTCTGCCATTCGTCATGAAAGCTTTGGACTGGAAACCTACAGCCCTTATCAGGATCGTGACCTTATGGATATCCAGGTATTTGACAGTGGAGATCTGGAGCTTTGCTTCGGCAGCAGTGAAAAGGCGCTTGCTGACATACAGGATCGTGCAGAGGAAATCCTGAAGGAGGGAAAAATGCCGCTGCTCCTGGGGGGAGAGCATTTGGTGACACTGGCTGCTGTGAGAGCTGTCGCCGGGAGATATCCGGGACTTCATATTATTCATTTTGATGCGCACGCAGATTTAAGAGACGATTATCTTGGTGCCCATTTAAGTCATGCGTGTGTTATCCGCAGATGCTATGATATTCTGGGAGATGGACGGATACATCAGTTTTGTATCCGAAGCGGGGAAAGAGAAGAATTCCGGTTTGCAAAAGAGCATACAGATTTTCATCCCTTTACCTTTGAATGCCTGGAAGAAACCGTACAGGAATTGGCCAGGAAGCAGGTTCCGGTATATTTTACCATTGATCTGGACTGTCTGGATCCATCTGTATTTCCGGGAACCGGTACACCGGAGGCAGGAGGCGTAAGCTTCCTTGAATTGCTCGATGCTATCCGGAAGGTATCAGAATTAAATATTGTGGGAGCAGATGTCAATGAGCTGGCACCTATGCTGGATCCAAGCGGTGTTTCCACAGCTACAGCATGTAAGGTGGTCAGGGAACTGCTGCTGGCGTTGGCAAAATAAAAACAGTTACGAGAATTGAGTATAAAAAAGGAGACAAAAAACATGAGCAGAGTACTTGTAATCGGCTGCGGTGGAGTAGCCAGTGTAGCAATTCAGAAGTGTTGTCAGGCAGATACTGTATTTACAGAACTGTGTATAGCAAGCAGGACAAAAGAAAAATGTGATGCACTTGCCCGGAAACTGGAAGGAAAAACAAAAACAGTTATTACCACCGCAAAGGTGGATGCAGATGATGTAAACCAGCTGATCCAGCTGATCAATAGTTACAAACCGGATCTGGTAATGAACATTGCGCTTCCGTACCAGGATCTGACCATCATGGATGCATGTCTGGCATGTGGTGTAAACTATATGGATACGGCAAATTATGAGCCGGAGGATACGGATGACCCTAAATGGCGTGCTATTTACGAAAAACGCTGTAAGGAAGAGGGATTTTCCGCATATTTTGATTATTCCTGGCAGTGGGCATACCGGAAGAAATTTGAAGAGGCAGGACTTACAGCACTTCTTGGCTGCGGCTTTGATCCGGGTGTTACCCAGGCATATTGTGCATATGCATTAAAGCATGAGTTTGACAAGATCGATACCATTGATATTCTGGACTGCAATGGAGGAGACCACGGATATGCATTTGCAACCAACTTTAATCCGGAAATCAATCTTCGTGAGGTAAGTGCGCCCGGAAGCTACTGGGAGAATGGACACTGGTGGAAATTCCTCCGATGGCAATCAAGAGGGAATATGATTTTGATCAGGTCGGCGATAAAGATATGTATCTTCTGCATCACGAGGAGATTGAGTCCCTTGCCCAGACAATTCCGGGAGTAAAGAGAATCCGTTTCTTTATGACCTTCGGACAGAGCTATCTGGATCACATGCGCTGTCTGGAGGATGTGGGAATGCTTTCTACTACTCCGATCAACTATAACGGACAGGAAATCGTTCCTATCCAGTTTTTGAAGGCTCTTCTCCCGGATCCGGCCAGCCTGGGTCCACGTACTAAGGGAAAAACTAATATTGGCTGCATTTTCACCGGAGTAAAGGATGGAAAAGAGAAAACCTATTATATTTATAATGTTTGTGATCACCAGGAATGTTATAAAGAGGTTGGAAGTCAGGCGATCAGCTATACGACAGGCGTTCCGGCTATGTGCGGAGCATTAATGATGCTTACCGGAAAATGGATCCGCCCGGGAGTGTACACAGTAGAAGAATTTGATCCGGATCCGTTCCTGGAAGCACTTGACAAATATGGACTTCCACGCAGCGAAAATCATGATCCGGAGCTGGTGGATTAATGGAAAGAATAGATACAAGACCACCCTTTGCAGCGTCCGGCGGAGTTATTCCGCCGGAGTTGCGGAAGATCAAACACCTTGTTATGTTCTCGACGAAGCGGCGCTTATAAAAAATGCAGAATTAATGGGGAATATTGCCAAAAGAACTGGCTGCAAAATGCTGCTGGCACAGAAGGCTTTCAGTAATTATGACTGCTATCAGCTTTTGGAACCTTATCTGACAGGAACAGAAGCAAGCGGACTGTACGAAGCCAGGCTTGGTGCCCAGGAGATGCCTGGAAAAGAGGTACATGTATTTTGCGCCGGATATCGTGAGGATGAATTTGAGGAGCTGCTTAGCTTTGCAGATCATATAGTGTTTAACTCACCTTCTCAGCTTCTTCGCTTTGGAAAAAGAGTGAAGGAGGCCGGGAAAAGTGCAGGGCTTCGGATCAATCCGGAATGCTCTACCAGGAGGGACATGCTATTTATGATCCTGTGCCCCAGGCAGCCGCATGGGTACCACAAGAGCACAGTGGGAGACTGCTGTGAGAAAGCATCCGGAGCTGATCGGATTATTGGATGGTATTCATTTTCACACCCTTTGTGAGCAGGACTCTTCTGATCTGGAAACTACTCTTACAGCAGTAAAGACGAAATTCGGAGATCTGATTTCTCAGATGAAATGGCTGAATTTGGGAGGAGGACATCATATTACAAGACCAGGCTATGATATTGCACGGCTTGAGAAGTGCATTAGAGCAGCAAAGGAAGAATGGAAGGTAGATGTTTATCTGGAGCCCGGAGAGGCATGGGCCTTAAATGCAGGATTCTTTTTGACAACTGTTCTGGATGTGCTGCAAAATGGTGATACCCGGCTTGCAATTTTGGATGGAAGTGCTGCGTGTCATATGCCGGATGTTCTGGAAATGCCTTATCGTCCTCCTCTTCTTGGAGCAGATGAACCGGGAGAAAATGCAGTCAACAATCCGACTCGGAGGACCAACCTGCCTGTCAGGAGATATCATAGGAGATATCAGCTTTCAGAGCCGTTGAAGTATGGAGACATTCTCATGTTTGGTGATATGGCCATTTATACAACCTGCAAGAACAATACCTTTAATGGAATGCCTTTGCCTGATATATGGCTGAGACATGGCGATAAAACCATGGAACGTCTTACTGATTTTGGGTATGAAGATTTTAAAGGCAGACTTGGACGCAGCAGGAAATAAGAGCAGTTTTTTTGAAAAATAATATTGACAGGTTTAATGAAAAATGGTGCTGAACATAATATCCAACACCATTTTATATAGTCTGGTCCAATGATCATAATCTGACATGGTGTAGCTATTGGTGTCATAAATACAGGAAATACTGGGATTATTTCATGTTTCAAAAAGGTGTGGATCTGCATTTAGTTAAGATAATTTGACAGGTTCTTATAAAATAAATAAAATTGATAAAATATGTAAGTTTTAGTTGGATTTTAAGTATTTTATGGTACACTGATATAGTATATCAAAATGGGAGGGAGATTCAAAAATGAGCAAAAACGAAGGAAAAGGGTTAAAGTCTTTTAACAAGGGATTCCAAGTGCCTGATACCTACATTATCATCTTTTTTGTAGTTGTTTTCGCAGCACTTATGACATTTCTTGTACCAAAGGGATTTTACGAAACACAGGATATTTCGTACATGATCAATGGTGTTGAGAAAACCCGTACAGTAATCAAAGACGGAAGTTTCCAGTATCTGACAGATGATGCAGGAAATGTAGTAACAGAAGGAGTAGCACTCTTTAGTGGAGATGGTGGAACAGGATTCTTCAACTATATGTATAACGGAATCGTAAGCAGTTCTGCAATCGAGATTATCGCATTTCTTATGGTAGTAGGTGGTGCATTCGGTATCATGATCCGTACAGGTGCGATTGAATCCGGATTGATCGGATTGATCCGTAAGGCAGAGGGAGCAGAAAAACTACTGATTCCGATACTTTTTGTACTGTTTTCTCTTGGTGGAGCAGTTTTCGGGATGGGAGAAGAAGCGCTTCCGTTTACTATGATTCTTTGTCCGTTGTTTGTAGCAGTTGGATATGATTCAGTTATCGCAGTTCTTGTTACTTATGTTGCAACACAGATTGGTTTTGGTTCATCTTGGATGAATCCATTCTCTGTAGGTATTGCACAGGGTATTGCAGGTATTGACGTATTCTCCGGAGCAGGATTCCGTATGGTAATGTGGGTAGTATTTACAGCACTCGGCTGTGGAATGACTATGTTCTATGCATCAAAGATCAAAAAGACTCCGACAATCTCAATCGCATATAAGACTGATTCATATTTTCGTGAGCAGAATGAAAAAACAGGAATTGACGAAGGACATTCATTTGGTCTTGGACACATTTTAGTTCTTTTGACACTGGCTGCTACAGTAGTATGGGTAATTTGGGGAGTTATGACTCAAGGATACTACATGCCGGAGATTGCTACACAGTTCTTTATTATGGGAATTGTTTCCGGTGTGATCGGAGTTATCTTTAAACTGAACGATATGAAACTGAATGATATTGCAATATCATTCAAAGATGGAGCAAAAGATCTGATTGGTGCTGCACTTGTTGTTGCTATGGCACAGGGTATCATGCAGGTTCTTGGTGGATCTGATCCGACCACACCTACAGTTATCAATACAATTATGTATAATATTTCAAATGCATTGTCTGGAGTTTCCGGAGCGGTTGCAGCAGTACTTATGTATCTGTTCCAGTCCGTATTTAACTTCTTTGTTGTATCCGGAACAGGACAGGCTGCGATCACAATGCCGATCATGGCTCCACTGTCAGACTTGTTAGGTGTTTCACGACAGACAGCTGTAGTTGCATTCCAGCTTGGTGATGCATTTACAAATCTGATTGTTCCTACATCCGGATGTCTGATCGGATCTCTTGCAATTGCAAAGATCGAGTGGTCTAACTGGATTAAATTCATGTGGAAATTCCTTGGTGTCTTAATGATTGGTGCAATCATTACAGTTCTTATTGCAGTTGGAATTGGATTCTAAAACATGCATTGGATAATTGGGAGTGATTTATGATGAAATTAATTCAGAATATTGATGTTTATGCTCACAGCATCTGGGGAAAAAAGATGTACTTATGATCAATGATAAGATTGTTAAGATTAAAGATGCAGGTTCTATATCCGCAGACGGATTTCTTTCTGAGGCAGAAATGATCAATGGAGAGGGGTTACTTTTAACTCCGGGATTCATTGATAGTCATGTTCATGTACTAGGAGGCGGTGGCGAAGGTGGATTCGCCAATCGTACTCCGGAAGCAACTATGGAAGGACTTACGAAGTTTGGAGTAACAACAGTTGTTGGCTGCCTTGGAACAGATGGAATCGGTCGTGATATATGCGCACTGGTTGCAAAGACAAAAGGATTGAATGAGCAGGGAATGTCTGCATACTGTTATACAGGCAGTTATCAGATTCCGGTTCGTACGTTGACTGACAGTATTGTGAAAGATATTATGATGATTCAGGAAATCATTGGAACTGGAGAAATCGCGATCTCTGATCATCGGTCTTCACAGCCGACTTTTGAGGAATTTGTACGTGTCGTTGCGGATACAAGACTTGGTGGTGTTCTTTCCGGGAAAGCTGGTATTGTAAATGTTCATCTTGGTGACAGTCCGAGATGCTTGGATCTTATTGAACGGGTGGTAGATGAGACAGAGATACCGGCTTCTCAAATACTGCCAACACATATCAATCGAAATGAGATGCTTTTTGGCAAGTCGATTGAGTATGCGCTGAAAGGCGGAGCAGTAGACTTTACCGGAAATGAAGATATTGACTATTGGGAAACTATCTGTGATGAGGTACGTGTATGTAATGGTATCAAACGGATGCTGGATGCAGGAGTAAATCCTGACCGCATGACAATTTCTTCTGATGGACAGGGAAGCCTTCCGATGTACAGTAGTGATGGCGAATTCCTTGGAATGGGCGTTGGACAGTCCAGCTGCTTCTGAAGGAAGTTAAAGAGTGTGTGTTTAAAGCGGATATCCCGTTGGAAATTGCACTTTCAACAATAACATCCAATCCGGCAGAAATCCTTCGCTTAATGGAAAAGGAAAGATTGAAGAGGGCTATGATGCGGATCTTTGTATCTTGGATCAGGACCTGCAGCTTGTTGAGGTAATAGCAAGAGGTAAAACAGTGTATACAAAATAGAATCAGAAATATCCGGTATAAGAACAGAGGTGTTCCGTACCGGATATTTTACTAGCATACATTCTAATAGATGGGGGCAAAATAATGCTGACTTATACATATGTTTCAAAGGGAAAATTTGAGCTAATGGAAAAACCGAAACCAGTGCTCATGCATGAACGAGATGCTATTGTAAAGGTGACACTGGCCAGCATCTGTTCCAGTGACCTGCATATTAAACACGGAAGTGTTCCGCGTGCAGTCCCGGGAATTACAGTTGGCCATGAGATGGTAGGTATTGTTGAGGCAGTCGGTTCTAAGGTGACGCATGTAAAACCGGGAGACCGGGTGACTGTAAATGTAGAAACCTTTTGCGGAGAGTGTTTTTTCTGTAAGAAAGGATATGTAAACAATTGTACCGACAAGAATGGTGGCTGGGCACTTGGCTGTCGTATCGATGGGGGACAGGCAGAATATGTCCGGGTTCCTTTTGCAGATCAGGGATTGAATAAAATCCCGGAAGGTGTTACGGACAGACAGGCTTTACTGGTAGGAGATGTTCTTGCTACTGGTTATTGGGCAGCACGTATTTCTGAAATCACAGAGGAAGATACTGTACTGATCATTGGAGCCGGTCCAACAGGAATATGTACTTTACTTAGTGTTATGCTGAAAAATCCAGCGAAGATCATTATATGTGAAAGGGACGAGACACGTACTCGCTTTATTAATGAGCATTATCCGGAGATTTTACCGTTTCACCGGAAGACTGTAAAGAGTTTGTTAAGACTAATAGTGAGCATGGTGGAGCTGATGCAGTCCTTGAAGTTGCCGGAGCAGAATCGACATTTAAACTGGCGTGGGAATGTGCCCGACCAAATGCAATCGTGACAGTGGTTGCGCTTTACGATAAAGCGCAGATGTTACCACTCCCAGATATGTATGGTAAAAATCTCACTTTTAAAACAGGTGGAGTGGATGGCTGCGATTGCGAAGAAACTCTGAAGCTGATATCAGAAGGTAAGATCAACACGGAACCCTTGATTACGCATACATATCCGTTAAACAGGATTGAAGAGGCATATGAATTGTTCGAAAATAAGAGAGATGGCGTGATTAAAGTAGCAGTGGAATGCTGAGAAACAGGTACGGGAGGCTGAACAATAGTAAGTTTATTACAAGTAATTTTACCCGTGATCATAATGCTTATTATTGGGATAATCTGCAGAGAGAAAAAACTGATCCGCCCAGAGGGAATTGAAGGACTTCAGGCATTGGTTATGAATTTTACACTTCCAATATCATTGTTTTATACTTTTTATCGGGCAAGTATTAAAGCAGATACTGTGATATTTCCGGTTACCTTCTTCATAGTGACCGCAGGTGGGATTTTTGCAGGAAGGCTGCTTTGTAAACTTGTAAAAGAAAAGATTGCAGAAAAGTACAACACAACACCAGAAGAGGTACGCAGAGAAATGCAGATAGCCATAGATGCAGGATTTGATAATCCTGATCCGGCTGTGCGAAGTATTTATGGGAAACCTGAATCCGGTCATAAGGAAGGTGAACCGGATGTAGTAGGAACATTTTCCGTAAATCGGGATGAAAATTTAACCGTGATGGCTAACCGGGGAGATATTGAGGATTGATGTTCGCTGATAATAGGTATCTATGATATCCTGTAAAGTAATCATATTCATTTTTTCTTCAGCAGTTTTTTGGATTTCATTATAGAATTCCTGTAAAGATAACTGAATATTAATGCCAACGCCGCAATCAGGGTTGGTATGAGTATCTAAATGGAGCAGCGGCTTCTCGCCTTCAACTGCTTTATAAATATCCAGCAATGTAATCTGATCTGCTGGTCTTGAAAGAGAAGGACGGGCATGTCCGGCTACACTTGTCATAAGTTCCGCTTTTTTTAGTTTTAACATAAGCTGGCGTACAAAGCCGGGATTTGTATGGACACTTTCTGCAATTGAGGCACTGGAGAG
>ENA-OQHA01000576-OQHA01000576.1-human-gut-metagenome-genome-assembly--contig:-NODE-576-length-17866-cov-3.640284_pt1 | contig 17866 bp, 21 predicted proteins | sample MGYA00242558_ERZ504707 | MGnify/ENA primary metagenome ERZ504707 (study PRJEB26092, sample SAMD00036197) | human gut metagenome | host: Homo sapiens | study: EMG produced TPA metagenomics assembly of...
AGTAAAGATTCATTTTTTCCATTTTTTGAGTTCGTATATTGTATGTCCATTTTTTATGTTGATAGTTTTAAACTATATAGTAAGGCATATAAAAATAAATGTAGAGCAATAAAGTCATTGAGTGACTATGGAATGGGAATATATTTGTATGCAGAACCATTAAATTATTTATTTTATTTGGTTTATCGTTTTTGTTGAATTGAATTTTTGGTTCAGAGTTCGGGCAGCAATAATATATTTTCAAGAATTGTTATAACACCAATAATAGCAATAGGTATTACATGGATATTAAAAAAATTTAATTTGAAATATTTATATTAATAAGGCAGATAGAAAGTTAAAGATGTAACTAAAGAAATTGATAACAGGGAGAAATTAAAATGATGTACAATTATTTAGTAGTAGGTTCCGGCTTATACGGAGCAATCTTCGCGCACGAAGCAAAAAAATCAGGAAAGACAGTTCTTGTAGTAGACAAGCGACCGAATATTGCTGGAAATGTTTACACAGAGAAAACAGAAGGTATTAACGTACATAAATATGGAGCACATATTTTCCATACTAACAACAAGAAAGTATGGAATTATATCACTCAGTTTGCAGAGTTCAACAGGTTTACAAACAGCCCGGTCGCTAATTATAAAGGGGAACTTTACAGTCTTCCTTTTAATATGTATACATTTAATAAAATGTGGGGTGTGGTAACACCGGAGGAAGCTGCAGCGAAGATTGAGGAGCAGAGAAAAGAAGCTGGAATTACAGAACCAAAGAATCTGGAAGAGCAGGCAATTTCACTGGTCGGACGTGACATTTATGAAAAGTTGATCAAGGGTTATACCGAGAAACAGTGGGGACGTGACTGTAAGGATCTTCCTTCGTTTATTATTAAACGTCTGCCGGTTCGTCTGACATTTGATAATAACTATTTTAATGCTTTGTATCAGGGTATCCCAGTTGGAGGTTACACGAAGATGGTAGCAAATCTTCTGGAAGGTATTGAGGTTCGTTTGAGTACAGATTATCTGGAAACAAAGATGAATTAGATGCGATGGCTGAAAAGTAGTTTACACAGGTCCGATCGATGCATATTTTGATTATAAGCTTGGTACACTGGAATATCGTTCCGTGCGTTTTGAAACAGAAACTCTGGATAAACCGAATTTCCAGGGAAATGCAGCTGTGAATTATACGGATCGGGAAACTCCATGGACGCGTATCATTGAGCATAAATGGTTTGAATTTGGTAAGGATGAGGAAGGTAACGATCTTCCTAAGACAGTGATCAGCCGAGAATTCAGTTCTGAGTGGAAGCCGGGGGATGAGCCGTATTATCCTGTTAACGATGAAAAGAATGGAGCTCTTTACGCAGAGTATAAAAAGCTGGCAGAAGCTGAGACAAATGTGATTTTTGGCGGACGTCTTGGTGAATATAAATATTATGACATGGATCAGGTTATTGCGGCTGTATTAGACCGCTGTGAAAAAGAATTGCATTAAGATCAGGAAATGAGGGGAAATTAAATGCAAACAACATTACTTATCATGCTGCTGGTATCGGTTCCCGTTTTTGCGGTGGTATCAAACAGCTGGAGCCGGTTGATGAACAGGGCCATATCATCATGGATTATTCGATTCATGACGCAATCGAAGCAGGTTTTAACAAGGTGGTTTTTATTATCCGAAAGGATATTGAAAATGAATTTAAGGATGTGATCGGGAATCGGATCGAGGCGGTCTGCAAGGCGCATTCTGTTACTGTGGAGTATGTTTCCAGGATATCAACGATATTCCGGGAGAACTTCCGGAAGGCCGTACGAAGCCTTGGGGTACCGGACAGGCGGTTCTGGCTGCAAAGGATGTTTTGACAACGCCTTTTGTTGTGATCAATGCAGATGATTATTATGGAAAAGAAGGATTCCGTGAGATTCATGATTATCTTGTAAAAGGAGGCCAGTCCTGCATGGCTGGTTTTGTGTTGAAGAATACGTTGTCTGATAATGGTGGTGTGACACGTGGTATCTGCAAAATGGATGAGTATAATAATCTGACGGAGATTGTGGAGACTTCCAATATTGTAAAGAATGCAGAAGGTGCCGAGGCGGACGGCGTAAAGCTGGATACAGAATCACTTGTTTCTATGAATATGTGGGGATTGGCACCGGAGTTCCTGAAAACGCTGGAAAGTGGTTTTCAATATTTTTTGAAAAAGTGGTTCCGGAGAATCTTATAAAGGCGGAATTTTGATTCCAACATTTATTGGAGAACTTCTGGCAGAAGGAAGGATATCCGTAAAGGTTCTTCGTACCAATGATACTTGGTATGGTATGACTTATAAAGAGGATGTTGCTGCAGTGAAGGATAGTTTCAGAGAGATGTTGGAAAAAGGAATTTACAGAGAAGAGCTTTTTGCTGATTTATAAGAGTTTTTTTGTATAAAAGCGAGACCGTCAGTAAATGGGGATAATGTTACTATTATTTTATATAGAAGGTATATAAGAATATAGAATCATTTGCAAATGGCCCCAATATATAAAGAAATAAAGGAACATTGTGATGAATATATCGGTGATGAATTCGAAGGATAATTGGAATATATTTAGCAAAAATCGTAATGCAATTTATGGTGTGGCGATAATTTCAATTATGATATTTCATTTTTTGAAGATATAGCAAATTCAAATTTATCCGGAGGGGATTGGGATTTTAGGCAAGTTGTATAACACATTCATTGGTAGTGTTGGAGTTGAGTTCTTTGTTTTTCTGTCCGGCGTTTGGATTATATTTTTCGATGTCAAAAGATTCCAATATTTTGCATTTTTTTCAGAAGAGAATAAAGAGAATTTTGCCAGCTTATCTTATGGTTGCTATTCCATATTGGATTGTGATTGATCTTATTATCATGCAAAAAGGTGTCAAGATGTTTGCATTTGATTTTGGCTTTGTTACATTTTTTACACAAGGGACAAGAACCTTTTGGTATGTGTTATTTATTGTTTTTGCATATTTAATTTATCCATTTGTTTATAAGATATTGCATGTAAAGTGGTCAGATTGGAGGCAACTGTTAATTCTTCTTATTATAGCTTTAGTTATTCAATTTTTACCGAGAATTGTAGCTCCTGTATTGAATTTAAATATAGAAATTCTATTGGGAAGATTTCTTGTTTTTTTCATAGGGTGTTGGTGTGGAAAAAAAGTTTACCAGAATGCTTGTATTAATAATATAGATAAAATGGGAATTTTATTTGGAGTAATGATAATGCTGTGCGGCTTTTTACCGGTAACCAAAATAGTTGTGTCAAAACTAGGATTTAGGATTTTGATGTGTTTTTGGGGGATTTTTTGCTGTATTGTATTGCTGTAAGTATGCGAAAGATGCCTAAAAGAATTGTAAAGATATTGGAGCAGTTTGGAAAAATGTCTTATGAATTATATTTGACTCATGTTGCAATTAGAGCACTTATGAATGTTATAGGGATAAAGACATTTTATTTTCAAAATTATGTTTTTTGTATTTTGATAAGTTTGTTTTTGACATACACAATTGTAAAATTACAAAAAGCTGATTTAGGGTAATAGATAATAATCGGCTTCTGCTTGGTCAGAAGAATAGCAAAATGCTCAGATCCTCTGTTAAGGATCTGAGCATTTTCAATACGAACTATTTCTTCTGTAATTTCAGCACGTCCTCAAGAGAAAGTCCTGAAAATCTGGAGATGTCTTCAGGGGAGAATCTTGGATCCTGAAGCATACGCTGTGCTGTCAGCATAGCTTGTTCCTGATGCCTTCGGCACGTGCATCATCGCACATTTCCTGAACAGCCTGACACATATTAACACTCCCTTCTGTTTCTGTGAAACGTAAGTTGATACCGGTTATGGAGTCAATGACCCGGGCTGCTTTGAGCTCGAGTGACCGGAAACCGGGGCTCTGTGATGTAAGCTCCTGAAGCTTCCGTTTATCTTTGGAATATTTGATGAAGAGCATGACTTCTTTGAGATTGCTCTGGAGTTTGTCAAGTTCTTCATCCTTTATCTCGGCAGGTGAGAAGAGATTGATCCGGTAATCCGGGACCAGAGAAAGGATCTCGGGGTCCTGGACAGAGAGCATTTCGTGGAGGCTCCTGGGAGCGTTCCAGGTGTCGGAACCGAAGTACACGACCGTGGTTATGACCGGGATGAGCCGGTCATCCTTGTAGAAACCGGTGAGATACTCTCCGGATGTGGAGGGCCATTGTTTTGCTTCTCTGTGGGATCTGGCAGAATTTTCTACCTGCCCTGCGTATTCTAATGCATCATAGACCATGTTTTTGACCGGCATTGCGTAGTGTGTTTCCGATTGATTTTCAATCCCCAGGAGAAGATAGATCCTTGAATCATCGTGCATAACATTAAGAGATTTGAATTCGTCCCGGAATTTCTGGACGGGAACTTCTGAAGTGCCGGATCCGTAGGGACAGCGAGAACTGTGGTATCCAGTGATGAAGCGTGTCAGGTCTATGACGTTTTTCCTTTGTACAGCATATGGTTGAACACATCCGCAAAAACGCGGTTGTTAGCCATGTAATCTTTGGTGATGGTATCCTTTGTACCTATAGGTTTCACCATCTTCGATCTGTTTATGTGATCAGAGTAGTTTATTATCTGATCCAGTTACAGGGTATCATACATTTTGGTGTTTGAGAAGCGGATATCTGATATTTTATCATTTTTGCAGCTTGCGGATATCTGTTTGACAACATTCTTATATAAGATTTACCGGGATTTTACAGTGGCTTCTTGCCAGCTACCCTTTTTCGGTGTTAAAATAACAGCATCAATGAAAGAACAGGGAGAATGAAATCAATGTACGATTATCTTATCGTAGGTGCCGGTCTTTACGGTGCGGTTTTTGCACAGGAGCGAAGCGTGCCGGGAAGTCAGTGCTTGTGATCGACAAGCGTCCGCATATTGCGGGAAATGTATATACAGAGAAGGTGGAAGGAATCAACGTGCATAAATACGGTGCACATATTTTCCATACCAATAATAAGAAAGTCTGGGATTATATCACCCGGTTTGCCATCTTCAATCGTTTTACCAACAGTCCGGTTGCCAATTATCACGGGGAGCTGTACAGTCTTCCGTTTAATATGTATACCTTTAACCGGATGTGGGGCGTGGTGACTCCGGAGGAGGCTGCGGCAAAGATCGAGGAGCAGCGGCAGGCTGCAGGGATCACGGAACCTTCGAATCTGGAGGAACAGGCTATCAGTCTTGTAGGTACGGATATTTATGAGAAGCTGATCAAGGGCTATACGGAGAAGCAGTGGGGACGTCCATGTACGGAGCTTCCTGCTTTTATCATCAAGAGGCTTCCGGTGCGTCTGACCTTTGACAATAACTATTTCAATGCGTTGTACCAGGGAATCCCGGTGGGTGGTTATACGAAGATGGTTGCCAATCTGCTGGACGGTATCGAGGTACGGCTGAATGAGGATTATCTGGAGAAAAAAGAGCAGTACGATGCAATGGCGGAGAAAGTGATCTACACAGGTGCCATCGACGCGTATTTTGACTATAAGCTGGGTACTCTGGAGTATCGTTCCGTGCGTTTTGAGAATGAGACACTGGATAAACCTAATTTCCAGGGAAATGCAGCAGTGAATTATACGGATGTGGAGACTCCATGGACCGTATCATGAGCATAAATGGTTTGAGCTCGGAAAGGATGAGGAGGGTAATGATCTTCCGAAAACGGTGATCAGCCGGGAATACAGTTCCGAGTGGAAGCCTGGAGATGAGCCGTATTATCCGGTCAATGATGAGAAGAACGGAGCGCTTTACGGACAGTATAAGGAGCTTGCAGAGAAGGAACCGAAGGTGATCTTCGGCGGCCGTCTTGGCGAATATAAATATTATGACATGGATGCGGTGATCGCTTCTGCGCTGGATATGTGTGAGCGGGAGCTTGCATAAAAAAGATACTGGATATAACTAATGATAAGATCCTCTTATATTTCGGAGCCAAGGCAAAAGAGAAATATAAGGGGATTTTATGCATAGAATGGCAGTGAGATTTTGAGGGAGGAAAGAGCAATGAGAAGATGCAAAGGTGTGCTTCTGGCAGGAATGCTGATGCTGAGTATGAGTGTTCCGGTGTATGCGGACAAGTCGGCTGTGGTGAAGGTGGAAGCTCCGGCAGATACCACAGATTATTATATGACGGTGGATTCCGGTGGAGTTGGTGTGGATATCTATCCGTCCACCGACGGAAAAGGTGAAAAGCTCAATGATAAGACGGTAAGGGATGGTACTGTCCTGCATATCGAAGGGGAGACAGAGAAGAATGGTGAGACCTGGGGATATACAAAGTATAATGGCAGATACGGTTATGTGCCGCTGGAGGAGCTGCGGCCCTCAAAGGATGCGGAGCTGGCGAAGGCTGGAATCGCAGGGAGCACGGAGAAAGAGACTTCTGCAGTGAATCAGGGAGACGCATCCGATACGCAGGATTCCGCAGCCGGCGAGACTCAGGGGAAAGCAGCAGGAACGGACAATACAGGCAGCTCTCAGGCTCAGAATGGCGAAGGACAGGGAACGTCTGCAGGGACGGACAAGTACAGGCAACTCTCAGGCTCAGAATGGCGAAGGACAGGGAGCGTCTGCAGGGACGGCCAGCACAGATGAATCTCAGGCTCAGAGAGGTGAGGTTCAGGGGCCACCTGCAGGGACGGCCAGCACAGGTAGTTCTCAGGCTCAGAGCGGCGAGGTCCAGGGACCGCCTGCAGCGGATGGAACAACAGAAGGTGGGAAATCTGCGGATGAAGCTGTCACTAAGCCGGTCAATGGCACAGCTGCGACATCCTTTAAAGAAGAAAATTCCTGGTATAAAAGTCCGTTTATCTGGATCGGGATCGCAACAGTACTTGCAGTAATCGGAATTCTGGGTTATCATTTGAAGAAACGTTAACAGATAAACCAGATCAATATAAGAAAAGTGGAGAATTTTGTGAAGAGACTACAGCTTGTCAGGAAGAAATTATTGCCGCTTCTTCTGTGTGTGGCAGTTGCGGGCAACCAGGTTCCGGTCATGGCAGCCGATGTGGAAGCTTCAGTGATTCTGCGGAAGGCTTCAATGAAGAATGGTCTGAAGATACACAGACGCAGTCGGCGGAAGCAGAGGATACGACGGAGACCGCAGAAGGGAATACCACAGAGAACACCGGTATCCCGGATGAACAGACCGAGGATATTGCAGAGGCAGCCGACGGGGATACCGAGGATATAGCCTTGCAGAGCTCCGAGGAGGATACAGAAACTCCCGAAATATCAGAAGGATCGTCTTCAGATTCCCAGGAGGAGGCTACCTTTGGCGACGGTGAGGAGAGCTTCGGGGATGCCTCAGACAGTGGTGAGTCCGGCATCGAATATATCAAGGGCCGTCCGCTTACGGAGGAAGAGGAGCAGGAACAGCTGGCACCCTTTGATAATCTGACCTCTTATTCCACCGCCGTGGAGATCGGAAATGATGTGGATGAGGTACCGATGGGAAGAGCTGCGGCCTATCCGCCCTATTATAATGCAGCGGATCAGGGATATGTCACTTCCGTAAAGAATCAGGAGCCCTACGGTATGTGCTGGGCATTTGGAATGGCCTCTCTTCTGGAAACCTCGTTTCTGACCCAGGGCCTTGGGGCTTATGATCTGTCGGAAGAGCATCTGGCGTATTTTTTTGCAAACAGAAAGAATGACCCGCTTGGAAATACCTACGGGGATGTCAATAAGCATATGGGGACAGATGATAAAGGAAACGCAGATTATCATGAGGGCGGAAATGATCTTCTGGCTTCCATGTTTCTGAGTACCTGGTCTGGAATGACAACCGAAGGGGATGTGCCGCTGGCAACAGATTCCACGCATACACAGAAAACCGGTGTGACTCCGGCGGCATCCAAGGCGTACAATGCAGCTGCTTATCTGAAAAATGCCTATTTTTCCGATTATTCCGTAAATGCCATGAAGAAGCTTCTGGTTGCAAATAATTCAGTTACTGTGATGTATAATGCACAGAATGCCTATTACAATGCAAGTACAGCGGCCTATTCCTATCCTACCAGTACCAAGAACGTGAATCATGTAGTTACAGTGGTGGGTTGGGATGACAATTATTCTGCGAAGAATTTCCGGGCATCTTCCAAGGTAAAGGGAGACGGAGCCTGGATCGTTAAGAACAGCTGGGGTACAGGCTGGGGAAAATCCGGATATTTTTATATGTCCTATGAGGATAAGTCTGTCAGTGAGCTGGTTGCGGCTACGGCTGTCAATACACCGAAATATAGCAACAATTATTTTTATGACGGAACGTCGGGCCTTGGTTCTATCCGCATGTATGCAGGGGAACAGCTGTCTTCGGTTTTTCGTGCCAGTGCAGGAAACGGAAAAGCGGAATCGCTTGGCGAGGTGACTCTCAGCTCCATGTCTGCCAATAATTCCTATACTGTGCAGGTATACACAAATCTGAAGGATGCCAGTGATCCTACCAGTGGAACACCGGCATATTCCACACCGGTTTCCTGCAGTCAGCCGATGGCTGGGGTTATGACCTTTCAGATCCCGGAGGTTCTGCTCAGCCAGAACAGTCTGTATTCTATTGTGGTGACAAATGCGGGAAGCACATATATAAAATACTGTGTGGAGGCAGAGGTCAGTTATGGCTGGTGCAGCTTTTCACCGTCTATCGTATCCGGTCAGAGCTTTCTGCGATATAACGCGGAGGATACCTGGATGGATGCGGTTGAATTTAATCCATCGGTAACGCCGAGGATCAAGGCGCATACCAGGACTCTGAGCAGTGCGGCCAGGATGCAGCTTTCTTCCTCTGAGATAAGTCTGTATTCCGGAGATCAGAAAACACTGAATGCTTCGGCTACCAGATCCGAGATGGATGCTTCCGGCATTGTCTGGGAAAGCTCAGATACCAGTGTGGCTGCTGTAAATGGAAGCGGCGTTGTTACTGCAAAAAATCCGGGAACAGCAACCATAACCTGCTACGGAAAAAATGCCAGGGGAATCCGAGCTACCTGTAAGGTTACGGTGAAGCTTCGTCAGACCACAGGTGTAAAACTGGTTTCCAAGGCATTTAACAGGATACGGATCTCCTGGAAAGCAGTTCCCGGCTGCAATCGTTATGCTATCTATCGCTGGGATGAAAGCGGAAATTCAAAAAAATGGCAACCGTGACAGCAGATGTAGTGACCTGGCAGGATACTGCAGTGAAAACAGGAAGCACTTATACGTATCGGATCTGGGCTTCTTATGTACGTTCCGGAAAGAAGACTGTTTATGGAACCGTATCTTCGCCGTTCTCAGCAAAAGCGGAGCTGGGGAAGGCCCGTGCAGTGGCTGAAGCTGTCAGCGGACCATGTAACAGGGTATCCTGGAAGAAGGTTCCCGGAGCCAGTGGATATTATATCTACCGGAAGCTCCAGGGGAAAAGCTGGGTTCGGATTGGAACCGTTAACAACAAAGTATTGTCTTGGCAGGACACGAAGATTGAGGGAATCACCTCCTACGCTTATGCTGTAAGGCCTATAAGAATGTAGACGGGAAAAAGTTTCGGAGGATATCAGGCAAGCAGCTATATCCTGTCCTATCCGGAACTTCAGAAGATATCCAGTGTCAGGAAGACCTCCAGGGGGCTGAAGATCTGCTGGAAAGCGCAGAAGAAAGCAGATTGCTATCAGATCTACCGTAAGACCGGAAAGGGTTCATGGAAAAAGATCGGTACAGTTTCTGGAGGCAGCCGTTCCTCCTTTGAGGATAAGACCGCAAAGAAGGGAACAACGTATTACTATGCGGTGCGTGCAGGGATAAAAACCTCCGGTGGAAAAGTACTCTGCGGAGGATACGCCGCAAAAGCAGCAAAGAGATAAAAGTGTTAAAATATAAAACGCCCGGATCTGGCTTGAAACATTCCAGATCCGGGCGTTTTATGTTTTGGTTGAATATGTGTATTATATATGATTATATCAGGCAGTTCAAAAGAAAGATCAGTCGTTGTTGATCACAACGCCTTTCTGAAGCATGATGTTGGCATAAAGTGCTTTCTCACTTGTGGAGATGATGCAGTATGCAGTTTTTGCTTCGTCATAGAATGCGAAACGCTCGATGTTTCCGACGCTTTTTCGCCACGCTCGTCATGCTTGGAAACGATTTCTTTATATGTATCCCAGATCGGTGTCTCCACATTATCGCCAGGCATTACTTCCATCAGGTTTACCGGATGCTCTACATAAGTATCCAGCGGGAAGAGCTTCAGGATGGCATCCAGGATCTCCGGAACGCCATGTCCGTCACAGCGGATGGTGATGGCATTTTTTCCCATGGATTCTACAGGGAAGTTTCCGTCAGCGATAACAAGACGGTCACTGTGTCCCATCTCACATAAAACCTTCAGTAATTCTGGTGATAAGATTTCTGGAATTCCTTTTAACATAGTTCATATCCTCCTAAGATCATTGTGTACTTACAGTATTTTCGGAAATTATAGCATCAGGCTCAGATGATCAGAACAGGATACATGGATTTCCGAAACTGTTATGACGCCGGTAGTATCAGACAGACCTGCCCGGCCACAGGCTTTAGAACTCTTATTAATTAATCTAACGGTATTTGGTCTTCTTTTCAAGGGAATATTTTCCTGTAAATGATGAAAATTTTATGGTTGACAGAAAACGTATGGAGCGCTATGATGAACTCAAACGGAAACGTTTCGGTTTCTGAACCAAATGAGAAAATAATACAAAACAAACACAATGATTATGATTCCAAGGAGGAGAAGATTATGCCACTGGTTACATCGAAGGAAATGCTGTTAAAGGCACAGAAGGGCGGATATGCAGTAGGAGCATTCAACGCAGAGAATATGGAGATGGTGAAGGCGATCATCCAGGCAGCTGAGGAGCTGAAAGCACCGGTTATGATCCAGACAACACCTTCTACTGTTAAATATGGTACGGTTGAGACTTACGCTGCGATCGTAGCAGCAGAGGCAGCCAAGCTTCCGTTCCGGTATGCCTTCATCTTGACCACGGCAGCAGCTTTGAGCTTGCAATGCAGGCAATGCATGCAGGCTATACCTCTGTGATGATCGATGGTTCCAAGCTGGATTTTGAGGATAATATCAGAGAGACCAGGAGAGTTGCGGATGTGGCAGCAGCCTTGGATATCCCATGTGAGGCTGAGCTCGGTAAAGTCGGTGGTAAAGAGGATGATCTTGAGGCTGAGGCAGACACTAACACCGACCCGCAGGAGGCGAAGGAATTCGTGGAGCGTACAGGTGTTACTTCCCTGGCAGTTGCCATCGGAACCGCACATGGTTTCTATGTGGGAACACCGGTTCTTGACAAGGAACGCTTGAGCGAGATCCGCGAAGTCGTAGATATCCCCCTTGTTCTTCACGGGGCATCCGGACTCAGTGATGAGGATGTCAGCGACTGTGTAAAACGTGGTATCTGCAAGGTTAACTTTGCAACAGAGCTTCGTGCCGCATATTCCAGGGCAGTGAAGGAGACCTTTGCAGAGAATGAGAACACCATCGACCCGAAGGCCTACGGAAAGAAAGCAATCCAGGCAGTGAAGGAGCTGGTTGAGGCGCGTATGAAGGTTTGCGGCTGTGATGGAAAGGCAGAATGATCTTCTGTAAAAAAACAGAAACGGAGTGATCAGTATGGCAGCAACCATGAAAGATATTGCCAGGCGGACCGGACTTGGGCTCGCAACGATTTCTTCTTATTTTAACGGCGGAAACGTAAGAGAAAAAAACAGAATAAAGATCGAGGAGGCCATTCAGGAGCTGCATTATGAGGTCAATGAGGTGGCCAGAGGGCTTAAGACCAATGCTACCAAGACCATCGGCGTGGTGATCCCGGAGCTTAACAATACCTTTTGCGCGGAGATCATCACAGGAATGGAGGATGTCTTAAGGAGTCACGGATATGCGACTATTGTCTGTGACTGCCGTACTGATAAGAAGCTGGAGCGGGATGCAGTGGAGTTTTTAAGCCGGAAGCGTGTGGACGGGATCATCAGCATGCCGGTGGATGCGGAAGGCAATCATCTGAAAAAATTTCAGAAAACCGGAAAGCCCATCGTACTCATTGACCGCAGGATCCGGGAGCTTTCCTGTGACAGTGTTCTTGTAGACAACGAGAAGGCGGCTGAGGACGCAATGAGAGTTTTTTTTCAGGCAGGACACCGTAAGATCGGGATCATTGGCGGACCGGAGGAAATTTCCACCGCTCAGGAACGTCTCCAGGGGTACCGCAATGCATACGAAAAAGAAAATATACCGGTACGGGAATCTCTGATCTATCACGGCGATTATACCATTCAGGGCGGTGTGCAGGGAATTGAGAAGCTTGTTGCGGACAATCCGGATATGACGGCCGTGTTTGTTACCAACTATGAGATGACCATGGGGGCGGTGATCGGGATGAATGAGCTGGGTCTTAAGATCCCGGAACAGCTGTCTATGATCGGTTTTGACAATCTGCAGTTTGCCAGAGCATGCAATCCCAAGCTTACCATTGTGGCACAGCCTACACAGGGGATTGCCGGAGAAGTGGCGGGAATCATGCTGAAACGGCTGGAAGGGGCTGCAAGTGAAGAAACAGAACCGATCACGGAGAAGCTTGGCGCAGAGATCATCATGGGAAAATCCGTCCGTGTGCTGGACGAGAAGGAGAATCTATAATGAAACCATATTTATTAGGTATTGATATCGGCACCAGTGCCTGTAAGGTTGCGATTTTTGAAAAATCGGGAACGGTTGTGGCTGCGGCCAACGGCGATTATCCGGTTTACTATCCGAAGGAGGGCTGGGCAGAACAGAATCCGGAAGAATGGTGGAGTGCTGTCTGTCAGGCGGTAAAGAAGGCCATCCAAAAAGCGGGGATAGCACCTGAGGAGATCGCAGGCATCGGTATTGACGGCCAGAGCTGGTCAGCCATTGCCATGGATAAGGACGGAAATGTACTGACAAACACTCCGATCTGGATGGATACCAGAGCACAGTCTATCTGTGACAGATTGAATGAAGAGATCGGGGCAGAGCAGATTTTTGAAGTATCCGGTAATTCCCTTCAGCCGTCCTACACAACTGCAAAGATCCTCTGGTATAAAGAAAATCTCCCGGAGGTGTACCAAAGGATCCACAAGATCCTGCAGTCTAACAGCTACATTGCATATAAGCTGACAGGTGTGATGAGCCAGGATGTTTCCCAGGCTATGGCCTGCATTGCTTTGACATGAGAAAGGCAGCCTGGGATGAGGATATGTGCAGAAAGCTTGGGATTCCCATGGAATTTCTTCCTGAGATCTGTGCCTGTGATCATGTTGTGGGAACAGTTACAGAGAAGGCGGCGGAGGAATCCGGCCTTGCTGTGGGAACACCGGTTGTTGCCGGTGGTCTGGATGCGGCATGCGGAACACTGGGGGCCGGAGTAATCCATCCGGGTGAGACACAGGAGCAGGGAGGACAGGCCGGCGGAATGAGCATCTGCATGGATGAGTACAAGGCAGATCCAGACTGATCCTTGGCTATCACGTGGTTCCGGGACAGTGGCTCCTTCAGGGAGGAACCACCGGAGGTGGTGGTGTCATGCGCTGGTTTGAACGTGAGTTTGCAGATTATGAGCGCTCTGTAGCAGGAGAAAAAGGCTCTTCTCTGAATCAGCTCAATGAGATCGCGGAAAAGGTCGCACCAGGCAGTGACGGAGTGGTATTTCTTCCATATATGTCCGGTGAGCGTTCCCCGATCTGGAATCCTAATGCGAAGGGCGTATTCTACGGACTGGATTTGCCAAGACCAAGGGACATATGGTACGGGCCTGTATGGAAGGCGTAGCACTTTCTCTGAAACACAACCTTGAGGTGGCAAAGGAAGCAGGAGCAGATGTGGAAGTTCTCCGCGCAATGGGAGGCTCTGCAAATTCTCTTCTCTGGACACAGATCAAATCCGATATCACAGGAAAACCCATCGTAGTGCCGTCCTCTGATACGGCAACAACACTTGGCGCAGCGATTCTGGCAGGTGTTGGTGTTGGAATGTATCAGGATTATGATGAGGCCATCCGTCTTACGGTAAAGGAAACAAGAAGACATGAACCGAACCCGGAAAACCGGGACGTTTATGAGAAAACCTATAAAACCTATTTAAATCTCTATAAATCTCTTGAACCTATGATGAGAAATGAGGAGGAAAAGTGATCATGAAAGCAGCAGTAGTAGTAGCAAATGAGGATGTTCAGTATCAGGAAGTGGAAGAACCTCAGGTAACACCGGGCCATGTGAAGATCAAGGTAAGATATTCCGGGATCTGCGGATCTGATATCCCGCGTGTATTAAATCACGGCGTACATTTTTATCCCATCGTGCTTGGACATGAATTTTCCGGCGATGTGGTGGAAGTGGGAGAAGGCGTTACCAAGGTGAAGGTCGGCGACCGTGTATCCGGTGCACCGCTTCTTCCCTGTATGAAATGTGACGACTGCCAGAAGGGTAATTTCTCTCTCTGCAAGCATTACAGCTTCATCGGTTCCAGAGAGCAGGGAGCAAACGCAGATTATGTAGTGGTTCCTGAGCAGAATGCAGTACCATTCGCAGACAATGTTCCATATGAGCAGGGAGCCATGTTTGAGCCTGCAACCGTAGCCATCCACGGTGTATTCCAGAACGATTACCACGGTGGTGAGTATGTGGCGATCCTTGGCGGTGGTACAGTTGGTATGTTCACCATGCAGTGGACAAAGATCTTCGGCTCCAAGAAGGTAGTGGTCTTTGATATCAGCGATGAGAGACTTGCTCTTGCAAAGCGTCTCGGCGCAGATGAGATCATCAACACAAAGGAAGAGGGATATATGGAAAAAGCCATGGCCATTACAGGTGGAAAGGGCTACGGCTTCGTATTTGAGACAGCCGGACAGGTTCCCACCATGCATATGGCATTTGAGCTTGCGGCAAACAAGGCACATGTATGCTTCATTGGTACTCCTCATGAAAACCTTACCTTTACACCGAAGGAGTGGGAGAACATGAACCGTAAGGAGTTCAAGCTTACCGGTTCCTGGATGTCCTACAGTGCCCCGTATCCGGGACGTGAGTGGGAGCTGACGGCGCATTATTTTGCAACTGGCCAGCTGAAGTTTGACCCGGGCTTCATCTATAAGAAAATCCCGATGAGCCAGGCACAGGAGGCCTTCCAGCTGTTCAAGACGCCGGGCCTTGTAAAAGGAAAGATCCTTCTTTCCAATGAGGAAGACTGATATGATCCTGACAGTAACCTTAAACGCTGCCATTGACAAGCGTTATGTAGTGGATGATTTTAAAGTGGGCGAAGTGAACCGTGTGCGTGAATGTACCTACGTTCCCGGCGGAAAGGGACTGAATGTTTCCAAGCGGCGTCCATTTACGGTGCTGAAGTGGTTGCCACCGGCTTTGTAGGCGGCCACGCAGGCAATTATATAGAAGCTGCCCTGAAACCCTTTGGCATTAAGAGTGCTTTTTACCATGTGGATGCGGAGAGCCGCTCCTGTATCAACATCTGGGATGAGGTGAATCATGTACAGACCGAATTCCTGGAGCCGGGATTTACACTGACAGAGGCAGATTTTGAGGCTTTGAGAAAAATTCCGCCAGCTTGTAAAAGACGCTTCTGTTGTGGCAATGTCCGGCAGCGTGCCGAAGGGACTTGACGGAAGTGCCTACCAGCGCCTCGTGAAGATTGTGAAAGACGCCGGAAAACCGGTGATCCTGGATACCAGCGGCAAGCTTCTGGAAGAGGGAATCAAGGCAGCACCGACACTGATCAAGCCTAACATTGATGAGATCCGTATGCTGACAGGCAAGCATTGTGACGATATCAACGATATCATTGAAGCAGCGAAAGCCATCCATGCCGGTGGTGTGGAGATCGTGGCGGTCTCGCTTGGAGCAGATGGTTCCCTGGCAGTCGGAGAGGAAGGGATTTTCCGTGCGGTGGTTCCGAAGATCGATGCGGTAAATACCGTAGGCTGCGGAGATCCATGATCGCAGGCTTCGCCCTTGGATTAAGCGAGGGACTTTCCTTGAAAGAGACCCTGCGCAGGGCCAGCGCGATCTCAGCAGCTGCAGCTATGCGTGAGGAGACAGGATTCTTTGTAATGGAAGATATGGAGAAACTTCTTCCGAAGATAGAGATTAAAAAATTATAGAGGCTGTAAAATAAGTTTATAATAAGAAAAATTTTTTCATAAAAAAGGAGATGTAAAGATGGCAGAAGTTATCAATCCGGCAATTGTGCCGAAAGTGACACTTCCTTCCGGCGAGCAGGTTCCGTGTGTCGGAATGGGAACATTCGGTTCCGACCGTGTATCCGCAGAGGATGTATCTGCAGCTGTTGCAGGCGCGATCCGCAGTGGCTACCGTATGTTTGACTGTGCCGCATGTTACGGAAACGAGCATGAGATTGGCCAGGTATTTAAGGACGCTTTTGACGAAGGTGTTGTAGAGCGTAAGGATCTTTTTATCATGACAAAGGTATGGAACGACATGCACAGAAGAGTAGAGGAAGCCTGTGATAAGAGCATTAAGGATCTTCAGTGCGATTATGTGGATATGTATTTCATCCACTGGCCATTCCCGAACTATCATGCACCGGGATGTGATGTGGATTCCAGAAATCCGGATTCCAAACCCTTCAGTGTGGAGGAGTTTATGGATACATACCGCCAGTGTGAGGCGTTGGTAGAAAAAGGAAAGATCCGTTACATCGGTATTTCCAATATGACCATTCCGAAGCTTGAGGCAGTTCTTCCGCTTATGAAGATCAAACCTGCAACCTGTGAGCTTGAGCTTCATGTATGCTTCCAGCAGCAGGAGCTTTATGATTATCTGGTAGAGCATAACATCCAGCCGGTAGGCTATATGCCGATCGGTTCTCCACGCAGACCGGAGAGAGATATCTGCCCGGAGGATGTTGCGGATCTGGAGGTTCCGGAGATGCAGGCGATCGCAAAGGCACATGGTGTTCATCCGGCTCTGATCGCTCTGAAGTGGGCACATCAGAGAGGAGAGATCTCCATTCCGTTCTCTGTGCACAACTATGCAAGCAACCTGAAATGTGTCACAGAGGATCCCCTTACAGAGAAAGAAATGGCAACCATCGCAACTCTGGAAAAAGGCAACCGTCTTGTAAAAGGACAGGTATTTCTGTGGCATGGTGCCAGGGACTGGCATGACCTCTGGGATGAGGATGGCGTTATCGTAAAATAATAAAAATATGCAGGAAAATCCCGTATCCCATATGTTGGATGCGGGATTTCTTTGTATTTAATTTGGACTAAGAAACTCCGTTGTAAATTTTAACCAAACATGTTAACATATAAAAAGAATTAATAGTTATTGTTCACAGAAAGGACAGTAATCTTACCAATGAAAATGACAGAGACGGGGGGAAGGATCTGTCAGGGGGATGTGCAATAAAAACAACAGAAACTGATCAGAGGGGGACAACAGAAATTATGTATCGTATTTTACTGGTAGATGATGAGATACTTGTTCGAGATGCGATCCGGGAGAATATTGACTGGAAAGCAATGGACTGTGAGCTGGTAGGAGACTGTGATAACGGGAAAGCAGCAGCGGAATTTGTACAGAACCATCCGGTGGATATCGTGCTTACAGATATCCTTATGCCATATATGGATGGTATGGAACTGAGCCGTTTTCTCCATGATAATTATCCGGACATCGTGATCGTGATCTTCAGCGGATTTGGAGAATTCGAGTATGCCAAGAAGGCAATCCAGTATGGTGTCAGTGAATATATGCTGAAGCCGGTGACAGCC
>ENA-OQHA01000577-OQHA01000577.1-human-gut-metagenome-genome-assembly--contig:-NODE-577-length-17857-cov-4.364523_pt1 | contig 17857 bp, 18 predicted proteins | sample MGYA00242558_ERZ504707 | MGnify/ENA primary metagenome ERZ504707 (study PRJEB26092, sample SAMD00036197) | human gut metagenome | host: Homo sapiens | study: EMG produced TPA metagenomics assembly of...
GTAGTATACCACCTCTCTTTGATTATACTATTATATCGAGAGGCACACTATAGTTTTGGTGGATTTGAGTTTGGTTATATATTTGTGTCCGCGCAACGAAGGCGCGGGGAAATGGAGGAAATCATGAAAGATATACTTGGTGGTGTTTGTGCACCAATTGGATTTAGCGCAAATGGTATTCATGCAGGAATGAGAAAGAATAAATCTAAGAAGGATTTATCTCTTATTGTGAGTGAAGAGTTATGTACAGCAGCTGCAACATATACACAAAATAAAGTAAAAGGTGCTCCTTTGACAGTTACAAAGCAGCATTTAAAGAATGGGCGTGCAAGAGCAATTATCTGTAACTCAGGTAATGCGAATACATGTAATTCAAATGGTATTGAGCTTGCGAATGAAGTATGTGCTTTAGCTGCAAAGGAATTAGGTTTAAAGGAAGATGATATTATTGTCGCTTCTACTGGTGTTATTGGGCAGCCTATGTCTATTGATCCTTTTAAAGCTCATATGAAAGAACTTGTAAAGGGATTAAATGTAGATGGGTCTCATGATGCATGTTATGGAATCATGACAACTGATACACAGCCTAAAGAATATGCAGTAGAGTTTAAATTAGGTAATGCTAAATGTCATATTGGGGCTATCGCAAAGGGTTCTGGTATGATTCATCCAAATATGGCAACAATGCTTGCCTTTGTAACAAGTGATGTAGCTATTTCTAAAGAATGTTTAGAAGCAATGGTACATGAAGTTGTAGATGATACATTTAATATGGTCAGTGTTGATGGGGATACATCTACTAATGATATGTTATGTGTATTGTCAAATGGTATGGCACAAAATAATAAGATTGTCTTAAAGGATCAGTCTTATAATATTATGAAGGATGCGTTATATCATATCTGTGAACAATTATCTCGTGGTATTGCGAAAGATGGTGAAGGAGCAACTAAACTGCTTACATGCAATGTCAAGAACGCGAAGACATTACAGGATGCCAAGATTGTCGCAAAGAGTGTAATCACTTCTACTTTATTTAAAGCAGCGATGTTTGGTAGAGATGCGAATTGGGGTCGTATCTTATGTGCTATTGGTTATTCTGATGCTGATCTAGACATCAACAAAGTATCCGTGACATTAGCTTCACCTGCAGGAGATATTCATGTTTGTGAGAAGGGCATGGGTGTTATCTTTGATGAAGAAAAAGCATTAAAGGTCTTATCTGAAGATGAAATTGATATTAATATTGATTTGAATGATGGAATATGGGATGCAACAGCATGGGGCTGTGATCTAACTTATGATTATGTAAAAATTAATGGGGAATATAGAACATAATGGAAGAAAGAGAAATATATCGAGCAAAAATCTTATCTGAAGCTGTTCCTTATTTACAGGAATACAATGGTAAGACAGTAGTAGTAAAATATGGTGGAAATGCGATGATCAATGAAGAATTGATGAACAATGTCATTTCTGATATATGTCTAATGACTTTAGTTGGTATTAATGTGGTATTGGTTCATGGTGGGGGCCCTGAAATCAATAAGGCATTAAAACGTTCTGGTATAGAATCAAAGTTTATTAATGGGTTACGTTATACTGATGAAGAAACAATTGATATCGTACAGGAAGTATTAGCCGGTAAAGTCAATAAGAATCTTGTAAAGCTAATAATGAATGGGGGAGGCCGTGCAGTAGGTCTTTGTGGTATTGATAATAAGTTATTAGAGGCGAAGAAGATAAAAGACGAATTAGGTTATGTAGGCACTGTTACACAGGTAAACAATGAAATCATTAAGGATGCAATCAAGAGTGGATATATTCCAGTTATTGCGTCTATCGCAATGGATGATGAAGGTCATAGTTATAATGTGAATGCAGATTATGCAGCAGCAGCTATTGCAGATAGTCTAGAAGCAGAAAACCTGATTGTGGTTAGTGATATTCCTGGTTTATTAAGAGATCCTCATGATGAAAAGACATTGATTCCAGAGGTATCTATCCAGGATGTAGAAAACTTAAAAGCAGAAGGTATTATTGCAGGAGGTATGATTCCTAAAGTGGATTGTATTACTCATGCATTAAAAGGCAATATGTCAAAAGCAGTCATTATTGATGGTCGTATTCCACATTCTATTCTTATTGAAATATTATCTAAGGATGGTAGTGGTACACTATTCACAAGATAACAGAGTTACATCTGTTATCTTTTTTACCTCTAAAATAGTATATTATTAAAGATAAGGAAGGGTGAAACGATGAAAAGATTATTATGCTTATTATTATGTAGTATATTGTTTGTGGCGTGTGGTACTACAAAAGAGGCAAAAAAGAAAGATACTGCAGTAGTAGAGAAACAAAAGAAAAAGGAAAAGGAAGCTAAGAAATTAGAAGAACAAAAGAAGAAGGAAGAAGCTAAGAAACTAGAAGAACAGAAACAATTAGAAGAACAGAAAAACTAGAAGAACAGAAAAACTAGAGGAACAGAAAAAAGCTGAGGAAGCTAAAAGACAGGAAGAAGTAAAAAGACAACAGGCACCTGTTGCGATAAATAATAATGTGGTAGCTATTGATGCAGGACATCAGGCGAGAGGTAATTCACAATTGGAACCTATTGGTCCTGGTGCTTCAACACAAAAGGCTAAGGTCGCAGGTGGAGCAACAGGAACTGCCACACGTATTCCTGAATACCAGACAACTCTTAATGTGAGTTTGAAACTAAGAGATGTTTTACAGTCTAGAGGGTATAAGGTTGTCATGATTCGTACAACGAATGATGTAAATATTTCTAATAGAGAAAGAGCTGAAATGGCTAATAATGCAGGTGCTGGTGCTTTTATTAGATTACATTGTGATGGTATTGGTAATAGCGGTGTCACTGGTGCAAGTGTACAGGAACCAGCTAATGGAAATCCTTATATGAGTGCAGGTAATGTGTCTGCTTCACAATCTTTAGGAAGAACAGTACTGAATCATTATTGTAGTACAACAGGTATTAGAAATAGAGGAATGGCTGCACGTAATGATTTAAGTGGAATTAACTGGTGTAAAACACCTGTATGCTTACTTGAGATGGGATTCATTTCTAATGGTGATGAAGATAGAAAGTTAAACAACAGTGATTTCCAGCAGAAAATTGCGGAAGGTATTGCGAATGGTATTGACGCTTATTTTGGTCGATAATAATTGCATTTATGCCTATTAACTGTTTATAATGTTTTTTAGTAAGGTTATCCTTAGAGGATAACCTTGAATTTTAGAGTATATTCCTATGTATTTAGTAGGAACTAGAGGTGAAACAATGGATAACATTAAAGCGATAGAACGTAGTATTATTACAAACTTTAGAAAACCTTTATGGCGTAGATTTATTAAGGGTATTCAGGATTATGAACTCATTGAACCCGGTGATAAGATTGCGGTATGTATTTCAGGTGGGAAGGATTCAATGCTTCTTGCGAAGCTATTACAGGAATTACAGAGACATGGTAAGTTTCATTTTGATTTAGAGTTCATTTGTATGGATCCAGGTTATAATCCTGCCAATAGAAAACTGATTGAAGAGAATGCGGAAAAGCTAGGTATTCCTATTCAGTTCTATGAATCAGATATATTCAATGTCGTACATGGAATAGAAAAGAACCCTTGTTATTTATGTGCAAGAATGCGTAGAGGGTTCTTATATAATAGAGCACAGGAATTAGGGTGTAATAAGATTGCGTTAGGCCATCATTATTCAGATGTCATAGAAACAATATTAATGGGTATGATGTATGGGGCTCAGGTCCAGACTATGATGCCAAAACTTCATAGTAAGAACTTTAAAGGTATGGAATTAATCCGTCCTATGTATTTGATTCATGAAGAAGATATTATTGCCTGGGCTGAGAAGTTTAATTTAAAGTTCTTACAGTGTGCATGTCGTTTTACAGAAGAGTCTGAAGCACGTGGAGAAATTGAACATACATCTAAACGTGCAGAAACAAAGAATCTGATTAAAGAATTAAGAAAGATTAATCCTAAGGTAGAACAGAATATCTTTAAGAGTGTAGAGAATGTCAATCTTAAAACAATTATTGCCTATACTGACTGGGATGAATCAAAGAAGAGTTTCTTAGATTTCTATAAGGAGCAGGAATAATGGATGATCAGTTACAAGATTAAGATGGGTAGCAGGTAATGAGTCTATTGATATCATGAAGACTAAACATGTTGCAGTGTTTGGCTGTGGTGGTGTTGGAGGCTATGTCATTGAAGGATTGGTTCGTTCTGGTATAGGAACAATTGATGTATTTGATCATGATACAGTGGATATCACAAATCTCAATAGACAGATCATTGCCTTACATTCTACAGTAGGTAAGAAGAAAGTAGATATTATTAAAGAACGTATGTTAGATATTAATCCAAATTTAAATATAAATACGTTTGATACATTTTATTTACCAGAGAATGCTGATACAATAGATTTATCTCAATATGATTATGTAATTGATGCAATTGATACAGTAACTGCAAAGATAGAATTGATTAAGAGATGTACAGAATTGAATGTACCTATTATCTCTTCTATGGGTACAGGAAATAAGCTTGATCCAACTCATTTACAGATTACTGATATCTATAAGACAAAGATTGATCCTCTTGCGAAAGTAATGAGAAGAGAATTAAAAGCAAGAAGAATTAAGAAGTGTTTAGTTGCTTATTCAGATGAGATTCCTGCAAAGACAGGACAGAGAACACCAGGTAGTAGTGTATTTGTGCCAGCAAGTGCAGGATTAATGATTGCAGGATATGTGTTTCAATCATTGATAGGAGGATAATAGTATGGCTAAAGTTGCAGTTTTAATGGCAGATGGTTTTGAAGAAGTAGAAGCCTTAGGTGTAGTAGATATCTTAAGACGTGCAGAGGTGGATGTAGACACTGTTTCTATTAAAGAGGAGCAGGTTGTCATTTCTTCTAGAAACATTCCTGTACGTGCCGATAAGACACTTACAGACATGGATTATTATGATATGATTGTAATTCCTGGAGGAGCAGGGGCATGGACCTTAAGAGATGATGATCGTATTATTTCACTCATTAAGAAATATGATCATGAAGAAAGATATATTGCCGCTATATGTGCAGGACCTATGGCTTTAGGTAAAGCAGGTGTAATCACTAATAAGAAAGTCACTTCTTATCCAGGAGAAGAAATAGAAAGTTATTTAAAAGCAGGTAAATATGTTGAAGAAGAAGTGGTTGTAGATGGTCATATTATTACAAGTAGAGGACCGGCCACAGCATTTGCATTTGCCTATAAACTTTTAGATGTATTAGGTATTGATTCATCAAGTCTTAAGCATGGAATGTTGTATGATTTATACAGATAGCCTTTGTGCTATCTTTTTTATTTAGGTATAAAAAACGATCCCGAAGGATCGTAGTATTTAATATGGTGACCGGTACGGGATTCGAACCCGTGAATGCATGCGTGAAAGGCATGTGAGTTAACCGTTTCTCCAACCGGCCAGCGGAATTGAGTATATCATAGGAGAAACGAATACGTCAATAGTTATTTTAACATTTTGATAAAGAAAATGCTGAAATTTTTTTGTCTTTAAAAGTAAACTTAATTTGTATATTCTTCTCTTTATATTTATAGGTTATTGTACCTTTTCCATTATTATAATGGTCAGAAGTAGGAGAAGAATAAGTATGCTTTACTGTAGAATAATCAGTTCCAACAGTAATATTATTCTTAAGTTTATACTTCTTAGTAAAGAGAGTGATTGTTTGGATCTTTCCATCCTTTTCTGAATATTGAATATTAGAATCAAATAAAGCATCTGACATCTTTGATGCACTCACACCAGGATAGACCTCTTTATTCTTATAAATGATTGTATAGTCCTTTATATCAGTTTGAGCACTACATGCACATAATAAGAGACATAGTAATAATAGTATCTTCTTCATATGTATACCTCCTTGTCTTTATATTAGAACTTTAATAAGAAATTGCAAGAGAAGTTTGACAGGGAGTAACTACCGTCTAGTACAGTAAATGTAGGAGGTATTCGTTATGGAATATGTAAAATTAAATAATGGCATAGAAATGCCACTCATCAGTTTTGGAGTCTATCAGATTCCTAAAGAAGATACTAAGAGATGTGTCTTAGATGCAATTAAGTCAGGATATAGAGGCATTGATACAGCACAGAGCTATTTCAATGAAAGTGAAGTAGGAGATGCGATTGTGGAATGTGGTGTACCTAGAGAAGAACTCTTTATTACTACTAAAGTGTGGATTGATCATTATGGTTATGAAGAGTGTAAGGCTTCAGTAGAAGAATCATTAAGAAAACTAAAAACAGATTATTTGGACTTATGTTTGCTTCATCAGCCTTTTAGTGATTATTATGGTGCTTATCGTGCTTTAGAAGAGTTATATGCGGAAGGTAAAATTAAAGCAATTGGTGTTTCTAATTTCTATCCTGATCGTTTGACAGATATTTGTATGTTTGATAGAAAGGTTATTCCTGCAGTGAACCAGGTAGAAGTCAATCCTTTTAATGCACAATGGTGTGCTCAGGAAAACATGGAAAAACATGGTGTAAAAATGGAAGCATGGGCCCCATTTGGTGAAGGAAGAAATAATCTATTTACTAATGAAACATTAGTTTCTATTGGTAAGAAATATAATAAGAGTTCTGCCCAGGTTATGTTGAGATGGCTTGTTCAAAGAGGTGTTATTGTTGCTTGCAAGTCTACTCATATTGAAAGAATGCAGGAAAATATCAATGTCTTTGATTTTGAATTAACAGAAGAAGACATGAATTCTATTAAAACATTAGATACTAGTAATAGCTTATTCTTCTCTCATAATGATCCTAATATGGTTGAATGGTTCGACAAGATTGTGAAAGAAAGAAGAGTAAATGAAGATTGTAGAAAAGAAAATAAGAAGTGGTAGCTAAAAAGACTTCAATTGAAGTCTTTTTTTTAACGGATGTTATGTTTTGATATCATCTTTTGAATGAATACAGGTATAAAGAATTCTATCACAAATGAAGAAGTATAGAATAATGCGATATGTATTTTTGTGATAGGCATGATTAATGGAATAATCATCATCTTTATTGTGAAAATCATAATCACTTCTAGAAGAATCCATACAAATGTACCTAATATTAATGCGTTTTTCAAGTATGTGCGATAGAAACTGTGATCTATTCTCTTAGTTGTTAAACCCATGTTATAGAGATAGTCTCTTGTCTGTTTCTCTTCTCTTAAAATGAGATACTTAAGGTAAAAATAGAAACCATACAATAATATAAAGACAACTGCAATGAATTCTATCAATACTTTCTGATTGTTGTTGATAAGAGAATTGATTGCATCATTATCTACAAATGCACCCTCTACCCTAAAACCTAATCTTTCTAATTCATTCTTTACCTGATTGATATTCTTAAGATTATCTACTCTTAATGTATAAGCATCTGGACGCCATGGAGTTTTCATGATGATATCAGTCACATCATTTGTAGTGTATTTTGAAGGAAGAACATTTTCGAATGTTACACAACCTTTTTCACTATGAGGATCCTCTATACTATAAACGACAACACTTTCTTTGGCTTTAAAAGTTTCCATATGAGGTGCTATACAGTCTCTAGGAATGTAAACATATGGATTTCCTGTACCGACACTATTTGTACTTATAGCTGATCCTGGTTTTAAAATTCCTCTCACAGGTAGATTCATATAGACAAGTTTAACACAAGGTGTGTTGATATCGACCCACTCATCACCATCAGATGATGTTCCCATTTGAGAAATACCAGAAGCATTATAGACAGGTATTGGAACCCATAATCCTATTTTTAACTTCTTGATATTAATATCTTCTAGTCTAAGGTTATTTTCTTCTAAGAAAGCTTCCATTTTTTCGCTGCTTAAATAGACACCTTTATTATCAGCATGTTTAATAGTGATGTTTGTATAATCATCCCTGCTATCATAAGTTTGAAGCATAAAGATAGATGAACTACCATTCATATGACCATCAGATAATGATATTTGATCATAGTTATTTTCTGTTGCACCATTCATATCATCCGTCCATTCTGAGAAGGTGCTATAGTGAACATCATATCTCCATGTGAGACGTTCTATGTGACTGACACTTTTGATTTTATTGTAATCCTGTTGACTCAGAGGTGTTTCTCCAGAATAGTATGTATAATAATCATTCTTATATTTTTCTTTGTAGACAACAAGGTCTCTAGAAGCAACAGAATTAATTTTGTCTTCATAAGAAGCACTATATGTTCCATAAATATTATAACTATAAGCACATATAATCATTGTGAAAGCAATAAGTACATTCATTACTGTTCTGAAAGTACGATGCGAGAAACGAATATCCATGTTTTTATCTTTTAGGATAGGTGCTTTTATTAGATTCTTCTCTTTAGATATATCTCTATCTATGATTAATGCACCCTCCACTTTATAAAGCGTATCAGCTGCTTGAATCATTCTACTATCATGTGATGCACTAATTACATAATGTCCTTTATCTGCATATTCCTTGAGAATATGAATCATTGTCTGTGCATAACCTGCATCAAGCGCAGCAGTAGGTTCATCTAAGATGAGTATTTCAGGCTGTCTTATTAAGGCTAAATAAACAGCAGCACGTGTTTTTTCTCCTCCAGATAAGCTTTTAGGATACTTATTTTCAAGAGGTTTTATACCTAATTGTTCTTCATAATCAGGAATTCTTTTACATCCTAATTTTTCTAGCTGTTTAATATGACTGCCAATAGTCATTCCTTCTATAAATAAAGGGATCTGATGAACATTTGCGAGATGATTATAAATAAACTTTTGTTTATTTTCTTCATCAAGAGTATCTATTCTTTCACCTTCATAAAGATAAATACAGTCATAAGCAAATTGGAAGGCTTTAAGAAATGTGGATTTTCCTGATCCGCTTCTTCCTTTGATAACAGTTAAATGTCCACATTCAGCGCAGAATGAAGCATCTTTAAATAGAGTCTTTTTTCCAAAAGACACATTAAGTTGTTTAATTTCAAGCATATTAAACCACCTCATTTCTTAGTTCTGTAACAATATCAATCTTTTTGATAAATCTAGATTGCGTTATCACTCTTTCTAAAAGAAGTGCAATTATAAATACAAAAGTAGATATAAGAGGTGCTACAAGTGAGAATATGCCTGTTAAAAGCAACATGATAATAGATATAATTGTACTAATTACTAAAACAGCACAAAGCCCAATAATGCTTTCGGTAAGAGATATATGAATCAAATCTTTTTCTCTTAAACCAGAAATTCTTAACAAAACAAGTTCGCTCTTTCTTTGCATTAATAAATGTGATTCAAGAACAATATCAATAATTATAGCTACAAGAATAATAATACCTGCAAATGTAAACATCAACATTTGATAATAGTTGTTTAAGCTATTCATCGATTCTCTATCTGTAAATGAATCATTGATTGTATAACCACTGCTTTCATAGTCTTTAAGAGCTGTTTCTAATTTATCGTATGTATCATAGCAGATTACGTATCCTATATATTGTTTATCTTTACTGTTCTTTTCATAAATGGATTTCATTAATGAATAAGGCATGTAGATATATCTTTGACTTTTTACTACATAATGGACTTTTTTAGAATTTTTAAATACACCATTCATATCAAAACTATGTTCAGTTTGATGCATTCCTTCTCTATCTTTAATTGTTATATCAAGGTTTATTTTATTGTTCTTGGATTTCTGATTGAGAATATAGAAGGTAGATTCATCCATATAGATACCATTTTTTTATCCTGTATAGGTCTATCTATATACTTGGATAAATCATCTTCTTTGAAATAAGGCACAATATAAACTTCTTCACCATTTATATCCGTACACATCTTATATAAAGGATATGCATTCTTGTTTTTTAATGTGATGAGTTTGCTGTAGTCTTGATCTACATATGAATGCTTATCTTTTGTGATAATAGCTTTGTTTTCTAATTGTCCTACTAGCATCTGCATTGCCTGCTTTTTAGAGTTATGAATAATTCCAGTCATAACCTGACATGAAACAAGACTTAAAACAAAAACCATCAATAAAAGAACATACATGAATCTATAATGTTTCATATATGTTTTAACATATTCAATACAGAAATTTTGATTAATAGAAGGGGCTGTCCCTTCACCGCTTTGATCTTCTGAAAATAAAAAATCAGAAGATGAAAGCATACCATCTTCAATCATATAAGTAACATCAGCATATTCTATTGCACATTCAGAATGTGATGCCATAACAATAGTCATATCATGACTCAGTTCTTTTAGGATTTCATATATTTGTATTTCATTATCATGATCTAGAGAAGCAATCGGTTCATCAAGAATAAGAACCTGAGGATGACTAATAAGGGCACAAGCAATAGAAAGTCTTTGTCTTTCACCAAGAGAAAGTGTCATAACGTTTTGTGAAGGAGAAACATCTAAATGCATCCTATCAAGGCATTTATTTATATCATCATCCGTTAATACTTTATTATGAATACGCGCAAAATATTGAAGTGTACCTGTTACATCAAGATGAGGAAGAAGACTGCTTTCTTGTAAAACATAACTTATACGATTTCTTCTATATTCATCTCTCATCTTTCCTTCTATGAGTTTTCCATCATAAAAATATTTATAACTACTTTTATTATCCATGAGGGCAATACAATAAAGAAGTGCAGTTTTTCCTGAACCACTTTTACCTCTTAGAAGAGTGATAGAATGAGCGGGAATACTGATAGATACATGATCTAGAACAACTCTATCATAGGTGATGGTTACATCTTTGAGTTCAATCATATTATTATTCCTTTCTAAATATAACTCCCAGTAGAACTGGGAGTCATTAAAATTATTTTATATTACATGTAGACCATTTGTCAGTTGCACCATTTACAGACCAATGATAAATCATGCTGCCGGAATGGAAAACGTAATTATAATCAGTGCTTGAAAAATTTACTTTTTGTTCACAATGGTAAAAACTAGGACTTCTTTTATAAGTTTTTGGACTTCCTGATTTAGTAGCGTATCCACCTTTTCCAGAATAGCCGATACTGGTTGGTGATCCTACTTTCCATCGTGTTGTTTCGTGAGTATAGTAAGTCGCTGTTACACTAGCAGAGGTTCCTGCACATGTTCCACGTAATGTCTTAGACATTGATGTAGCATAAACGGATTGGATGCTAATAAAACATGCAATACCACTTGCTAATATTATAAATTTCTTTTTCATAACTGTTCTACTTTAGTGTTATTATATATATTACAATAGCATATAGAATATTAAGTGTAAACCCTTACATTACAAAATAGATAATGATTTAAAGCAAAAAGTAAAATTACACTTTAAATTATTATTTAGAGAAATTAGATAGACAGTGAATTTACTCAAACTATAAAATGTCAGGAGTGCAAAACTCCTATCATTGCTTTTGGCTTGTAAATTTTTTTGGAGGTGTAGTTCCATATATTTTTTGATTTGTATTATAGATGAAGAGATGCTAGTTTATCTACTTTGTGCTTATTTTTATCAGAAAGAAAAAAGTATGTATATTCTATCAATATACTTATTGACGTAAATTAATGTCTTATGATAAATTATCTTTAAAGAAATCGCTTTCATTAATCAGCACAAGGAGGAAACATGAATAAAATAATATCATTTTTAATTTGCCTTACGTTAGCACTAACTTGTTTAATTGCTAATCCTGTTTATGGAGAAGATGATGGTTTTAGTTTAACTGGAGACGAATACTTAGAAATTTATAATGCTGCATTTGCCAAACAAACTAACAGTTATAAAACTGTCTACAGAGACCAAAATATTACTATGGATATGCTAAAAGCTTCCATAAAAACGTACACTTATAATGAATATTTCAAAAGCGTAAAATGGATAACAAGAAAAGGTGAAGTTTCTTTAAGCATCACTCCTACAAATAAATTATATGGTCGTACCTATAATAATGCAAATGTACTAGCAGTTCATGCAGCTACAGCCTGGAGTTTGTTATAAAAAACATAAGTCAAGTAGCAAATGGAAAACACAGCTAGTATGGAGGCACAATTTAATTGCCATGTTATATTTGCAGGGCCTAATAAAACACCTTGGAATATCGAGCCACATAGAACTGAAACAAATTGGGCAATTGTTGTTAAAAATTTTTGCAATCCTTAAAGAAAAAATTGATATATTTGGTGATTATCTGCGTCATATCATCGCTGTATATCAATTTAAAGCCATCCTATAAAATCAAAGTTGAAACAATCCGCAACATCTCCCTATTTGATTCTGATAAGGAATACTTTGTCTATTTCGGTAGGCCTTCTTGTCCGAATTGTATAAAATTTCAACGTTACATTAACAATAATGATTATCGATTGCCCAAAAATTTATTACTTTAATACTGACTACTGGAGAAAAAGTGGTGCCACAAATAAAATATGCAAGGAATTTAATGTTAAAGAAGTTCCTTCACTGATTAAAATTAAAAGTGGGAAAACTGTAGAGAAAAGAGATTTATCAAAATTTATAGAAAAATAATATATCTGCTGATAGGCGATTTCTTTTATTAAACTTAAGGAAAGGAAACAAACATTCCTGTATTTAAAAGGTATGTTTCTATTATATAATCATGTCTACAACTATTTTTTACTTTTTAATTGTATTAATTTTACAGTTATTCTTATTCCTATTTATCAAGCGTAATCATAATAATAGCGTACTACTTGTTTTGATTTCTTTAGGTATTTCTATATCTGCTGCGTTATCTTTCTGGAATACAGCTATTCTTATCGATGAATTAGGGATAAGTTCAAGTATTTTCAATTCATTATTCTTTGATACATCTATCATATTATCTTTAATTAATATGTATACTGTACTTAAAGAGAAATTGTATTAGTACTGATATTAATTTTCATTTCTGAGACTTTTATTGATTGAATTGTACGTATGTATGCACACTTATCTTTATATTATTTTGATATTTAATGGGCTTAATTTTAAAAGAATTGATATTGATTATATTAAAATAACTATTTTTTCTCTTATGGTTGTTCTGGCATTGGTTTTGTTTAAGAAAAAATAAATGTCGGAGTATCGAATGATATTGGAATTTATTTAGACTAATTAAATATGCTTGGAGGGTTACTCAAGTTATAAAAACGCATGTGTGTGAACACCTGGCGTTTTTTTTGAACTATTAACTTATGGAATAACTCTTTGCATATTTTGCTTTTTTCTTAAAAGCAGAGATGATTGATTATTCCAATTTAGTTGACCACTTATTATAATTGGGTTGATCAAGCCTTCCAACCTTATGAATGCATAGTGTAGTAATAAATTCTTCTAGTAGAATACTGAAGAACCATAATAAGCATGCATAGAGAATAATAGGTATATGCATCATGAAAGTCATAAAGATACTTATGATTAGTAGTATGATTAAATAGAATACGTAGTAGTAAACATAATCATATCGTGCAAGAGATTTTAACTCTTTAATACTTAATCCATTCTCATATAGGAAGAAGTATTCATCCTTATTGGAATCAATCGTCTTTTGACGATGATAGATAAGAATAATCAACATGATAATAAATATTGCACATATTAACATCATTAAACTATTCATCATTCTAGAATTAATCTGAGTGAGGTGATCAAGATTCACATTAGAATATACTGTTAAGTGAGGATCAATATCATTGATTTGTGAAAGAATACTAGATATATATTGTGCATCATCCACACTCACAAGTAACATCTTTACATCATCAATCTCAAAGTATTTCCTATATAGAGTTTCAGGAAGATAGAGTACATCATCTCCTTGAGAAGAAATAGTATTCTTTTTGTTTATGTAGGATGAAATATGAAAAGTATGATTATTGATGGTGATGTCTTTACCTAAATTCTTGATTGTACGAGATGCTTTGATTGTATCACCAGTATAAGATTGTACGATTACATCATCAGTCACTGTTTCATAGAATGGAGTGATATGAATATGTTCTATTTCATTGAGGTCTCTTCTTATATCCATTCTAATAGGCTGAGTAATAGAATCATAAGCATACTTACTGTTATTTCCATAATAGAGGCGTACATCTAATAGTTTCTCTTGTATCGCATTAATCTGATGTGAATAGTATGTACGATATCCTAATATACCTATAGTCATAGAAAGAATCAAACCAAAAAGTATATATAGGATTTTAGAAGAACGTATAAGATGTTTTTTGTAATAAGATAAATAGTTTTGTGGTTTTCTAGTAATAGAAGTGGTTTCTAGTTCTTCTATTGAACTCTTTGTGATACGTACTATTTTATGATTCTGAATCTCATAGAGATCATCTGCATAATCAAGAATACGTTTATCATGAGTTGCGATAAGAACGCATACTGGATGTGTATGAATATAATCACTCAGTAGTTCTATTAATAACTTGCAGTTAATAGAATCTAGAGAAGCAGTAGGTTCATCTAAAAGAAGGAGATAAGGGTCTTTCATTAATGCAAAGGCGATAGCTGCACGTTGTCTTTCTCCTCCTGATACATGATCAGGTGTCTGATTGAGTAGATGTTCTATCTTCATGGAACATAGAATATCATTCATTCTAGTTTCGTTATATTCCTGTCCAGAGAGTAGGAATGCGAATTCCATATTCTCTTTAATGGTCATGTTATTGAATAATGTACTTTCTTGATGTACATAACCGATCTTTTCTTTCCTTGTAGTAAGAGGGTCATCAATAGAATGACCCTCCATTAAATAATCACAGGCTAAAGGGGCTACAAGTCCTAATTGATTCAATAAGGTTGTTTTACCTGTACCACTTTTTCCTTTGATCATAGTAATGCTGTTGTTAGATAAGGTGATGCTGGCATCATCAAAGATTACTCTATCAAATGTGATAGAAAGATGTTTAATATCAATCATGATCCGTACTCGTTACCATTATTTTATTTGTAATATAGAAGACTAATGTAGTCACAACAGCACTTATTAAACCTATGATTATCTTGATTGAATTGTTTACTAACGCAAACTCACTTGATGAGAATAGTCTTAAACAGAAGGAAAGAAGAACAGCTATAAATAGGAATGTAGACATAAACTGTATATCAACCATATGGATGGATTGAATCTGTTTCTCATTTAAATCAAGTTCTCTATATCTTATATATTCTCTTGATTTATTATAGAGGATTAAGAAAACAACATAGGCAATAAGACCCACAACAGTATAGATGAGAATCATCGTCTGAGTATTCTTAGAATCCTTTTGACGCATCTTTGCTGTTTGTTTGTAATCATCACTCTCTATATAAGTAACGATGTTTGGAGATATCTTATTGAGTCCATTTCTTACCTGATCTACATAACTTGCATTTTCACACTCGACTGCATAAGTTGCAGGAACATAATCAACAATATGTTCGTTTAGATCTTCATATAAACTAATTGAAACATTAGTTGTACGATATTTATTTATAATAGAGTTCGCAAAGTCATTGTTTAAGTAGACTTTAAATTCGTTGTTACCTGTGAAGTCATCCTGATCTTCATTTGATTTGATGACACCATAGATTTTAATAGATACTCTTTTCTTCTGATAAACAGGATGTCGTGTAATTACATCATAAGATTTTTTCTGTAATCCATTTTGATCACCATATCGCATAGTGCCATTATATTCAGTAGAACATACAGGTACACCTATATCCATTTTCATGGTTACAGGAAAATCTGAATCAGTTAATTCTAACGTTTTCATAAGACCTTCGCTTATATAATTTTTGTTTTTATTACCAAACTGACCTTTTATGTAACTTGCTATAGAAATATTATCATCAGTAGAATATTCTCTACCCTTGACTGACATATATGCAAGTAAATTATCATCCTCATCATTTCTTGTATCATAATTACGAGTTGGGAACTGATAATAGCTTGTTATACTTTTAACTCCTTTGATTGATTGAATAGATTGTATTTCTTGAGGAGTCATAGAAAATCCTTGATCATATTCCATGAATCTATAACCAGAAGGTAATTCGTTTCTTGTAATGTATTCCTTGCCAGTATAGATAATTTTACTAGTCAAGTTATCCATCATAGATGCTGTATTCTTGTTTGTCATATATAGTTCTATACCAGAATATAAAGTCATATTGATAATAACTAAACACAACAAAGCATATAAGAGGATGCTGAACTTTTCTTTCTTGCTTTTTACATGTGCAATTCTTTTAGGGGTAAATTCTTGTGTTACTGAGAGTGATTCACCTTTGATTTCGTTATCTTTGACGCGAGTAAATTGAAGATTCTCAATTAAATACTTGATATCTAAATAATCATCAAATTCTTTGTCATGAATAGTAAGAATAATAACACGGTCATGACTATATTCTTTTAATAACTTCATGATTGAATGTTTATCTTCATAATCTACAGAAGATAAAGGTTCATCTAATATAATACAAGGACTATTAGAATAAACACTTAAGGCTATCATGATTCTTTTCTTTTCTCCTAAGGAACAAGAATCATATTTCTGTGATAAATTCGCTTTGATGTTTAAATTGTTGAATAGTTCATCTATTGTATTTTGATCATGCTCTCTATTGTATATAGATTCTATTAATTCAAATTGCTGCGCAATGGTAAGGTCTTTTTTTAATAATGCATCCTGGTTTCCATAGAATATAGAAGTGGCATCATTTACCATAGAGTCTACATGAATCTGTTTAGAAATAATTTTTAAGAAAGTGGTTTTTCCACAGCCACTTTCTCCTGCAATACCTATAATACCAATAGAAGGAGCCATGAAATTGGCTCCTTCGAAAAGAACTTTATTAGTTTTGTATGTAAAGTTATTTAATTCAATCATTTAGTTCTCACCGTCCAACTACCTGATTTTTTACGCCTCCAACTGTTGCAGTTACATATGCACTGCAATAATATGTACCAACTTTTGTTACATAAGTATTGAAGTTTTTTCCTAAAGGATACTTATATTTCCATTTAACATCTCCTCCAGATACTCTTTTTGTTGAAGAATCATAAGTGACATATAGTGTAGATATTGCCCATGTAAAAGACTCATTTCTAATTTCATATCCCCTAGATTTAGTGGCTGCAAAAACAGTAGAAGGAAAAACTAGAGCAGCAAAAGTGCATAAAATGAGTAGTTTCTTTTTCATATAAAATATTCCTTTCTAAAGTAAAGATTAAAATTATGCATAAATTATGTGATTTAATATGTCAGCGCTTTCACTGCTTATATTATATATGAAAAGAGGCTTGCTGTAAATACTATGATATTATTTTATATAAATATCTAAAGTGAAAAGTTAAATTCCACTTTAAGCAGGTCAAAGTTGTGTTTAGTCTTTCATTTCCCATAGACAAGTTCCCGTTTCAGTGGATAATATTTGTTCTAGAAGATACTGTGTGATGTATCCAATTTCCTGTGCACAATATAATTCGGCTTCAGGATAGGAATAGCCATATCGGATGTTGAGACTTCTGACGGATTCGGTGATTTTCAGGCACATGCTTACTCTGTTAGTGAGTATTCTGTTTCTATAGACGAAGGAATACTTGTCGGCATAAGCCTCGATCTTAGTTCCATCTATATACTGGATATCTGTTCTAGCACCCATGAGACTTCCGATATGAGCAGAAATATCATAAAAGATATCCTCGATGCTGGCTTTGAGATATGACTTCTCTAGTCGCTCGAAAG
>ENA-OQHA01000578-OQHA01000578.1-human-gut-metagenome-genome-assembly--contig:-NODE-578-length-17838-cov-5.409520_pt1 | contig 17838 bp, 27 predicted proteins | sample MGYA00242558_ERZ504707 | MGnify/ENA primary metagenome ERZ504707 (study PRJEB26092, sample SAMD00036197) | human gut metagenome | host: Homo sapiens | study: EMG produced TPA metagenomics assembly of...
CCTATGGTTCGCTCGCCTTAGGTCAATCCCAAAGAAGCGCTAGCGCGATGAAAAGCGGGCGAGCCAGTCCCCCGGCTCGCCCGCTTTCAATCATTTAAATCGCCGCATCTACTCTGCAGACGAAGATCCACCATCAACGATTGCTTGCTCGGACTCAGGAATCCCATCGGCACCCGTGCTCTGTTCTTGCTCCACCTCTTCGCTGATTGCGGAGGCGGGGGTCGAGCCCTTCGCGCCCACGATGTAGGCAGCTCCAAACCCTAACGCAATGGCAATCAAGGTCAAAATCACGTAGACAGGCCAATGGCGCTTAATATACGAAAACACGTTGACTCCTTAGAGCTCCGTCTACGAACGGCGGATAACCTCGGTCACGACCTCGGATACCGTGGCAATGTTCGTCGGGTTGACATTGTGGGGCAGGTCGTCCTCGGTACGAGCGCAAGCCAGACGCGTGCGTCCACGCCGGCGATGGTGAGGGCTCGGCGGCTCGCCTCGAGCGCGGCGTAGGCATCGGTCTTGGCATAGGGCATCTCGAGCGCGCCACAATCGACATGGAACGACTTGCACACCTTGCTGACCAGGTTCATGATGCGGCGATCGCCCTTGAGCAGCTGCTGTTCGCCCTCAACCGTCACCACCGAAAGCCTACCGGCGCCGACGGATTCAAGATTGATGAAGAAGACGCCGCGGAGCTTATCGCGATGCGAAGCCAAGAAGGCCTTCATACCGGCGCCATCACAATCCGAGGCGCCCGTTGCCACAAACCAGATATCGTGACCGAGCAGCTCATCGTCGCCCATAGAAGCGACAGCCGAGAGCATATCTTCGGAAGAAGCACCGTCGGAAGACGTAGCGCCGCCCTTCCAGCCATCGTTATCGTCCTCGAAATTATCCCACGAACCGATGCCGCGACCGGACTTCTTGGCATCGTAATCGTCTTCGACGCCCAGCCAGTCACTCATGCTGTCCTGTTCGTTTTTCTTTTTACGACCGAACAGGCCGCCCAGGCCGCGCTTGCGAGACTTAGGTGCCGCAGGGGCGGGAGCCGAAATGGTCTCGATCGGCTGTGCGCCCGACGCAACGGGCATAGGAGGCGCAACGGGTGCGATGTGGGTTCGGGACCCTGAGCGGTAGCAAAGGGGTCGTTGACCTGTGCGGAGGGATCGGGAAGGTCGAACAGCGACGTGCGAGACGCAACGTTTGTCTGCTTCATCGACGGCAGCGACGGATCGGGGACCGAAGCAGCGGAGACGAGGAGGGTGCAGGCGACGGTGCCGACGCCGGATCGGGAACATTCATCTGCGGACGCGGCGATGCTTGGGAGGAAATCTGGGCCATAAGGGAATCGACCGTTTCGTCCTGAGTGGGAGCGACATCGGCAACCGTGGCACCGGAACCACTCGGGATCGGCATGGTGAAAATCTGCGTGGAGTAAGGCCTCGACCATCTGTCTCGGGAGCTCGGAAACCGCAGGCACTTCCTCCTGCTCGACCTCGGTCGAATCACCTTGATCGGCTGCCGCGTATTGCCCTTCGTCACAGTTGACCTCGACGGGCTCGTGCCCGGCGACATCTTGGATTTCGGCAGCATCAATAGGCTCGTCATCGTCTGCCGCGTCGCCCTGCTCATCGGAAACAGGAAGGGGCTCGGCAATCGCGGTGCCTTGCTTTTCAAACGTTATCGTGGAATCGAACTGCGCGGCATCAAACGACATGGTGCTATCGACGTGCTGCTGAGCCTCAAAGGACGTTGTAGCTTCGGCGGCGTCGACAGGCACGGACTGCATAGCCTCGTTCTGCTCGAACTCTTGCGCCGCGCGCTCACGTGCCGCCTCGGCTGCCTGCTGCTGAGCGATAGCTCCTGCTCGGCAGCCTCGCGTGCGGCAGCGCGCTTCCCCTCGAAATCGTCGACAAATTTCCTGCCCTTTGCAAGCGCACCCTTAAAGAAGTTGGAAGCGCTGGCGCCAATCGAAGAGAACGCGGATGCAATATCGGCATGGGGCGTTGCCGCGGGAATCTCGGCCGAGAAATCAGTATCGCTCTCGTAAGACACGCGCCTCGGCTGTTCAGCGTAATCGTCGTCAGGCTCGTCCGTAACGTCTTGCGCCGGCGCGGCGGGAGCCAAAATGTCCAGTCCTGCCGCGGGATCGATCGCGGACACCGCCTCGGGCTCGGCAACGGCAGCGGCAACCGCGGCAGACTCATCATCCACGGCGACAACGGGCGCAGATGCAGTCACGACGGGGGCAGGCTCGGGCTCAAACGTCGGCTCCTCGCCTTCCTCGTAATCGAGCGTGCAGGACTCGGGAAGCATTCCGAGCGCACGGATGGCATCCGAACCAAAGCGGATGTTGCCGGCGGCATTGCGATAGAGCCTGGGCTCGGGCTCGGCCGCGACAGGCTCCTCCGCCGGCTCGGCAGTGGGAACCTCGTCATTGAACTCTTCGGCCTGGACAGCCTGATTCTGATCCTCGGGCACGATGGCGCCAATCAGCGTCTCGTCGGCAGACGCACCCTCAAAGCCCTCGATCTGCTCGTCGAAAGCCTCGCCCTGTTCGGGCTCGGTCTGAGCGTCGGGAGCAATCGGCTGACCGAACTCGTCCTCGGCGTAGGTAGGCTCTTCATACTCGATGGTGTTGCCGTAGTCGTTTTGCTGTTGGGCCGCGGCATACTCCGCTGCTGCGCGCGCCATCTCCTCGGCACGACGCTTCTGCTCCCCAAAATAGGTATCGAACGGAACATCGTCGGGAAACTCGTTTTCGCCCTGGAAGGAGCAACGTTGTCCATAACGCCGAGCATAGCGGCGACAGAAGACTTGTTGCACACTGCGCCGGACGTATAGGGAAGCACAAAACGGTTAGAAATGATGTTTGCCGCGCTGGCGAGCGCAACGAGGGAAGCGAGGATCGCGACAATCCACAGCAGAACCTTGAGCGCGCCGGGGAGCGGCAGGATACGCAAGATGGCAACGGCAGCAGGGGCAACCGTGGCAACGGGCAACAGCTTGGCGATGAGCGCACGATACGAAGCATAGGGCTCGCGGGCGAGCAGCTCAGCACGGGGAGAGTCGTAGTGTGCGACAACGACCACCGGGCGGTTGCGCGGAGACGCGAGCGGGCCCGAGGCCTTGTGGTAGGCGATGACATTTTGGCTCACGCCCGTCTTGCCCAGGCGCGAAACCACGGGGTGGCCCGTGCGCTCGAGCACGTAAAGAACGGCGCCGACAATGGCCAGCAAGGAGCCGACCAAGCCGATGCCGCCGCCGATGCCCATCAGCAGGGCGCCGGCAAACGCAAGAATACCGGTAACGGCAAATGCCAACCTGCTGGGCGCCGGGGCATTGAACTCCTGAACCTCGGGATCAAAGCCGTGGTTGCGGAAGATCTGAGCGATATCCTCGGCAGCCAAGCGCTCTTCTTCGCTGCATGCCGGCGTGATGCCGGTGTTCTGCAGCAGGTGGTTAATATAGTTCTGGGTGTTCGCCATGTGCGCTCCACATCCATAATCCGACAAATAGGCCCAATGCATGCACATTAGAACCGTATATAGTCGAAAGTATACCCCGAGCGAGCGCAAACGACCGAATTCGGGCCATCTTAACGCCCCGAGCGGACAAGGATATAGCCTAATCTCCATATCGGACTAAAATCATGGCAGCAAACCACCTTCTCATGCGAGGACTCTATGACGGCAAGCGACGCGACCGCGACAATTAAAAAGGGGAATTCGGAGCCCAGTTTCGATAAAACGGCTCAGCGCATCCTCAATCTTTTCTTTGTACTCAACAGCTCCCCCGAACCGCTGACGACCGAGCAGATCGTCTTGGATTCTGACCTGGGATATGGCTCGGGCAATATCGACTCGGATAAGCGCAAGTTTCGGCGCGATCGTGACAAACTGCTCGAACGCGGCATCTTAATCAAGGAAGTTCGCCCCGCCGGCGCGCAGGAGACCGAGGAAAGCTCATGGACAATCGACCGCGAGCACACGTTTGCGGCAGGCGGCCTCATCACCGCAGACGACGCCGATATCCTGCTCAACGCTATCGACCAGACAATAGCGGCCGGCTCATCCACTTTTGCCGCGCCGCTTGCCGATATTCGTTCCAAGATTGCCTACCTCACCGGCAGGACGACGGCGGACGAAGCACCGATCCGCCGCTCTCCCACCGTCGATGCGGTATGGAGCGCCTTTGCCGAGCGATGCGCGCTGCGATTTTATATCAGAACGGACGCGGTGAGCAGAAAGAGCGTACCGTCTGCGTCTACGGCATGTTCGAGCGCGAGGGCGTTGCGTACTTCTGCGGCCTCGACAATGCCACCGACGACATCAGGACATTCCGCTGCGACCGTATCGTTCGCGCTTGGCGTCCTTCGAAGGCCTACGCCATCCCTGCAGACTTCAATCTCAACGACTACCTGTTCTTTGAATTCGATTTTGCCGACCGCCCGCCCGTTGCGGCTACGTTCTCGTTCGCCCCGCAGACGCAGATCGATATGATCAACGGCCTCACGCGCGGGCGAGGTGAGCTCGCACACACCGATTCGGGATGGACTTGGACCGTTGACGTGCGCGATCTTGAAGCCGCCGCCTCATTTTGCATGGCCCACGCCATGGACGGCATGAGGCCCATGGCCCCCAAATCGCTCAAGCAGGCGTGGAACCACCTCATTGAAAGGACGGTGCACGAGCATGCCCGTGCGTAAACTCACCAGCGAGCAGAGGCTCTCGCGCGCCATCGACATCATGGAGGCCCTCTACGCCGCCGGCGAGAGCGGCATGACACGAACCGAGATTTGCAGTCGCTTTGACATCACGGGGCGTCGCTCGACGAGATTCTCGAGATCGTCTCGACGCTCGCGGACCGAAATCGGGTGCGCGTATCATCTGCGAATGCCACGGCGAGCGCGTGGTCCTCACCGGTGACGCCGGGCGTGTACTACCGCTGCGCCTGAGTGCCGCCGAGGGCGCTGTGCTCAACCACGAACTTGAATCGTTGGGGATCGAGCCCCAGGCGGCGGCTCGAATTCGACATGCTCTTCTACCCGAAGAGCTCGGCTATAACCAGCACGTCTTTGACACCGTCAACCACGGGTCGCACTGGCAGCAGCTGAGCTGCGCCATTCAGGACGGCGTTCGCTGTCGTATCTCGTATCGCTCGATGGACGATGCGCGGCCACGCGAGCGTCTGGTCGACCCCTTGCGCATTACAGCAAACGGCGACCAAACATATCTGATTGCCTGGGACATCGCGGTCGATGAGCAGCGCACCTATCGCATGGATAAAATCGAGGGACTCGCCTTGACGGAAGACTCCGTCGTGCCTCACGCACCGGACGTTGCATCCCTCCACGATTCCCTTGCCCGGACGCAGCGTAGCGCAAAGCTCTTGATGCCATTCGATATGGCGGAGCATCTGGACTGGGCCGGCATCACCCTCATCGAGCGCAGCGGGACAGACATGGCAACGGTAACCGTACATTACGGCTCCGAGCGTTGGCTGCTGAGCCAGATAATCGCAGCGGGCGGAGCATCCGCATCTTGGATGACCCCGCCCTGTCAAAGCGTCTGTGCGATATGGCAAAAACCCTCTTCTGTCCGCTTTAGCGCCGCCGCTCGTGGCGTGCACGCCACAGCTGTAGATAGTGCCCGATCTGCGCCGATTCGATGCGCTGGTAGGAGCTCGTGGGCAGCGACGTTAAGAACTTCTTGCCATAGCCCTTCGTCACCAGGCGAGGATCCGCCAAGATCAGCACACCGCTATCGGTCGACGAGCGAATCAAACGCCCCGCGGCCTGCTTAACCTCGAGCACCGCCTCGGGCAGCGAATAGCGCGCCCATGCGCGGTCTTCGCGCAGGTTGCGCTCGCACGAGAGCGGGTCCGTGGGGCTCGAGAACGGCAACTTGGGAATGATGACGCAGCGCAGCGTCTCACCGCTGGCATCAAACCCCTCCCAGAGGCCTTGAGCGCAAAAAGCGACGAGGTCGGTTCGTTGATAAACCGGTCGCGCAGGCGACGAGGAGATGAGTTGCGCTGCTGGCAGTTGAGCTCCAGACCCGCACGGGCCATCTTGGCTCACGCGGGCGTATAGGTCCTCCATGTCGCGCCGATTGGTGAACAACGTGAGCACCGATCCGCCCATAGCAAGATGGGCGTCGACCAGTACGCGGTCGAGCGCCGTAAGATAGCTCTCACGATCGCGCGGATCGGGGATATCGCCCGCAACGACTACAGCCATGTTCGAATCGAAGTCGTAGCTCGAATCCAAGTGCAGCGATGACGACGTTGAAGCACCGATGCGATCAAGGCCGACCGCATGGTTAAAGTGCTCAAAGCTTTTGGACACCGTCATGGTCGCCGAGGCAAAGATAGCCGTGTGAACCTCGGTAGCCACTCGGTTGCCAAAGCCTCGCCAATGTCGATGCGCTCTGCGGTCATCGACTCTCCGCCGGCACGAAGTCTGCGATTGACCTGCAGCGAATACACGTAGTGTTCATCGGTGCCATCAATGATGAGTTTGAGGTTCTCGGCCAGCTCGTGCAGGCGGCGCGAGATATCACCCAGGTCGACAACAACCTCGGGCTTGTCGGCGGCGACGGCTTGCACCAGCGCGTCGACGCTCTTGTCAGCTTGTTCCAATGCGTCGATGCCAGTGTAGGCCGACTGTAAGAAATCATGCCAGTCGTCAGATTCGCGCAGCTCGGGGCCAATCCATAGATTGGCATTGTCATAACCCCCACGCGCACGGGCGGCCGAGCTCGCGAACGCCATCGAACACGTCGGCGATTGCCATGCTCGCGCGCGCAACCGTCGACGTCGCCTTGGCAGTAAGGCCAGATAGAGCGTAGAGCCCTCGGAGGTTGCCAAATCACGGGAAACCTGGCTTAGCGCGCCGGTGCTCGAGCCACCCAGACGCTCAAACAGAACGCGTGATTCGTCCGCCGACACCACGCGCGCCCACTGACGGCGCGCCTCGCGCTCGATGGAATGGGCCTCGTCGATTACCCAATGACGAATCGGAGGCAAAATCCTGCCCTCGGCCGCGACGCTGCGGAACAGCAGGGAATGTTGGTGACCACCACATCGGCATGCGCCGCACGACGGCGAGCGCCGTGGACCAAACATTTATCAGGGAAAAACGGGCAGAGGCGACGAGCGCACTCGCGCGAGGCCGTCGTAAAGTCGGGACGGTTGACGCTGCGCCACCGAATGCCGAGCGAGTCGAGGTCGCCATCGGCTGATTGGCAGACGTACGCCATAATGACCGCGACCGCCGTGAGCGTGTCCGCCGGATCGCGCTTGGTGGTAATCTCGACCTGGCTGCGGCTCATGCGCTCTAGCTTGCGCAGGCACGGATAGTGGTCATAGCCCTTGAGCGCGCAAAATGACAGACCACCGTCCAGTTGCTCGGCAAGTTTTGGCAGCTCATGGTACATGAGCTGGTCGGCAAGATTGTTCGATTTGGTCGCAATACCAACCGTGATGTTGTTACGGCGCGCTGCCTCGGCAAAAGGTACCAGATAGGCCATCGATTTGCCGACGCCTGTGCCTGCCTCAATTACTCGATGAGTGCCCGTGACCAGCGCATCGCGGACCTCGAGCGCCATCGCGATCTGCTCATCACGCGGCTCGTAGGTGGGATACATGCGATTGACTAGGCCACCTGGCGCATAGTCTGCCTCAATCTCCTCACGACTCGGCATCTTGAGAACCGGCAGTTCATCGGCGTCCACCCGATCGTCGGCGCGATCGGCCTTGAGAACGTCAACACGAGCGGCGCTGAGAGAGAAGATAGAACCAGGGTTCTGCCCTGCCAAGAATGAGAAGATAGGACGATAGGACCAAGGCACGTCCGGATGCATGTCGCTAGGCGCGCCATGAGGCCCTGGGGCAAGTCGGTGAGCGCCACGAGCAACACGCGCCATACGCCACACAGGGCGTCGACGTCGGCATTGGCACGGTGTGATACCGAGTCGCAGCCAAACAGATCGGCCATAAAAGACAGCTTGTGCGAGGCCAGGCGCGGAAGCGCGATGCGCGACAGCGCCAGCGAATCGATCCAAATATCGCTCACGTTGACGCCGCCTTTGACCGACTCGATAAACGAGCGGTCGAACGTGGCGTTGTGTGCGATCACCGGGCAGCCACCGACAAAATCGGCGAGAGCGGCGACGGCCTCAACCGCCGACGGGGCATCTGCCACATCGGCATTTGTAATGCTCGTGAGCTCGGTAATCTCGGCGGGAATCAGCTGTTTGGGATGCACGAAGGTATCGAAGCGGTCGATGACCTCGCGGCCCGAAAGACGGGCCGCCGAGATCTCGATCAGCTCGTTGTCCTGCACCGAAAGACCCGTGGTCTCGGTATCGAGGACAATCACATCTTCCTCGATAAGGCCGAAGGACTGCGTTTTGGCGCGGTCGGCAAGCGTGGCATAGGAGTCGATGACAAACTGCGGCGTTCCTGACGAAACCGCGTCCTCGATTAGCATGCAATGCCCGCTCGACGAAGGCCCATACGGATCAGGCTGTCACAGACCTGCGGGAACGTCATGTCGTCGGTGTGGCGGATCTCATCTGGATACAGCGACGTATCGGTCATGCCGGGAATGGTATTGGTCTCGAGGATAACGGGGCCGTCCTCGCTCACAATAAAGTCGCTGCGCGAGATACCCAGGCAACCGAGAGCCTTGTGAGCGGCACAGGCAAGTTCCTGAGCGCGAGCGTAATTCTCGGGTGAAATCTGCGCCGGAATGCGATGGATATCCGTAGGGTCGACATACTTCACGTCCAGATCGTAGAACTCGCAGTCCTCGGGCTTACGAATCTCGACAATCGGCAGGCGCGTACGTCATCTTCGCCGTATACGCCGACGGTGATCTCGGTACCCTCGATGCACTTCTCGACCAGCACTTTGTCGCCGTACTCAAACGCCTTGGCGATTGCCGCGGGCAGCTCGGAGCTCATGGACCAGGGAAATGCCATAGCTGGAACCGTTGACGGCCGGCTTCACAAAGCAGCGCTCGCCACAAACCTCGACGATATGATCGATATCGACTTCATCGCCCACCTCGAGCGCAAGGCCGGGGGCAATGGGAATGCCCGCCTTGGCGTATAGGAGCTTAGAGACCTCCTTGTCGGCACCGCAGGCGCTGGCAAGTACGCCCGAGGCCGTGTAGGGGATACCCAGGGTCTCCATGGCACCCTGCATGGCGCCATCCTCACCGCCGGCGCCGTGCATGGCGATAAATGCCACATCGAATCCGCCGGTCGCCATGGTTACCATAAGTCATCGGCGGCCGTGTCAAGCAGCTCCACCGAGGTGTAGCCGGCTTCCTTCAGTGCCACCACAACGTTCTTTCCCGAATCGAGCGAGATCTCGCGCTCGGCGGAATGACCGCCCGCCAAGACCGCTACGTGCATGTTCTCTAGGCTTTTACCCGGCATGGGCAGACTCCTCCTCTATAATTTCTGCAGCTGATACCATATTGTAGCGATACCCTCTACGTTTCCCCAAAATCGAAAGGCTTCCATGAATCCCAGGACTAAATCTCAGGACATTCGCGACTTGAGCCAAAACGATATTCGCGAGCTCGTGGCCGAACTTGGCCAGCCCGCCTTCCGCGCGAAGCAGCTCATCGAATGGGTCTTTGAGAAGAACGTTTGTTCGTTTGACGATATGACCAACCTTCCCAAGGCTTTCCGTGAGCAGCTTAAAGAGGCTTTTGCCTTTGATACGCCGACTGAACTCACCAAGCAGGTTTCCAAAGATGGCTCGCGCAAGTATCTGCTCGAGTACCACGATGGCATTTCCGTCGAGACTGTCGGCATGCCCCGTCGTAACAAACTTTCCGTCTGCGTTTCCACCCAGGCAGGCTGCGGCATGGGCTGCGCCTTTTGCGCTACCGGTCTCAACGGCCTCAAGCGCTCTCTGACCGCTCAAGAGATCGTCGACCAGGTGCTTCATGTATCCAACGACTTTGGCGAGCGTGCCACAAGCGTTGTCTTCATGGGCCAGGGCGAGCCGTTTGCCAACTACGACGAGGTTCTCAAGGCATTGCGTATCCTCAACGACCCCGATGGTATCGGTATCGGCGCTCGTCACCTCACCGTCTCTACCAGCGGCGTTATTCCCGGTATTCGCAAATTTGCCGATATCCCCGAGCAGTTCACTCTTGCCGTTTCCCTGCATTCCGCCATCCAGTCGACGCGCAATAAGCTCATGCCCGGTGTTAAGAAGTACACGCTGCTTCGCCTTCACGAAGCGCTTCAGCTCTACACCGAGAAGACTGGCCGCCGCCCGACCTATGAGTATGCCATGATCGAAGGCGTCAACGATACGAATCCCGAGATGCAGGCACTCTGCGACTTCTGCGAGGGAACGCTGTGCCACGTTAACCTGATTCAACTTAACGACATCGAGGGCAGCCCGCTCAAGCCGTCGCCGATTCATAAGGTTGAGGATCTTCAGCGTCGTCTTGAGTCCCGTGGCATCGAGACCACGATTCGTAACTCCCGTGGTAACGATATTGACGCCGCTTGCGGACAGCTGAAACAGCGCTTCAAAGTTCAGAAGAACGCATAGGGGAGTCTTACTCCAAAACGTTTCATGTGAAACATCGAACGGCCCCGGTTGCAGGATATGCAACCGGGGCCGTTTCATTATTGACATCAATTTTGGACCAGCTACTACCTTTCCCATTATTTACGGACAAAATAAGGGGCCCTTGTCTCATGAATCAGACAAGGGCCCCTTAAAATATGCAGGGTAATTGTTAGGTACCTAATAGCCTACATTTTCCCATTGGTTGCTAACCCAACCTTGATTAATCTTAGGATTTTTCGTTACCTGAGCAGTGCGCATGGCAACATCTTCTGTCATAACATCCATTTTCTTCTTTGACGTATCAACGATATCTTGCGCGCCACGAAGCAAACGACCTCGAAGTTCATCGTCTGTCGCGATCTTATAGCCAGCAAAGGCACCAGCCGTGACAGTCGTCGCCAATGCAATCGCAGTAAAAATCTTATTCCTCATCTTGGCCTCCTTGGTCAAACTGAATCATTTCACCAAGAATACGAGAGAGCTCTTCCTCGTCTTTAAACTCAATCTCAATCTTATTCTTTCCACGCGAGCTCTTCACACGAACGTTGGTATTAAATACCTGACGAAGTACACGCGCAGCCTTTTTAAAAGACTGAGGCGTTGCAGGCCGTGGCGTCTTAGTTGTCTCTCCGGCAGAAAACAATGGAGCAAGATTTTCTGTCGCTCTTACGGAAAGGCCCTCAGCAACAACCTTCTCTGCAAGTCGAATTCGCGCGTCCTCATAGGGAACTGCAAGAATCGCACGTGCATGTCCAGCAGTAAGTTTACCCTCAAAAATCATCTGCTGAACTACTTCGGGGAGATCGAGAAGGCGCAGCGAGTTTGTAATTGCAGAGCGTGACTTGCTTACTGCTTTCGACAATGCCTCCTGGGTCATACCGCTGGCATCGATAAGCTGGCGATAGCCCTTAGCCTCTTCGACGGGATTCAGATCAGAACGCTGAAGGTTTTCGATAAGAGCAAGAGCCAGCATCTCTTCATCATTAACATCTTTAATGATGACAGGCAGTTCCTCAAGACCAGCAAGCTTTGATGCCTGATACCGACGCTCACCAGCGATGATCTCATAGCCGTTTCCATGCTTGCGAACCAAGAGCGGCTGCAAAACGCCATGCTCTTGGATTGACTCGCTCAACTCGCGAAGTTCAGTTTCATTAAAATGAATTCGCGGTTGATTAGGGTTGGGAACGATATCCTCAATAGGTAGTTTTGTTACAGATGCGGCATTTGAAGCAGATACAGCAGAACCACCGGTCTCATACTCGGCCTCTGAGACCAAAGCATTGAGTCCACGTCCCAATCCGCCACGTTTCTTTACACTAGGCACGCTTGATCACCTCTTTTGCAAGGTTCATATACGCTTTTGCACCCTTATTTTGAGGTGCATAGGTAATTACCGGTTCTCCAAAAGACGGAGCTTCGGAGATTTTAACCGTACGGGGGATTAGCGTCTTAAATGCCTTATCACCAAAGTACGATTGAACCTCCTCAACAACCTGATTCGATAGAGAAGTACGCGAGTCATACATGGTCATAAGCACACCATAGGTGTCTAAGCCCTTGTTCAGACGTGATTTGACCATCTTCATTGACTCTAGCAGCTTCGTAACGCCCTCGAGTGCGTAGTACTCGCACTGGATCGGAATCAAAACGCTGTCTGCTGCGGTCAAGGCATTGATAGTAAGCAGGCCGAGCGAAGGAGGACAGTCAATGAAAATAAAATCGAACTCGTCCTGAATCGGCTCAAGCAAATCTTTGAGGCGGGTTTCACGAGCAATTGCGCTTACGAGCTCAATTTCGGCACCTGCAAGCTGAATCGTAGCTGGAATTACGAATACCTTTTTGCAATTTGTATCAAGAACAAGCGATTCTGCCAGCACATCATTCAACAATGCATCATAGATGCAGCGATCAAGGTCTTCTTTTTCAATTCCAAATCCACTGGTGCTGTTTCCCTGCGGATCAAAATCGACAATCAGTGTCTTACGACCCTGCTCACCCAGTGCTGCTGCAAGGTTCACAGCCGTCGTTGACTTACCGACACCGCCTTTTTGATTGATGATTGCAATGATACGCGTGTCTTTTGCGCTCTTAGAACGCTTAACGTCGCGAAATCCCACGGTCCCTCCTGGTGTGTATTAAAGCTGTCAAACGGAGGATGTTTCACGTGAAACATTCCGATTCGATATCAACCGCCATGTTTCACGTGAAACACTGCAAGTTGTTAGTATCCATTATGTTTCACGTGAACATCTAGGCAAGCGGATTCTTCCTTGCCATGCCATTTGCACGAGGCAATGAAACGGATGCCGGATGACTCTTTTTAAGAACAATGAACTCCCTGTGGCCCAAGCCTCAGGCAAATCGATTGCGTCATTCAGAAGCAAAGTGAAGCCGCAAATCTTAGCTGCTGACATGCCGGAAGCAAGCTCCTCATCCGAAGGATTACCCTTGGTGATAACAAATAGCCCTCCGTCTTTGAGGAACGGAGCAGCATACTCAACAAGAATCGGTAGAGGGGCAAGTGCGCGGGCGGTTACGACAGAAAACTGCTTCTTATGGCTTCGAGCATATTCTTCAAGGCGATCATGAACCGCATGAGCATGTTTCAATCCAAGAACATCAACAAAAGAATTGACAGCATCAACCTTCTTACCAACAGAGTCAATATAAGTAGCTTTACGATGCGTGGTTATGGTTAACGGAATACCAGGGAAGCCCGCACCTGTTCCCATATCGAGCAAAGCTCCCTCAGGAGCCTTATTGATATAGGGGAGCAAAACAAGTGAGTCGAGGATATGAAGTACCGCAGCATCTTCTATGTTAAGAATACGGGTGAGATTGGTTGTCTTATTTGTTTCCAGAACCAAATCCAAATGTTGAATACATTTCCTCAGCTCAGTATCAGTTACGCTCAAGGAATACTCTTTGCAATAGGAAGTTAGACGACTCAACATCTCGTCAGCCTGCTGATCAGTAAGTACTAACAACGAAAGCTCCTTTCTGACAAAAATCAGTGTATCGAGAACTTTTGACAAAAAAAGGGGACGTGGAAACCACGTCCCCTTAGCATAAGCTCGAGTAGATTATCGAGCAACAATCACCACATGGCGATCGGGGTCAGAACCCTCAGAATGCGTGTCGACAGCATCGTTACCACGAAGGACAATATGAACCAGTCGGCGCTCGTAGGCATTCATGGGCGGAAGCGAAACACTCTTATGAGTGCGGATGGCACGCTCGGCAGCAGACTGAGCCATGGAGGCAACCTTGTCCTGACGGCGGCTCTTGTATCCCTCGACGTCCACTACAACCGGATACCTAAAGCCGAGCTTGCGGCTCACCAGCAATGAGAACATAACCTGAAGGGCATCAAGGGTGCGACCATGACGGCCAATGAGAACAGCAAGGTCGGGAGCCGTTACATCCAGAATCAGCTCACCCTCGTCGCCCTCATACTCATCGATAGGAGAGTTGGCGGCATCGAAGTGCGAAAGGATGGAACGCAGGATGGAAATCGCGACATCGGCAATGGTGTCGAGCTCCTCGTCGGTCAGCTCTTCACCAGCCTTGTAGCGCTGTGCAATCTCGGGATAATCGCCCGCGACCTGCGGGGCAACCTCCTCAAGCATATCCTCGATGATCTCTTCAGACATAACGTACTCCAAAAGTTAGGTACCTAAATAAGATTGATATCCCACTACTTCTTCTTGTGCGGGCGCGGCTTCTTCTCGCGACGAGTGACCTCAACCTGCAGCGGCGCGTTCTTAAGGCGCTCCTCCTCATCGGCCTTCGCCTTGTCGATGACCTTCTGCGTCACAAAAATCTGCTGGATAACCTGCCAAGCAGACGAGACGTCGTAGTACAGCAGAACACCAACGGGAAGGCTCCAGCCCATCCAAAGCATCATGACCGTCATGACAACGGCCATCATACGCATGCTCTGAGCCTGCTGGCCGGTCTGGTTGCGCGACATATAGAGCTGCGGAATCAGGGTCAGGACAGCGAACAGGATCAGGCAGACCAGCGCAGGCAGCGCGACCATAAAGCCATCGGCAAAGGAGGCACTCGGCGTGGTGGTCAGGTCGGGCAGAATATTAAAGAACGAGAACGTGCCGTCGTTAAAGTAGTCCGGCAGGTTACGCAGCAGCGTAAATAGGGCGAACAGGACAGGCATCTGAATCAACAGCGGCAGACAACCAGCCATCGGTTGAACTTGTTCTCGCTGTAGAACTTCTGCATTTCCTCGGCCTGACGCTGGGGATCGTCGGCATAGCGCTCCTGGATCTCGAGCATCTTGGGCTGCAGCACTTGCATGCGTGCCGTCGACTTAGTCGACTTGAGCATAAGCGGCGTCAGCAGCAGACGGATGATGACCACCAGGATGATAATGGACAGGCCCCAGTCGACCGCAAAGGTCTGGATGAGCTTGAGCAGCTCGAAAAGGATGTTAACGATCCAATCCCACATGTTAGTTTTCCTCCGATAGCGAGTGCCCGCTAGGGCACAGGGTCATAACCGCCGACGTGCAGGGGATTGCAGCGAGCGATGCGCCTCACGGCAAGCCAGCAGCCTCTCAAAACACCGTACTTCTCAATCGCCTGGACGGCGTATTGCGAGCACGTTGGGTAATAAATGCAGGCGTCAGGCAATAAGGGCGAAATAACCTGTTGATATATGCGAATAGGAGCGATGGCAACACGTCGCAAAACGTGATTGCTCATCGCTCCTCCCCGGCAACGCCGGCGCGTTTCATAAGCGAACGCAATGCATTGTCCATCTCCTGCGGCGAGGAAACCCTCGTCTTGGGAGTTGCGAACAAGATGATGTCATAACCCGCAACGGGAAATCCACAGCTGCGGGCGGCCTCGCGCATCACACGCTTAGAACGGTTGCGCACGACAGCACAACCGAGCCGTTTAGCACCAACGAAGGCGACCCTTCCGGAGTCGCCTTCGCCAACCGATTCACATATGGTCATTCGAATCAGAGGGTGATTGAAACGACGCCCCTGACTGAACACATGCTCGAAATCTTGCCGAGACTTAATAGTCTTCATGCGAGATGTGTGTATCGCTGCTAGACAGTGAGACGCTTGCGGCCCTTGGCGCGACGACGGGCGAGCACGGCACGACCACCCTTAGTGGCCATACGGGCACGGAAGCCATGGGTCTTGGCACGCTTACGCTTATTAGGCTGATACGTACGCTTCATCTTAAGTTCCTCCTGCTGCATTTCGAGTGTCCGCGGGGGCGCGGACGCAGATATAGACACGTGAGCTTGAAGATTGTAGGGAAATCAATGTTCAAATGTCAAGAAATCAAAGGTAAAAGGTTGCGCAGTTCACACGGTTCCCCCATAAGCCAAGCTCGATTTAGCGGTGCATGGCAACTTTTCACGATATTTCATCGAGTTTTCAACAGGTCATGTTGGCAATGTTGAGAACTTTTCGTCCGTTTTCCAAGGTTTTCAACAGGTTTTGAAAAGTTGTCGAAAGATGAGAAACATTGCACAGTGAGCTACTATTTGTTCGAAACCTTATGAAAGATTGCGAGCGGCATGTCTGACGACTTTTACACCATGGTCGATTCCGGAGACCCGGCACCCGACAACGAGCACATCACCGGCGTGCGCGAAGAGCGTGAGGAAGGCGAGCAGACGACCACGCAGGCGCCAAAAGCCATGTACGCCGCACGCATCGCCGTCTATGACGACATGCTGTCGACACCGCGTGTGATCGTCATTGATCCGCAAGATGTCCGCACGTATTTGGAAGAGACCACCAACACCGTCTACCAGTGCATGAAAGAACAAGGTGGCCATATCTCGCTCATGGTCATCCGCGAGATTGTCGAAAACTTTATCCACGCGCACTTTGCCGAGCCCATCATCTCGATTCTGGACGGCGGAGACACCATCCGCTTTGCTGATCAAGGACCCGGCATCGACGACAAGGAACGCGCTTTCGACTTTGGCGTTACCAGCGCAAACAGCAAGATGAAGCGCTATATCCGTGGAACCGGAGCAGGGTTTCCCATGGTGCAGGAGTATTTGGAAAACGCCGGCGGTGCCGTATCCATCGAGGACAACATGGGCAACGGAACCGTGGTTACGGTAAGCCTGAACCCTAAACGCGTGCAGGAAATCGAGCGTGCCGGCGGGCGCGGTGCTGCCGTGCGGCCCGAGACGGAGCAGCCCACACATCCCCTGCCGGGAGCTTTTGCGCAGCAGCCCATGGCAACGCAGCAGATGCAGCCCCCCGTGGGGCAGATGCAGCAGCCCGGAATGCTTCCTACACAAGAGCCCCAGGCGGCATCGATGTCGATGCCGCCAAGCATGCAAGAAGCCATGCCACTGGCGGCTCAGGACACAGCCGCAATGCAGCAGGCGACGGGGGCACCGGGTGGCCAGCAAATGGGCTATCAGCGTACCAACGGGGATATCCATATCAGCAGATGCCACCACTGGGGTATAGCCAGCAGTTCCCGCAGCAGTACCAGCAAGGATATCAGCAGCCGTACCAGCAGATGCCGCAGCAGCAGTACAACCCCTGGGCCCAGCAGGTGCCTCCGCAGCCTCACCAACAGTGGCCTCAAAGTTTTCAACAGCAAATGCCGCCGATGCAGAGTTCTCAACAACCAGCAGCTCAAATGATGTATCCTAATGCAACAAATCAGTATGCGCAGCCACAACCGGACGTGTTCGTAAGCGATCGCGGCAACGCCGCGCTGGGCTATCTGGCGCAAAATCAAGCGTGCGGTGCAACCGATCTGGCGAGGGCGTTTGGAAACTCGGCCCCCACTTGGTCACGCACGCTCAATGACTTGGCGCAGGCCGGCTTGGTCATCAAGCATGGCCAGAAATACCATCTGACCGAACTCGGCGCCGCTCGCGTGCGAGCTCAGAGCTAAAGAACGGGAGAAACAGTGGACGAGGAAGCAAGCATCATCCTGGGGGATGCCATCGCCTTTTGCCAGCGCGACGGCCAAGATGCACGCCTCATCAACATGCTGGGGCAATCGCGCGCCATAAGCCTGACCGAAGATACGCTCACGATCGAGGCCCCCTCGCGCTTTGCCATCGCGCAGCTCAAAAAGCATCAGCCGACCATTGAGGCCTATCTGGAAGAAATCGCCTTTGCACCGATTGCGCTCGACATCGTGGCACCGCAAGGCGCCGCGACGGAATCCGCTGCCGCGACGGCGCCCGGCGCTGCTCCCGCTGCTTCCC
>ENA-OQHA01000580-OQHA01000580.1-human-gut-metagenome-genome-assembly--contig:-NODE-580-length-17826-cov-2.158032_pt1 | contig 17826 bp, 27 predicted proteins | sample MGYA00242558_ERZ504707 | MGnify/ENA primary metagenome ERZ504707 (study PRJEB26092, sample SAMD00036197) | human gut metagenome | host: Homo sapiens | study: EMG produced TPA metagenomics assembly of...
AAGTAACCTTATAATCAGATTATTTTTAATTCTTTTTCTATTATTTTATCTATACTATGCCAGTTTTGCAATCCTATTCATCTCTTCTTTTGCATCAATTAATCCCAGATGCGTATATACATTTAACGTAACCCCTATATCAGAATGTCCCATTAAATATTGGAGTGCTTTCGGATTCATTCCAGCTTTCGCCATATTGGAACAATATGTATGCCTGCATACATGAGGCGTGATCTTTGGCATTTGTTCCTCATGAGTACGATTATACTTTCCTAACGCCCATTGAAAATGTTTTTCCCAATGGAGTGCTACCTCAGGCATATCTTTTTTATCCAGGAATAGAAATCGACTATATCCATCTATAATCGGCTCAACCCTTACTTTTTTACGGTTTTTCACAATCTGTTCAAAACATTCATAAACTTCATCTGTCATCGGCAACATTCGTGTTCCACTTGAAGTTTTGGTATCTTCAATGACGTACTGCATTCCTCTGGTTCTCTGAAGCTGATGATTCACATTGATTTTTCTCTCCTGAAGATCAATATCTTTCACTGTCAATCCACAAAACTCAGAAATACGAAGTCCAGTCTTAAACAAAATAAACATTCCATTATAGTATTTTGAGTAATGGTCATCATTTCGGATAAACTCCAGAAATAACTCTTCCTGTTTTTTGTAATTGCCTGTCTTGTAACACTGTCATTTACGACAACTGTACATAATTGAAATTCAAAAGGATTCTTGCGCAGTAAATCATCTTCAACTGCCATCTGAAATGCAGGTCTTACAATTCCACGCACACTGTGAATGGAACTATATCCTCTTCCATCTGCTTGCAGCTTAATAAACCATGCTTTTGCATCCGACAATTTTATTTTATCTATTCTTCTGGTTCCGAATTCTTCTTTTTTTATTATATTGATCACAAAATCATAGTTCGCCTGAGTATTATGACGAACCCCCTTTTTTTGTCCAATATATTTTTGAACCAAATCCAAAACTGTTAAATTTCCTCCGTAAGGTACTATACCATCATGTAAATCTCTTTGGATATTTTTTTCTTTTTCCCTTAGAGCTAAGCATGGTCTGCATCCAGTTGGCAGAGAATCTGTTGGCTCTAATTTCCAACTATACAAAAACTTCTGCTTTCCATAACAATCTGTATATACAAACGCATATCTTCCATCTTTCTCTGACTTCTCCGTTTCGTAAAATTCGACCTTTTTTATCTCGTCGTTTTTGGTCACGTTTTGTTTTACCCAAACGTCTTCGCCCCTTTCTACGAAGAAGCCCTAGCACGATATAGGTATTATATCATACCAGGGCTAACATTTCCACTTTAAAGCACTAAATTGTTCGTATATTTTTTACAAAGACGTAGTCTGATCCAGAAAGGCCTCAAATTTCTTACGGTTAATCAATGACTTACACCCCACCTGGACTGTAAAGCAACATTCTGAATTTAGATGTTCCGAAATAAGCATCCTTATTTTCTTTTCACCTATTCCGAAATATTGCACTGCTTCATCCACCGTAAGCATATATTTTTCCCAAATTGGAATCTTACCTTTTTCAATTTTAATCGCCACTCTTCTCTCCTCCTTTTCTCTTTGGACAAAACATTTTTATCTGTCCCATGACAATTTACAATTTTATACACTGTCATCGGCAGATAAATTACAATACAGGTGGCAGTTCAGTACTCTGCCCACATCGGTTTTGCACCGTCATTAAATATGACCAGATTTTTTCTGGAAGTATCATTATCACAGATATGCTTCGTCGCCCTGTGCAGCTGCTACACATTTTGTCAAATTCTTCTCGCTCCATACCTTTACTTCAATGTTATATTTCAGCATTTCCTCGTATTTACTCCATTAACAGAGCAGATATATCATGGCGGATTTACCTAGTGGCTCTACATATCTTCACGTCCTGTATGTAAAACAATATACAATTTTCAAGGTACAAAAATTCCTGAAGGGGAAAAGGAATCTATATTAAATACTCCCTTTACTGATTACTTTTCCTTACATATGATTTCGTATCAAATCCCAAGGTCTTAGTAATCAGTTTTGCTTCCAGGCGTTGACGCAGAGTTTCATCTACACAGTAATGCACCTGTCCAAATTCGTCAAACATTTTTCTGATAGCCAAAACTGTTATGTACCCTTCATAATGCTTCAACACTGCCTGGATTGCCTCAGTATCACCAGTTGATGCTGCCTCAATAACATGGAATGGCAGCAAATCAAATGCGCATTTCTGTTTTTTACTTTTTTTCATTTGCAGATTCCTCCATATTTTTCTCATCAGTTCCAGTGATCGTCTACGATGCTCATTAATTGTGCTGCGTACAAGATTCATTTCTCTGGCAATGTCTGCATCACTCATATCCATAAAATATGATAATAACACAACATTCCTTTTCTTTTCAGTAAGTGTCTGCAGTGCTTCAGCAATCAATGCATCTTTGACTTCTATGTCGTAACCCAGGACCTGAAAACGATGTGTTTCCATTTCATGCTCATCCATTATAAAAAGTCTGCTCAACTCCTTTTCTGATAATTCTGACAACATCACTTCATACTTCTGGCGATATGCCATATGCTTTTCATAATTAATAACTTCACTTTTCAATGCCAGCTTGCACAGAGAATCAAACTGATGTCTGACTGTCTGCTCATCTTGAAAAGAGGATTGCTCCATAAGAGTTCACCTCCTTCCCCGCCGGTAGGCAATAAGCAAAGTTCTTGCTTCCCCTTCACACATATCCCAAACGGATGAGTGCATTTGTCGGGGTGTGGGAAGAAATTTTTAAAAAATTTCTTAATAAATACGAGAAAATTGTTTTTCCTGTATTTTGAGGTATATAAAAAACGTCCTAAGAATGAAATGAGCATAAATCCGTTTTGCCTGTTTATCAGGCAGACTGGAAATGGCTGCGTGAAGTTCCTGCATGGAAATCTTGCGTTCATACAGTTCATGGGGAGAAAGAGAAACAAATACCGCTTCATGCTCCAGCCCATCATCCCGATCAAGGAGTAGTAGGCTTTATGGCGGTAGGTACGCAGACGGTAAGCCGCCTCTTTCCGGTCAAATTCCTTGAACATTTCAGCAACTTCCTCTGATACTTCCATAAAACAATCTGATGTATAGAATGGGTAATAGTCCCGCAAATTGATAATAGCCATATTGACCTCCGTTTCGGTTGTTGGTTGACGAGTGACCGAAACGAAACCGGCGGGGAACGGCACCGGGGCTGGACTTCGGGCCAGTATGACCCGAAGTTGTCCCATAAAAACAGAAAAACGCCCGGACGGCATGAAGCCATACGGACGCATGAAATAGAACTGTCGTTTACATGATAATATTTTTCATATAAGTAACCAGAATACCCCGGAGGAGGGGCAAGGCTTTTTTTAACTGATGTAACTCATGGGTATTGTGAATCACTAACGCAGACATGACGGCATCCTCCTACGCCACCATGTTTGTGTTAGAATATTATTTGCACGAAAAATGGCGCTTTGAAACCGCCATCAAGTTTTTTATGTGAATAAGCAATGTAATACACCTACTTTATAAGCGGTTTTTTTTAACCACCAAAGCAGGCTCATCAGTTTTTTTATCCTTTTTGCTTAGGAAAGCACACTACAATTTCAAAAACATTATTATTTAGAGAAGCACTGATAGAACCGCCCATTTTTACTGTTAAATTCTTTGCTATTGTGAGACCCAAACCGGTTGTTTTGCGGGAACGGGATAAATCTGTTGTATAAAAACGATTAAATATTTTGTCTATATCAGATTCATTTATGCTGTCTGTAAAATTCTGAAAAGAAAAATGGTAATTTTCATTATCATCATAAGATGAAAATGATAATCACTTTCCCATGTGACAAGGCATTAGAAATGATATTTTCAAAAATTCTGGTTACTGCTTTTTCATCTCCATAAAATGGAAAAGAAATCTCTGCAATACTTAATGCTGGAATTATTTTGCGTTCCTCAAAAGATTTAAAAAAGGAAACTGCAACAGAGCGTAAAACAGCATTTAAATCAAATGTAGTATAAGAAAATTCCATTTCATCAGCTTCTATTCGTGCAAATTCAAACAACTGATTTAGTAACTGATTCAAAACATTCAATCTTTCGTTTATAACAGCTGCTGCATCTAAATCTTCCTCGGACAACTCCGGCGATTGTAGAAGCATTTGGGTATATCCTTGAATAGCAGTCACAGGTGTTCTAAGATCATGAGCTAAATTTGTAATTGTTTCTTTGATTGCCTCATCCTTTTTTTGTAATGAATATACTTGTTTGTGGTAAACTCGAAGCAATTCATTTAAAGCATTTACAAGATCGGTTATATCGGAAGAAGGAAAATCTAATGTCAATTCCGCATGGGTAAATGAATGTAAAAGTGTTTGCAATTTCTGGCTTAACCGGGTTACCTCCCTACGATGAAACAAGTAAAATGATAAAACAATAATAAGAGATAGTGTCACAATGATAGCATATATTTGAAGTACCACACTCATAACATTATCCCTCCCTGCATTATGTAATATCTCTTTTCTTGAAAATTGTTCCTATAACTCCACCAAATATAATCATATAGGCGAAGAAAATGATAATTGCGGTTGGAAGCCATTGAACTGCCATATCTATTCTTGTTTTATTGATATTACTAATTGCCCAAAAAATTGTGATGTTATATCCTAAGCCCAAAATACTTTCCAATCCATGAAGAACCAGATAACCAAAAATATAAGCAAAGCATTAACTGCCATGCTAACTGAACTGTTTCTTATGAGAAAACAAGTGAAATTGCGAGCGTTGATACAGCCATATGATATAATGCCTCACAGAATATGTAGGACACTATATTGCTAATGCTTGTAAAGTAAGACCGCTTATTCCAAAAAAAATTTTATTACATAACAAACCAATTAAAAAGGCAGACACCAAAAAAAAGAATGATATCACTCCAGCCAATTACCAATTTTGATAAGAAGTAACTCCATCGTGACAGACCTTTTTCTATATAATGTTTTACAGTCCCTTGACGAAAATCATTTGAGAAATAGTAGCTGCAAAAAATAATCAAAGGGAATACAACCGGGTAATAATTAAAAAAAGAATCCCAGTAATTTGCAGAAACTTCTGTACCTACCAAATATTCCCTCATGCCAATCGTTGCTTTTTGTGCATAAGCACATAAGAATATCCATCCTGTCATCATAAGAAAACATACTTTCAAGACTTTTCCATGTATTGCTTTATAAAAATCAGCTCTAATTAAATTAAGCATTGACTATGCCTCCTCTCATTTTTTCATTAAAGTAATCTTCCAGTGACTCCTTTGTTACAGTACATTCATCAACAGAAATTCCATGATTAACCAGTAAGGAGTTTACAATTCCGGGATTGTCTACATATTCAAAATCCGAATATTATTATCGGAAAGAATTTCGTAGTTTTAGTATGGAGATTTTCTCTATTAAATAGCGGCCTGTGCAGTATCTGATGCCTTAATTTTTAAACAACATTGACATTTTTCATTTAATTCTTTTGTCAGTGATTTCTTCAATCAGCTTGCCATTTTTAATAATGCCGTATTTCGTTGCAATTTTTGACAATTCCCCCAAGATATGACTGGAAATCATAATAGTAATATGTTCTTCCCTATTTAGTTTTAATAAGAAATTCCTCATATCTTGTATTCCAGTCGGATCTAAGCCATTAATAGGTTCATCAAGAATCAGAAAATCAGGATTTCCCAACAAGGCAATGCCAATGGCTAAACGCTGTTTCATACCTAATGAAAATTTTTTGACAATTTTATTTTCATATTGTGACAGACCCACCTGCTTTAAAATTTGCTGTACAGATTCTTTGCTTGACAGTCCATATGCTTTTCTAAATACTTCCAAATTTTGTTTTGCGGTTAATTCTGCATAAAGTGCCGGAGATTCAATTACACAACCAATACGATAACGCTCGGTCTGGGGAACAAAATTTCCAAATAGTTCAATAGAGCCTTCTGATGGTTCAACCAAACCTGCAATCATTTTCATTAAAGTAGACTTACCAGCACCATTTTCTCCAATCAAGCCATATATTTCGCCTTTTTTAATAGAAATGGATACTTTATCAACAGCATAATAATTTGTGTATTTTTAGATACTGTGTTCGTTCTTAATATATATTCCATGATATATCCCTCCTTGTGGTTTTAGTGTAAGGGATAAGTTTAAGTAAATTATTTTCTAAATCTAAGGATTTCATAAAGATTATATGTCCATCTTAAACCCAATTCCCCAAACCGTTTTAATATATGATTTACTATTATCTATTGCAGCAATTTTTTTTTTGCGTAAGTTGCTGATATGAACATTGATAGCATTTTCAGTTCCCTCTAAAGTTTCATTCCATAATTGCTCATAAATCATATCTTTCGTAAATACTTGTTGCGGATGTTCCATAAGCATTTTCAATATAGCAAACTCATTTTTTGTAAGGGGCAATTTTTGATTTTTTAGAGTGGCCTCCATTCCTATTGTATCTAAATTTAAATCGCCACAACATAACAAGGAATTTGATGTATATTGATTTTCATAAATCCGTCGCAAAATCGTTTCAATCCTTGCAAGTAGTTCTTCTATATCGAAGGGTTTCGTTACATAATCATCAGCACCGTTTTTCAATAAGAAAATTTTACTTTTAGAATCTTCTTTTGCAGATAGACCGATTACAGGTACATTTTTTGTTTTCTTTATTTCTTGCTAAAACTTGTTCGCCAGAAAGACCGGGAAGCATTAAATCCAAAATAATCAGATTAACTTTTTGCTTTTCAAGAAAAAGAAGGGCTTCTGTTCCTGAATAAGCAGAATATGTTATATAACCATTTTTCCGAAGATATTTAACAAGCATATCATTGATAGCCATATCGTCATCAACTATTAGAATTGTGTAATTCATATAAAATACCTCTCTTTAACATTGATCAATTTGCAGAATATAATTTTATGGCATATTCGTATCAACTTTATCACAATCGTTTGCTATATTCAATCATGTGGCTATCTGACAGCGAAATAAAATACTACTTAACATCAAATTTCATTACATTCTCATAATTCAACCCGAAATGTACAATGATATAGGGTGATATGAGAATGAACCAAGATGAAATCAGGTTTGACTTTCATGGGCTCGGGCTGGCAATCAAACAAGCTAGAGAAGAAAGAGGCTGGACACAGGCCTATGTGGCGGAGCTGGTCGGAAAGACAGACCGCACGATTATGAATATTGAAAATAAGGGACAACATCCCAGCTTCAATTTATTTTTCAAACTCGTTACCATGTTCGATATTTCCGTAGACCAGTTTTTCTACCGGGAAGAACAGCGGGACGAGCACAGTTGCAGAAAGCACATTGATGTACTTCTCAACTCCATGAATGAAAAGGAGCTAGTTGTCATGGAGCCACAGCCGAAGGCTCAAGAAAGCCAGAGAAACGGAGGTTCAGAAATAAGAGCCTCTGTTTTTTGTGCTATTTTGGGGGTGTCGCTAAATGGCAAGCAATGCCTCTGTGACCACAAGTGGCACAAAGGCGGCTTGTTGGGGCTCGCCCCAAACCCGTATCTTCGGGCCAACATGGCCCGAAGTGTCAGCGTCGCTTTGCTCCTTGTTTTCATAATCTCAACGCTCCTTTTCATGCTTTCTGCCCGGCTCGGTGTAGCCCATCAAAGTGTCAATGTTCGCCTTGATCGTGACGATCTCCTGCATATCCCGTCGTGCCTTCTGGTATTCTCCATAGAGCTGTTTTTTCTTTGCTGTGAGCTTGCGGCCTTCCTCCTTCAGCACATCCATTTTAGGGAGCTTCGCCCCGCCCAGCAGAGAGCGCATTTCCGCTTGTGCAGCCCGGTACAGTTCAAGGTCGGCCTCATGCTCCGCAAGGAATTTCCGGCTGTACTTCGTCGCCTTATACTGCTCAAAGACCGGACGGGTTTTGGCATACTGAACCGTTGCGGCCTTTAGCCCGGCATTGGTTTTCATGGCCTGTTCCGTCTGCTTGATCTGCTCGGAAATGGCATGGAAACGTTCTGCCGCCGCGGTGGCTTTCTGTGCCAACTGCTCATAATCGGTCAGTCCATTGTCCTGTATATAGGCAAGGGCAGCGGCCATCTGCTTAATGTTAAATACCTTCGCCCAGTGTTCATATCCCGGTCCCTTACCGGCAGCCAGTTTTGCTTGAATATCCACCGCCAGACTGATTTTCCGCTCCGAATGTCCGGGGCGTTTTTTCTTTGCCCTCAATGGCGGACAGAACATCTTGCAAGTCGTAGCCGTCCCCCAGCGTGGAGGCACGCAGACGGGTGAAGCGTTCCTGCCCTTGCCCGGTCAGCCGGAAACTGATACCGCCGCCCCGAACCTTCTTGACCTCATACCCGGCCCGCTTCATCAAATTGAGAAATTCGTCCAGATCAGCGGGGTACTCCGCCAGCGCAGTATCAATGGCGAGGCGCAGCCTGTCTGATAGGAAAGCGGTCCTTTTCGTTCTTTCTGCCATTCTCCATAATTCCGATACTTACCCTTGCTCCGGGGCTTCGGGTTCTCCACGATGGGATAGCCCGTTTTCAAGGCACAGCCTGTCAGAGAGCCGACGGAGGGCGAAGCTGGAGCCCCAAAAGTTTCGGAATTTCCGGGTGCAGTCAAGGGTGGTGGAGTTGTAATAAATGTGACAATGGATGTGCTGCTTGTCGGTATGCGTGGTAACGATAAAAGCGTGCCGCCCCTTCGTCCAGCGCATAGCCAACTCATAGCCGATACGGTTCGCCTCCTTCGGGGTGATCTCGCCCGGATAGAAGGATTGTCGTATCTGATAGCACAGCACATCATTTTCTTTTTTCTGTTCCCGGCCCGTCATAGCGGCATAGCTGGCCTTTGCCAAAAGGAACTCGTCCGCCACGGTGGCCGGATCACATTCATAAGCGGAGATATACTTTCCGCTTTCTGTTTTCTCCGGGTCCTTGCCATAGTCCAGACAATCCCGGATTGCCTCAGCAATCGTTTCGCCTTCGCCCGCATGGCGCTGTAACAAAGTTGTGGTAGCCAAAAATCATCCCTCCTTTCCATGAGAAAGGGGCGGCCCATTCAGACCGCCCCGACTTCGGGCCAGTATGGCCCGAGGCTGCTTAACTTGCCAGAAACCGGTACAGAGCGGATTTGCCTCCATCCAGCGCCCAAAGAAGGGAGCCCGCCGCCGCTTGCAGTCCATACGGCGAAAGAAGGAAGGCAAGAAACAGAAATACAATCCCGCCTATGGGCGTCGGCGTGAAAAAGAGAACGACACCCAGCACCACCAGAATCACAGAGGCAATCGTCAGCAGGACGGCACAAATATCAAACAGGAACACCAGCAGAGCCGCCAGAAGGGACAACGCTAAAGCAAAGGGAGCGACCAATATTTTCAGCAGTATCTTCATCTTCAAAACCTCCTTTATCTATCCTTTCTACCTCTATTTTATCATGCCTGCCCGGGGACATAAATGTTGCGAAAGATTAGTAAATCCTGTCCTAAATCTATTTTCAAATAAAAACGGATGGTCTAATGAAATGGGTAGTTTTTTAGCCCATCGGACGCTATTTATATCAAAAAATAATATTTTGCCATCATTTTTTGTGGCATATTAATCTTTCCTATACCTCCGGATCTGTTTTACGGAAATTCAGAATTTTATATGTCTTTTAAAAAGTGAAATATCACCCTCTTTTTTAGTGAAATATTAGTTCATTTTCTTTCAAGAAAGGGAACTATACACTAAACATGGAGGTGTATCATATGCCAAAACAAACAGATAAAGAACTGGGATTGTTTTTTAAGAACGCCCGACACGAGCAAAAATTGACTTATGAAGAATTAGCTGAAAAAGCAGAAATGTCCAGCCGATATTTAAAGGAAATTGAAAATGGGGGCCGAGTTCCCAGTTTTCATAAAATCAGAAAACTGGTACGCGCTTTAAATGTTCCTCCTGAACCATTGTTTTATCCAAACAATCATACAGATAATCTTGATTATCAACGCCTGCTCATGTACCTGTCAAAATGCAACGATGAGCAAATTACCGCTATCCTTGCCATCGTAGAAGCATACCTGCGCACATACAAAATTCCTACAGACCACGATAAACAAGATCCCTGAAATTCATTTGAATTCTATCTGAATTATTCTGAAGAAGCGGTATGGTTTCCCATACCGCCACTCTTAACGTGCATATTTTTCTATCATTCTCTTAACATTCGTAGATTTCTTTATTGCCCCTATATTAATAAGAAACTCAACTACATCCATCATTCCCTGGTAATAAGCCCGCTGCTCCTCTTCATAATGGAAATGTTCTAACTGATCCAGATATTTATTCCAGAAATTCTGCTCACGCTCTGGGATTTTTTCCAGATGTAGTGGCAGCTTCTTTTGTATTTGTTTCAAATTCTTCTCTGCTTCTTTCCATTCTTCCGGCTGTACTGTATATTCTCTTTCTCCGGAGTCACAGCGCAATTCCTCAAATAAATTCGATACTGCTTCATAAAATTCATTCATCTTCTTTCCACCTCTCATTAGAATTATTTCTCATTACAGGCAGCATTATCATTTTCTTATTTCAAAAATCAAATAAACTTTCCAAAAACTTCATCTTTAGAAGTATAGTAACAATATTTTTCCTTAAAATCAATAATAATACTTCATCTTTAGAAACTTTTGAGGATCAGAATGATTATTTATTGGGATAAAAAAACGAACAGTAAAAACAGAATAGGACAACGGGTAAAAGAATTACGAAAGGCTCATAATCTTACTCAGAAAACACTCGCTGCCAAATTACAACTTGCAGGATATGATTTTAATGATCTGGCAATCCTGCGAATTGAACAAGGCACACGTTTCGTTCCCGACTACGAAGTTGTCGCACTGGCCGAAGTATTTAATGTTTCCTGCGAATATCTTCTTGGTCTGACGGACGCTCCTGCAAAATAATTCAATTGTATTGCTGCCCATTCTATGCTAAACTATGGATAGATACTTCTGAACAACATACACTATTTATAAACCGTATGATTGGAGTGATTTCATGGAATTAACAAAAAAAGTCCCTACAACCGATAAAAACCAGGAAAACAATCATCTTCTCCGCATGTTAGACCGGGGAATTGATGATATGGAAGCTGGTCGTGAATTGCCACTGGAAGATGCTTTTCGCAAAATCACAGAATTAAGGGATGCACGAAGAAATGCAAGAATATAAAATTATTTTAACCTGGGAAGCAATTTACGATGTCACAGACATTGCAGATTATATTGAAGAAGAATTCGGCCAGCAACGTGCTGACCGTTTTCAATCTGATCTGAAAGAACAAATGCAGAATTTAGGCCAGTTCAGTACTGCCTTTCCCCGAACTCAAATTCTGTACAGAGGATATTCCATACATAAAAGATCTTTTCCGCCATCTATTATTTTTTATATTATAATGGAAGAAACAAAAGAGATTCATATTCTCCGAGTGTTGCGCCATGAACGAGATTGGGAAAATATCCTGTTGCAAAGATCAACTTATACATATCCAGAATGAATACCTGGGAGCCGATCAGAGATTTTTCTGAAAGGCTTCCTTTTTAATTTTAATTACTTCCCACTGTCAATTAAATCATAACTCATATCCAGAAAATCTAGCGTCTTAGCTTCACTGACAGATTCATCCAAAAGAATCGTAATCCAGTGTCGCTTATTCATATGATACCCCGGTAAAAATCCATACGTTTGAATTAACATCCCAACCAGATCAGGGTCACATTTTACATCCAGGATATTAATTTTTCCATCTTCTTCTAATCCCAGTGTTTTCTTTCCACTGCCATAATTATAGCATACCATTTTCCATTTTATGTCGAAGCACCGCAGAATCAGGATCTTTTTCCATAAATATTCCGGTTCAGTTCCATATTGCTCTTTTACATATTGAAAAATTTCTTCACGTTTCAAATTTATCCCTCACTTACGATTTCTTGCTCTGATTATACGCTATCAGGATTATATTCTCAACCACTTCTCACAGTTCCATTTATGTTTTATAGCTTTTGCATAGCCTGCTTTGCAGGCTACACCCCAAAAGAAGCAAGCACTGCCAGTGTCATGACAACTGGCTCATTTTGTCAAATTCCCTTTCCGGTTCATTCTACCAAAATGTATCAGGGAGTATCCCTGGCCCTCTCATATTTTATAATTTCTTAATTTGACGCTTTCACCCAGTCCTGTTAAAATAACTTACAGATACATCTGTCCAAACCAACAAAAAACCAAGTACCATAACTGTCATAGCCGAACTGGTTAGACAGTTTTTTTGTACTCTTTTTTATAGAAAAAAACGAATTGGAGGATTTCAATGAGCAAACGTACCAGAATTCATCCCGTACAATTTTATTTGAATGATGACGAACAATACATTTTAGAAGAAAAATATCGTCTTTCCAGGATGAAAAGCAAATCTGCCTTTCTACGGAAAATGATCTTATATGGATTTGTATATGAAGTAGACTACTCTCATATCCGAAAAATGAATACCCTGCTGGGCAATATCAGCAGCAATTTGAATCAGATCACCCATCGTATAAACAGTACCAATACAGTTTACCCAAAGGACCTGGACGATATAAAGGAGTTAATGGAAAAAATATGGCAGTTACAAAAATCCATGGTATCAAAACAACCGTTGATAAAGCAATAGAATACATCTGCAATCCAGATAAAACTGACCAGAATCTATATATTTCTTCCTTTGCCTGCTCTCCCGAAACAGCCGTTCTTGACTTTAAATACACTTTGGATCATACACATGACTGCAGAGATCCGCACAATACAAATAAGGCATTTCATCTGATTCAGGCATTTTCCCCTGGTGAAGTTTCCTATGAAGAAGCCCATCAAATTGGCAAAGAACTTGCGGATCGCTTACTGGAGGGAAAATACTCCTATGTTCTGACAACACACACTGATAAAGGTCATGTACATAACCATTTAATTTTCTGTTCTGCAGATAACATCACTTTTCTCATTACCATGACTGTAAAAAGAATTACTGGAAAATACGAAATCTCAGCGACACTTTATGCCAGGAACATAACCTGTCCACAATTATGCCAGATGGTAAAAAAGGAATGAAATACAATGAATGGGCTGCAAATAAATCTGAATCCAGTAAAAAAGCGCAGCTGCGAAAAGATATCAACCAGACAATCCGAATTGTTTCCACTTACTCAGAATTTCTTGCATTTATGGAAGCTAAAGGATATGAAATAAAAAACGCAGAATTTGGCGAAAACAGCAGAAAATACATTACCTTTCGTTCTCCCGATATGTCCCATCCAGTGCGTGGAAGTGCTAAATCTTTAGGAAAAAATTTTACTAAGGAACGTATCAAAGAACGCATTAATAATAAGCTCCACAGAACTACTGTTCCTTCTGTTCGTAATAAGTTAATAGACACCAACACTCCCAATATAGCAGGAAACATTGGACTTCAGAAATGGGCAAATAAGGAAAATTTAAAAATTGTCTCTGCTGAATATAACAAGATGTTCACACATAATCTACATAATTTTTCAGAACTTGAAGACCGCATAGCCTTGTTACATATGCAGCAAAAAGAGGTAAATACCTCTGTTGTTTCTCTCGAGTCTCAGATACGCCATCTTCGAGAAATGCTAAAATATGCCGAACAATATCAGAAAAATAAAATTTACGACGACCATTATAAAAGCTCCAAAGATCCAGATCGTTATTTCCGTAAATATGAATCTCAAATTATTCTTTTCGCGGGTGCTGAACATATTTACAGGAAAATGGTATAAACCTGAAACATCTTAATTCCAATAAGTTGCAAGAGCAAATTGCAGATCTTATTTCCAGAAAGGAATCACTAAATACTCAATACGTTTCCTTTAAGCAAGAAATAAAAGAGTTGGAATTGATACATCAAAACCTGTCCAAATATCTCAAACAGGATGCTCCTGAAATACAAAGATCTTCTCATAACCAACTCCCTTCTTTGTAAAACCATAATAATAGGCAGCGATTTCACTCGCTGCCTAAATTCCCATTAAACCGATATCCTACACCTCGTACTGTTTGTATATATAATGGTTGTCCAGGATCATCTTCTATTTTTTCTCTGATATTGCAGATATGTCGCATAACCACATTATAATCACCGGAATAAGGTTCATTCCATACCAGATCATAAACCATTTCTTTTCCAAATATTCTACCTGGACTTTTCGCTAAAAGAAGTAAAATATCATATTCATATTTTGAAAGATGAACATCACTATCATTCTTTTTAACAATTCGTTCCTGTAGATATATTTTTAATTCTCCAAACCTTATAATTTCCGGTATGAATTGGTTTTTATGTTCCCAGCTAGTCAATATGTTTTCACTTATGCTTCCATTAGCATCTGTGATTCTCTCAATAATTTCTATCTTTTTCACCTTTATTGTCCTCTACATTATTAATTTTATATTCTATATATCATCTGCCATTTGACTTTTTTCTTCTACAAGTAATATAATATATTTATTACATATGTAGGATTTAGCAGGAGGATTTTATTATGTCACTACCCCAGATTTCAGAAGCCGAATTTGAAGTTATGAAAATTGTATGGAAATATGCTCCCATCAATACAAATGAAATTACAGAAAAACTTACTCTAACTACCAGCTGGAGTCCAAAAACAATTCAAACTCTTATCAAGAGACTTGTTTCCAAAAAAGCTCTTTCCTACGAAAAACAAAGCCGGGTATTTGTCTATACTCCATTAGTCCAAGAAGATGAATATATACGCCAGGAAAGCAATTCTTTTTTAAAGCGATATTATAATGGAAATCTTTCTTCTATGCTGGCTTCTTACCTTGAAGACGATAAGCTCTCTTCAACAGAAATTGATAACTTACGCCATTTATTATCAAAACATCAGAAATAGGAGGTTTTGAATGAGCAACTGGATTATCCACTTTTTAATCAGTAATATCTTCATATGTATTTTTACACTTGTAATAATCGGAACAAAAAAACTTCTGAAAAAATATTTATCTGCGGCTACACAGTACCATCTCTGTTTTCTTTTATTTTTACTACTTGCCGTGCCATTTTTTCCTGTACAGATTCATGGCTCACAACTTTTTTCATGGTTACATTTTTTTCAAACTGACTCAGGACTTAACTCTGGTACCGACACGCTATCCGAACTTACCAGTAATACACAAAATATTTTGTTAAACCAGGTGAATGATTTTTCAGTTTCCATCAGTAGTCAATTTTCTGGAGGCTTGAATACCATACTCTTTCTAATATGGATAACGGGTGTTATGATTATGTCAGTCCTCACCTTCATTCATTAAACTATGTACGTTCCATAAAAAGATCTGCTCTCCCGCTTCAAAATCAGCAGGTAAAAACTATTTATTACAATTGTTTAAAGGAACTTAAAATCTCTCACCCAGTATCAGTCTACAGTACTGCATTTTTAAAATCACCAGTTTTAATCGGAATAATACATCCCAGAATTTACATTCCCATCCATTTAATTTCCGAACTGAATCCTGATGATATGCGTTTTATGCTGCTACACGAATTACAGCATTACCGTCACAAAGATACATTTATTGGCTTCCTCATGGTCATAAGTAATATACTCTACTGGTTTAACCCTTTTGTTTGGTACACTTTAAAAGAAATTCTCTGTGACCGTGAAATAGCCTGTGATTCTGCTGTATTGCAGATGATTTCTGCTGATGAATACCAAGCTTATGGAACTACACTGATTAATTTTGCAGAAAAAATATCCTCTTTTTCCTCTCCACTGGCAGTTGGAATGTCCGGAAATTTCAGGCAGATGAAACGACGTATTCTCAACATCGCCGTTTTTAGGAAAGAAACTCTTTATCAAAAAATGAGAGCATTGATAATTTATCTGGTCATTAGTGCTGTTTTTATTGGATGTACACCCATTTTATCCATTGATGCCTCTACTCAAAGCGTATATCATTTTAGTGATACAGACAAAAATATCTCCCTGTTAGATATATCCGAAACATTTGGAACATATGATGGATCATTTGTTTTGTATGACAATAATTTGGATTCCTGGAAAATATACGATCTTGAAGAAGCCACCAAACGTATTCCGCCAGAGTCTACCTACAAAATATACGATGCATTATTAGGGTTGGAATCCGGAATCATCACACCAGAACACTCTTCCATGACATGGAATGGTGATGCCTTTCCTTTTCCATCCTGGGAAGCTGATCAGGATTTAAACTCTGCTATGCAAAATTCCGTTAACTGGTATTTCCAGGCAATTGATTCGCAGCTCGGAATTAACAGAGTCCAGGAATTTTTGAATAAAATAGAATATGGAAACCAGACAACCAGTTCAAATCTGGATTTATACTGGTCCGATTTTTCATTAAAAATCTCGCCTTTAGAGCAAGTAACATTATTGAAAAAATTTAACACAAATGAATTCCATCTAAATTCCCAAAATGTATTTTCTGTTAAAAATGCTATAAAAATTGCCAGTACACCTAATGGTAATTTCTACGGAAAAACTGGAACCGGTCGTGTCAACGGACAGGATATCAACGGCTGGTTTATCGGATATGTAGAAACTTCCGATAACAGCTATTATTTTGCAACCAATATCCAAAGTGATTCTAATGCAACTGGAAAAAAAGCATTTGAAATCACTTCTAATATCTTAAAAAAATTACATATATGGAATTAACAAATATGAAAGGGCTGATAGTTGTTATCAGTTCTTTCTTTTTATTCTATATTGATATTTGGGAACTTCTTTCGTACCATTATTCAGAATTTTATTCCCCATATATTTAAAACTCTTATCATCGTTGAACTTAACAGTCAGCTCACTTGTAATAACGGCATCATTACATATAAATGTATCACATACAGCATCAACAACCAACACACTGTTTCCCTCTCCGCTATCTCTTATTTCAACGACCTCCGGTAAAGATGTTCCAAATGAGTAGGGCTATAATTTAAACAGCCTAATCGTTCCCAGTCATAAGTTTGATGTTCCGAATCAAATACTGCCCATTTTTTAATTTGCTCCGCTGTTATCGGCAAAAACTCCATTATCAGATTTTCAAACTCTTCTGCCGGAATTCCACTTGAGTTACCTGAAAACTCATATCTCTCCCCGTATTTCATTCGATATAAATATTCATATAAACCATTATAATCTAACCCTTCCATATCAGATCTATCCCAATCAGAACATAAAAGATTATTCCCCTGATATCCAAGCAAATACACACACCTCTTTGAAACTTCCCTGCATTCATCACTTAAAGGTTTAATTCTTATCATAGAACTGCCATCAACCGCTTCTGATACTTCCGGATATTTTGGAACACATAGCGTATAACCAAACCAGCCTTTTTCTGTATATTTCCATTCTTCTATCCTTGTATACGAAACATATACAATAGATGGATTGTCGTTCATACCCCAAACAGCTTTCACAGCCAGCAAATACATATCTGTCCCATCATAATTGAATTTGAGTCTTTCTATCCCACCATCCCTGTTAATCCTATATAAGACGATATCTCCTGTCAGATCCTGTTCTGCTTGAAAAGAAATTCTTCCATTTTAGAATAATTAGCCATATTTGAATACGGCGCTGATGTAATAACAGGGACATTTTTTTCCTTTAATACTTCCTGCA
>ENA-OQHA01000582-OQHA01000582.1-human-gut-metagenome-genome-assembly--contig:-NODE-582-length-17774-cov-7.519465_pt1 | contig 17774 bp, 22 predicted proteins | sample MGYA00242558_ERZ504707 | MGnify/ENA primary metagenome ERZ504707 (study PRJEB26092, sample SAMD00036197) | human gut metagenome | host: Homo sapiens | study: EMG produced TPA metagenomics assembly of...
GCGCTGTGCCGAGATCTCGCGGGCCACCTGCTGCCGCAGCGCCGCCTTGCCCGCCGCATCGGCTGCACGTTCTTCGTCGCCGTGGTGACGGGTTGATCTCCAGTTCAATGGTCAGCTGCCGGATGGGGTGCGGCTCAATGGGCTGCACGAAACCGGTGTACTGCCCCACTTCCAGCGGCGGCAGCGCGTAGAACTGCGCCCCCGCCCGGAAGCCCTCGGCCCGGTTCACCGCCAGCAATTCAAAATCCGGGTCGGTCACCGGCACCACATGTACTCCCGTACCAGTTGCTCATACAGCGCCGAAAAGCCGCCCAGAATGGTGCGGTTCACCGCCTCGGTTCAGCAGACCATCCTCTTCCTGCGGCGCGTCCGGCTCCGCCTGCACCTGTGCAACGGCTGCCGCCAATTCCTCGGCACCGGCTGTGAATACCAGCCGGCAGTCGCCTGGCTCAGCCATGCCAAAATGTTCCAGTTTCATCCTCTTTTCCCCTTTCAGCGGGCAATGCCCACGGTCAGCACCAGCAGGGCCACACCTATCACGGCATACAGCACCTCGGCTCCCAGCGTGGCCCGGTCGCCTTCCACGTACATCTTCTCCGGGTCGTCGGGGTCATAGTATAAGGTGACGGTATCCCCCACCGCAAAGCTCTTGCCCCGCGCAGGCTTCGGGTAGTGCAGCCGAGTGGCTGCGCCTGCGGTGGTAAAGGCCAGCACATAGGCACCGCCATCCCGGCTCCGCACGGTGCCTCCACCGTGGCCGTGACCTTCTGCCCCTGCGTGCACAGCCTGCGCCGTGCCAGCACGCTGCGCAGAGCCATAAAGAACATGATGCCTGCTCCCAGCAGGAAAATAATGATATTGAACATTCTGCATTTCCCTCGTTTTCTCAGTCTGCGCGCAGGACACCCTCCCGGCGCGTCCTGTTTATTGTATCACACTTTGGCAAAAATTTCGCCCTGCAGCTGCCATTCAGAATGCATCAATTTTCAAGCAAAATTTTGTCGAGAAAAATTAAAAATAATGCTTGACAATTCTGCCATATCTGGTATAATAACTATCGTTCCGAGCATCACGGCTCACGAATACAACAGAATATGCGGATATTGGCGGAATTGGCAGACGCGATTAGATTCAGGTTCTAATCGGGGCAACTCGGTGGAGGTTCAAGTCCTCTTATCCGCACCATGACGAATGTTCTTACAGCATTTAGCTGTTAAAGAGCATTCGTCATTTTTTGTTTGCTAAATAGCGACATCACAGGGGGCGTAGTTCACAACTACGCCTTTTCTTGTATTCACCGACACATCGGGTGTCGGCAAAGGAAGTGCGCTTGGAATCTCAATGGTGCCCACGCAGTTGTAGTGAATGCGGAGCCGCTGCTCCCACACGCCGTTGACCTTTTCTGCATCGAACACTTCGATTTTTTCCACCAGTTCATTCAGCATCCGGGGTGTCAGCTTTTTTGCTCTGGTGTACTTGCGAACCAGCCTGATAAACATATCCGTTGTCATGGTGCGGCTGCTCTGCTTTTCGATTTCGGCGCGGAGCTGTTTGATTTTCTCGGTCAGCTCCTTTTGCTCGTCCTCATATCTCCGGGACATCCTGGAAAAGCGTTCATCAGAGATCTTGCCGGAAACATTGTCCTCATAGATGCGCTCAAAGAGGCCGTCCAGTTCTTCATCACGGGCAAGGAGTGCTTTCAACTCTTTCTCTTTCAGCTTGCGGTCGGCTTCGTCTGCCTGCTGGGAGTGCCCGATAACAGCCTTCAAAAAGTCGTCCTCATAGAGGCTGGCAAACTTGGTCAGCCGCCGAATCTCGCCCAGCACCACTTCTTCCAGAAGTCTACCCTGATGTAGTGGGTGGATTGGCAGGTGCCACGGTTGCCCTTGTAGTTGGAGCAGTTGAAATACTTGATTTCCGGGTTGCCCTGATTGAAGTGGAAGTGCAGATTGCAGCCGCAGTCTGCGCAGACAAGTAAGCCAGAGAACATATTGTGTTCTCCGTTGCTGGTACGGCGTTTGCGCATTTTTCCGCGCTTCTGCTGTACCTGTTCAAACACGGCACGTTCAATAATGGGTTCGTGAACATTTTGGAACACTACCCAATTTTCCGGGTCGTTATGAATCCGCTTCTTGTTCTTGTAGGACTTGGAGTAGGTTTTGAAGTTCAGAATATCCCCGCAATACTCCTGCTGATACAGAAGATGGGTAATCGTGGAGCCGTTCCACTTGGTAGCAGGCCGTGTTTTGGTTTTTCCGGGACGGCCAATGCCTTTCTGAATCCAGTAGGCCTGCGGCGTCAGGATGCCTTCCTTTTCAAACTGGGTAGCAATCTGTTCTGTGCCGAAGCCTCCAACGTCATATCAAAAATGCGCCGGACAACTTGTGCAGCTTCTTCATCAATGACCCAATACTTGGGATTGTTCGGGTCCTTGATATACCCATAGGAGGAAGTCCCATCGGTTCGCCGGAGTTGCCTTTGATTTTATTACTGATACGGCGTTTCTTGCTGATGTCGCGGGCATACCACTCATTGAACAGGTTTCGGATGGGTGCCAGTTCGTTTTCTCCCTCGGCCGTGTCGATGTTGTCCGAAACGGCAACAAGTCGGATGTCATGGTCCGGGAAAAATTCTTCTGTCAGCCGTCCGACCTCAATATAGTTTCGGCCCAGACGGGAAAGGTCTTTGACGAACACAGCGGAGGCTTTCCCTTGTTCAAGCTGCTGCATCATTTCAACGAAACCGGGACGGTTCATGGTCACGCCGGAAATGCCATCATCCAGAAAGTGGACCAGATTGGTATAGCCTTTTTCCTTTGCAACTTTGGTGAGCAGTTTCTTTTGGTTGCCGATGCTGTAACTCTCGCCCTCCAAATTATCATCACGGGAAAGACGCTCATAGAGAAAAGCGGTTGCTTCACGGGATTTCTTGTTACTCGACTGTTTCATACTCGCTCCTTTCTTGGGACAGTCGAATAGCAAATTCACTTGTACACCTATATTATAACACAATCCGCTTTCTCTGTCCGCTGCCTCCCGAAAGGTCATTATAATTTTTCGCTTTCGGATTTCATCAGCCGGAGAAGAACTTCTCCTAAGGTCTGGGAGCTTTCTTCTTTGAACACCGGCTCAACGATAAAGGAACGATTGCCAATACGATAAGTCGAATCCAGAGTAAGCATCTCTGGATTTTTTGTTTTTTCAGGGTTTGTCTTTTTCGCTTGCATCGTAAAAATCCCCTTTCTTAAAAATCAAAAAATGAGCCAACGGATGGCTGCTGGCGGCAGCCACGGGAATCTCACCCCTGCATTCCTCATGCAGCCCTACTCATTGCCTGTGACGCTCTGAACGCTCGGACTTTGACGGTAAGGGAGTATCAGCCTGTCGGTATGTCATGGCCCGCAAGCAGCCGCGCTTGCATTGCGGCATGGTGATGATCGCTCCACTTTTCAGAGAAAAGCATCATGGCGCACCCGCCGTCCGGCTCGATACAGACAGCAACGTATCCGTTTGCCCTATGATGCACCGCCATTGTCCTGCGGGCTTTCTTTGTCAAAGAACTAGAAAAGGCACCGTATGGAAAGGGGAACAGCACACGATGCCTACGTTGAATCAGGTCAAGTCAAAATCAAGGATAGCAATTATCAGTTTTGCTTCCAGACGATTGCGCAGTTCTTCATCAACTTGCAGACGAGGATAGCCGTCAGAGCCATAGCTCGTCCGAGTTGACAGTGCAGCAATGTAGCTGGAATAATGCCGGACTACCCGGCTCACTGCTTCGGCGTCTCCTGCAACAGCGGCAGCGATTATCGGGTAAGGAAGCAGCGATGCCCGTGTGTGCGCAGATTTAGTCATCCGCTTCACCTCCCATCAGCTTTTTCAGCAGCCGATAGGCTTTATACCTGCGAGTATTGACCGTTCTTCTGGCCATGCCCATGCACTTTGCTATCTGTTCGTCTGTCATCCATAGAAACCAGTGCATCATAAAATTTCCCGGTCTTTTGGTGACAGCCGTAGAAGTGCTGTGGCCAATCGGTCGTTCTCGATTAGCACAACAGCATTTCCCACGGGAAAAGCCGTATACTCCCATGAGTAACGATCGTAAACTGCAAGCTGGGCCACATCTGCCTCGGACAGTTCTTCCAAAGATGCAAAACGTTTTTGATGACGGCTGATCTGCCGATAGCCGTTACATGCCTCGCATTTCAACACCTTTTTGCAGTAGCTGTCAAAGGCGTGCTGCTTGTGTTCGTAGTAGCGGTTTGGTTTCAAGTTTTCACCTCCCTCGTGCTGGGAGGCAGCTCTTTTCTTCCCCTTTCGCTCACTACTCGTTCACCAACGGGTTCATTTGGCTGATTTTTAAGATTGGTATGAAAATTTTTCCTGCCGTTCATAGAATTGTTCCTTTCGTTCTGTTCGGGTTTATAGGCCGGAGCAAAACGAGGCGGAGAACGGCATCCGATACCCAATCGTAGGTTGTCAAAATGCGGGGCTTTATCGGATGTGAATTGAAGTATATAAAAAGCGAGCCACAACTCACTTCTATGAGTATGGCTCGCCCCTACGTTATTTGAATATTTTTTTTAATTGGTGTTAGGGCTTTTCGAGTGGGCGGTAAGCCCCATTTTATTTTGCGCTCCTTTATTTTGATACTCTTATCCATATAGCTCTTTGCTTCAAATTATGAGCTATAACTCACATAATGTGAGTTGTATGGTTATTTATATGAGCGATAGCACACTCTACAATGAGGTAGAGGTGATGTATAGTGAACAATCCTCTTGACTTGTTTGCATGGAAAGTGCGGTCAGAACGTAAGCGGCAGCATTTGACACAGAGAAAATTGGCTGAACGGCTCAATATGAACGCCCGTACAATCATAGATTTGGAAACCTGCCAGAGTAACCCCAAATTTGAAACGGTGGCTCTTGTCGCCAAAGAGTTAAATATCAGCGTGGATGCTGCCATTTTCCAGACATGGTAAATCAGACGGTTTCAAAAACAGTTGTAGACTTCTTTGCCGGGAAAAGTGAGGCGGAAATTGAAAAATATATTGCGCTTTGCAAACAGGCGGAAGCATTTCAAAAAGACGAATAACGCGGTCGGATATATCAATCCCGGCCGCGTTATTTTTTACCTATTTGTTTCTATGCGGACGGATTATGATATACGCACAATGGAACCTCCGCATCGCATACGCTGAATTTTGTTAAGCAAGGCTCCATCCAGCCGCATTCTTTCGGATGTTGACAAACTCCTGATAAATGCCGGGCTGCTTCAAAAGTTCTTCGTGCGTGCCCTGCTGTGCAATCTGGCCGTTGTCAATGACCAAAATCTGATCGGCATTCTGGATGGTATTCAGACGGTGGGCGATTACGAGAAGTGTCTTGCCCTTTACCAGTTCCGAGATGGCCTCCTGAATATAGCTTTCGTTATCAGTATCTACGCTTGCGGTAGCTTCATCCAAAATGATGATAGGGGCATCTTTCAAGATGCAGCGTGCAATCGAGATGCGCTGCTTTTCACCGCCGGAGAGTGTAGCACCGCCTTCACCAACTACGGTCTGGAATCCATCAGGTAACGCCATGATGAAATCATAGCAGCGGGCCTTCTTAGCAGCTGCATAGACTTCTTCCTCTGTGGCGTCCGGTTTGCCTATGCTGATATTGTTGTAAATGGTATCTTGGAATAAGTACACTCGCTGGAATACCATGCTGATCTGCTCCATCAGCTCTGCCAAAGGCACGTTCCGAATGTCCATACCTCTTATTATTATGCTGCCAGATTTTACATCCCAAAGCCGAGCCAGCAAATTGGCAATAGTAGACTTTCCGCTGCCAGAAGGTCCGACTAAAGCAGTCATAGAATCTTTCTTCAAGGCAAAGCTGATATGATGCAGAACTTCTTTGTCCTGATAAGCAAATACAACATCGTTAAACTGAACTTCTGGCTGTCCCGGCTGTGCCTGTGCAGGAAGATGCTGCTTGCCCGTGTCGGGAAGTTCAGGCTCATTCAGGACTGCTTCAATGCGGTCAAGAGCTGCATTCATAACGGTAAGGCGAGATGCTTCCCCATAAAGAGCTTTCAGCGGTCCAAAGAGGTCAAACACAAACAGCAGAACACCAAGCACATAGGCCAGCGGAAGTGCGCCGCGCTGTTCCAATACAATCGACAAGCCGAAAATCGCCGCAATACCAATGCCGTAAAGGATATTCAGACTCATTGTCCATGGTGTCATTTTCTGCTCAAAAGCAAGGGAGGTGTTTCTGGAACGCTGGAAATTGTCAGTCAATTCTTCTGATTTTTCGCCCAGCAGGTTGTAGCTCTTGATGACGCCAATGCCCTCCACAAAGGATAGCACCGCATCGGTCAGCCGTTCGCTCTGCTCCTGCCGCTCTGCGGCTTCCCGTAGGGAAACCTTGTTCATTCCTTTTGACACCAGCCATGCCAGAACCGTGACGGCGGCAGCAATCAAACCAAGCTGTACGTTCAAATAAAACATGAATACCAGCAGAATCAAGGAGGACAGCAGATAGCCCATCATGTTGCCCAGCGTACTCATAGCGACTTCTTCAATGAATACCATATCCGTGCTAAGAACAGAGCTGATTTTGCCAATGTTGCCGGAAGTAAAATAGCCCATCGGAAGTTTCCGCAGATGGCTGCCCAGTTCCATGCGTTTATCCGCAAACATCAAATATCCTGCGGCACTTTGCAGGCTGTCGCTGAGGTAATGAACAAGCATTTGCACCAACACTGCTGCGGCAAGTCCAAGGCCGATATAAAGGCAAGTCTGGCTGGTCAGTGTGTCAGCTGCAAAGCGGCTTAAAACTACAAAGGCAAGAACGATTGGCATTTTTGACAAAATGGATTCCAAAAACGCACAAACGAATGCACCTTGAATACGGCCTTTATAACGGCCGGAGAGTTTCAAAATTCTTGAAAACATCGCAAACATTTAGGCTCCCTCCTTTGCAGTGTGTACTTTCCATTCGGCACTGTCCTGTGCGGCTTTCCACAATTTCTGATATTCAGGGCAGGAGCGAATCAAATCCTGATGCTTACCCGCTGCTACCAATTTTCCGTGGTCGATGACACAAATTTGATCGGCATTCATAATGGCGGGCAGTTTGTGAGCAATCACCACGAGGGTCTTGCCTTTTACAAGTTCTGCAATGGCTGCTTCCATCTTTTCTTCATTTTCGGGGTCAGCATAGGCTGTTGCTTCATCAAGAACTACAATGGGGGCATCCTTTAAGATTGCCCGCGCCAGAGAAATACGCTGACGTTGACCGCCGGAGAGCATTTTTCCGGCATCGCCTGCCATGGAGTGAATGCCCTGCGGAAGTTTTTCAATGAACTCCATGCACTGAGCTTTCTTTGCGGCCTCTATTACTTCTTCATCCGTTGCAGTCAACCGACCGAGCCGGATGTTTTCCAGCAGAGAAGTATTAAACAAATACTGATCCTGCGCCACATAGGAGATACGACTGTTCAATGCTTCAAGGCTCATATCGCAAAGTTTCTGTCCGCCGATGGAAATGCTGCCCTTTTGCGGGTCATAATAGTGAATCAGCAGTTTTGCCAAGGTACTCTTGCCGGAGCCAGATTCACCGACAAGAGCAGTTTTTTGTCCAGCCTTTGCCGTAAAGGAAATATCATGGAGAACTTCATCCTCAACCACCGCGGGCTTTCCATCCGGGCTGGGCTGTGTTGTCTGGTAAGCGAAAGAAACATGGTCGTAAGTAATGGTGTCATCTATTCCATGGAATCTATCATTCGTCTGCTGAAGTTCCGGCGCATCCAACACCTGCTCCAATGCGGAGATTTTATAGTTGAGCTGGGGCATGGTTGGCAGAAAGCCAAGAGATTTCAGCAGCGGCATACCGATACTCAAAGAAAGACACAGCACCAAAATCAAATTGGGCAGAGCCGACCAGCCGCAGAGGACAAACCATGCACCCACAGGCAGGGTCAGGATGATGGTACAAGGAAGCAGGCTGCTGTAAATCGCCATCCACGGCCATGCCGCCCTATACCATGCCAGTGTATAGTTCCGATAATCTGATATATCTTTGCGGAACCGTTCGTAAGAATCTGCGTCTTTATTGAAAACCTTGACGACTTCCATACCGTTGATGTACTCAATAATGGTATTGTTCATCTTTTGCCCGGCCATATAGTAAGGTCCCATTTTCTTCATACCAACGGAATACATCGTCATCATGGCAACTAAGCTAAGCGGAATGGATGCCAAAGATAACAGTGCCAGCTTCCAGTCTACAAAGAACATTGCCACATAAACTGCAATGGGAACCATCAGGTTGGCGATGCCCTCCGGCATAGAGTGTGCCAGCAGAACTTCCAGACTGTCTACATCGTCCACGAACAGCTTTTTCACGGTGCCAGTGCCTTTGTCCTGAATAACGCCCAGCGGCAGTTTTTCAAACCGTTTTTGCAGAGCCGTCCGCAGGCGGAGCAGCGTGTCATAAGCTGCTTTATGAGAGAGATTCAGGCCCCAGCCATAGAAAAGAGCTTGCAGCACTAGACATACCAAGACCAGTATGACATGCTGGATGATAAAGGAAGCGGTGATTGCCTCCCCCATGACCAGCGGTGCAATTACCTGATATGCCAGCACAAAGGGAAAAACACCCAGCAGAACACTGACCAGCACGATGGCCGTTGCAGCATAGAGGCCTTTTTTATGAGGTCCGGCATATTCAAATACTTTTTGGAACATAAGTCCAACCTCCTATCATGTGAAATATTTTTCAGAAAGAGATTTCAAAACCGTTGGCGATAACTGCTGATTTTGAATTGTTCCATCGTCATCCAGCTGCACAACCTCTGTGCAAGTACGGACAATAAATTCAAAATCATGGGAAACCACGAACACGATCACCCCGGAATCGGAAAGCTGTTCAATCAGCTTGCTGACACGCACCATAGAATCATAATCCAAGCCGCTGGTGGGCTCATCGAAGTAGATTGCGGGGCTGTCCTTTACGATTGCCACTCCGATGGTGACCCGTTGTTTTTGACCGCCTGAAAGCGATGCTGGGTGTCTTTCCCGATAGTCCGACAGTTCCAATGCGTTCAATACTGTATCTATTTTTTCTTTGCAATCTTCCTGCATTCCAAGGGAAAGTTCTTCTTCCACGCTGCTGGCAAAGAGTTGATAGTCTGTATCCTGCATAACAAGATAGGAAAGTGACCGCCGCTGCCGGGGTGTGAGCTTTTTTCCATCAAGACGAACTTCTCCATGCCGCTGTTTCAACAGGCCAGTCAGAATAGACAGGAGCGTTGTTTTTCCGGCACCATTATGGCCTAAAATGCCTATCACGTCCCCCGAATGAGCTTCAAAGCTGACATTTTGGAATACTTCTGGTCCTTTCTTGTAGGCAAAGCCTAAATCGTGGACTTCTAGTAAGTGCGTTGTATTTTGAGAATGCGGCTTTTCCTGATAATGCTCTGCATCACGTTCCGGATATGCGGTCCGCAGACCATAAGAAATTCGTGTTTCTTCGGGCAAAGAGCAAAACTGTTCCCTTGTGAACTCATGCTCAATTTTTCCATTCTGTATCAGAAAAGCTCTGTCAATCAAATCTCGCAGATAGTAAAAGCGGTGTTCTACTACAAAAATGGTATAGCCGGCACTCTTGAGCTTTTCCATGATTTCAGCAAGCCGTTTGGTGGCGGCATAGTCCAGATTGGCCGATGGTTCATCAAAGATGTAGACCTTTGGGGCAAGCGCATAAACAGAGCCAATCGCAATCTGCTGTTTTTCTCCGCTGGATAACGCAAAAATACTTCGATTCAGGTATTCGACCAACTCCAATTCTTTGGCTGCTCGTGCAATCCGGTCAATGGTTTCCTCACGGGCCAGTCCGAGATTTTCACAGCCGAACGCCAATTCTCGTGTGGTATCGGTCATAAAAAACTGTGAGCGTGGGTCTTGAAAGACAGTTCCTACCTGTCCGGCCAGTTCGGAGGGCTTCATTTCCAAAAGCGAATGTCCATCCATAAGCAGATCGCCTTTAATTTCACCGGGGTAAAAATGTGGAATAAGTCCATTGAGGGAACGAATCAACGTTGTCTTGCCGCAGCCACTTCGCCCGGTCAAAAGAATAAACTCGCCGGTCCGTACAGTCATGTCAATGCCGCGGAGGGTAAAATCTTTGCTTTCTTCATAACGAAAGCTGAAATTCTGGAATGAGATCATCGTCATACCCTCCATAAAATGATTTTGCCGATTTGGGTCTGGTCAATAAAAAGCAGTCCGACCAAAAAGAGGATACCAAGCAGTGATACCACAATTTCCGGCCATGCAAAACGAATCGGGCGCAGTGCATACCGCTTACATTCCAATTCCAGACCACGCGTTGTGCCGGAGGCCGCCAGTTCATCGGTAACTTTCAAGCAGCGCATCAGCAACGGTATCAAAATGTACTCTATGGTTGCTAATGGGTGACATACCCGCTTCCACACTGTATCGCTGATACCGCGAATATCCATTGTGCTTCGGATTTGCCGATATTCAATCCGTAGGGTAGGAATATAACGGAACATGACCACAAGCGGAATCGTAACTGCCTGCGGCAGCCGCATTCTTTGGAGGGCTACCATCAAGTCATCCATATAAGTGGTCCGCAATATCCAGAGCCCCATCATTACAATGGGAATCAGTTTCAGAACGGTCACGCCAAATACGCTCATAATCACGCTCAAAACTGGAACTTGCACATAGCGGAGCAAGGCATTAAGATAAGCCACAACGATATAAGTTATTATCATTTTTGCGGCCCATTTTCCGCCATTACCTAAGGCAATGAACAGCCCATAAACCAGCATGAGCGCAAGGCTGACCACTTCTCCGGCCAGAAAATAACTGACAAAACCGATACAGACTAAGAGAAGAATTTTGCAGCGCGGGTCCAGAAGCGCAGTTCCATGAAGGGGCTGTCGCTCAATAATTTGTTTGATTTGTGTTTCATCCATTCTGATGCCTCCTTATCAACAGCAGAGCGCGGGACTACTTCCAGCCCCGCGCTCTGAAATCAGGCAGCCCGTTTGCCTGCGTTTGTATGATGGATTTTCAGGGGGCTGTTCTTGTTATTTTACAGAAACGAGTCCAGCCTTGATGAAATGCTTTTTCAATGCTTTCTGGCCGATAAATCCGCCAATCAGGCCGCCCACCAGTCCAGCAGCAACAATGACTACCAGCATGGGAACAGAAGTGATATTGAGCATTCCCTGAATGTACTCCGGGGCAATATTGTTTTTCTCCATTGCGCCAACAAACGCACTTTGAAGAAATTTGATGGGGCAGATAGCACTAAAAGCAAAAATAGCACTGAACAGCGCATAGGCCGCCATCATGGACTTCATTGTGATTTCATTTCGGCCCATGATCAGAAAATCGCAGATGACACCGCCAATTACCAAGCCGATGGGAATGAACCAGAAAGCACCTACCAGCAGGAACAGGATAGCCTGAATTGCGGCACAAATGGTAAACACTCCTTCTTCGGAACTTTGGCCAGCAGAAGCATCATAACGATGCCATTCGGAATAGCCACAACGGACGGATAAAACACGTTGGTCACTGGGCCAGCCACGCTCATAATAGTGCTGAAAATCATGCAGATAATCCACATGAGCGCTGTCAGGATGCCAATGAGAATAAAGTCTTTCGCATTCAACTTTTGTTTCATTTTTATGCCTCCTCGCTTTTATCGGAAAATAAAAAATGCGATGTGGTTATTTGAAACTAACCACATCGCAAATTGTACCAATTTAGATTATCAAATCCAACCCAAAACCTACCCGTTTTGACCCAAAAACAGTCAGAAGCTACTTTTTATGGGTATCAAATCGGCTTTCACGGTAGTTCTTTGGTGCCACACCATATCGCTTTTTGAAAGCGGCGGCAAGATTGCTGGGCTTTCCGTAGCCAACGATTGCTGCAATCTCGCTTACATTTCGGTCCCCCTCCAATAGCAGCTGTGCTGCCTGTGTCAAACGCTGTTCAATTATGTATTGATGAATAGGCATACCATAAAATGATGAAAAACCGCGTGTCAATTTTGTTGTGCTTAAATGCACCAGATGGGAAAGTTCTTCACAGGATGGGGCAAACGCAAGCTGACTGTCTATAATCCGTTTAGCTTCCATAATGGCAGTCCGTTCCGTTCTGGACATGGAAACATTTTTTCCCATTAGAATATCCAATTCAAGGACTTCGCCTAAATAAATAGACAATAGCTCCAGAAGTTTTCCGTCAAGATATAAGTAACCCAATCCTCCACGGTATTGTGTAAATTGGCTTGTTTCCGCTAGAATTTGTTCCATGATGGGGGTCACAGGAACTTTTGAAATGCCATCAAGAAGTTTCTTTTCGTAAGCCGTTGCTTCCTGCCCATCAAAATAATCTGTGAGCAGCTGCGAGAAATAGGCAATCGGAATTTTTATACTCTTAAATGAAAAATTGCTATCCTTTTTATAGCAGGCATATTCGGTTCCGCCATGTCCCGCATAGATGCAGGATTCATTTTTTTGAATCGTAATGGAACGCTTTTCATCCATGATGCCCCAAGAGATTCCATCATTCAGGCAGAAGATAATCTGCATATAATCTTTACTGACGGTTCCTTGTACATTCATATCCGACTGGTAACACATTTGCCAATCCGAAAAGATGATGCCGTGCTTGATTTGGGTCTGAGCAATTCGTCCTTTCCCCATATCAGACGGAATATCTATTGAAATCGTTTGGGGCGAATTGGCTATCAGGTCGTTGTATAGCTTACCAAGATAGTGACTTCCGTGCGTCATAGGATGAGGTTCACCTCCCATTTTGGTTAGTCTTTGCTAATTATGATACTTTATTTTTGCATCACAGTCAAGATGTAGCCAAAAGACAGGGTTTGAATTGTAGTATTAGTAGAGGGTATGGTCTAGGGAAGAACTTACAGAGCAAGCATAGGAAGTGTGTACCCACTTCCGTATTTTGCTCTGCAAAACAGCTTGTTGGGAAGTGTCCCGAACCCTCAAAACGGAAAGGAGAGTAAAACGAATGGAAGGCAGAAAACGAACCGTGCAGGTCAAATTTTATGTGACGGAAGAAGAACGGAGGTTGATTCGAGAAAAAATGAAATTGATACCAACCCGGAATATGGCCGCCTATCTGCGAAAGATGGCGATAGATGGTTATGTTGTCCACATCGACACCACCGACATCCGGGCGCAGACCGCCGAACTGCAAAAGATTGGTGTCAACGTCAATCAGATCGCGCGGCGGCTGAACAGCATGGGGCCGCTGTACACACAAGACGTTGCGGACATCAAGGGAGCATTGGCGCAGATATGGCAGTTACAAAGATACATCCTATCAAGTCAACGCTGAAAAAGGCATTGGACTACATCGAGAATCCGGCCAAGACGGATGAAAAAATGTTGGTGTCCTCCTTTGCCTGTGCCTACGAAACCGCAGACATCGAATTTGAATTGCTGTTGTCACAGGCCATGCAGAAAGGCAACAATCTGGCCCACCACCTGATACAGTCTTTTGCGCCGGGCGAAACCACGCCGGAGCAGGCCCACGAGATTGGCCGGCAGCTTGCAGATGAAGTCCTGCAAGGCAAATACCCGTATGTGCTGACCACGCACATTGACAAAGGGCACGTCCACAACCACATCATCTTTTGCGCCGTGGACATGGTGAACCAACGAAAGTATGTTTCCAACCGACAGAGTTATGCCTACATCCGGCGCACCAGCGACCGGCTGTGCAAGGAACATGGTCTGTCTGTGGTGATGCCTGGTCAAGACCGGGGCAAAAGCTATGCCGAGTGGGATGCACACCGCAAGGGCACGAGCTGGAAGGCGAAGCTGAAAACCGCCATAGATGCAGCCATCCCGCAGGCCAAGGATTTTGACGATTTTCTGCGGCTCCTGCAGGAGCAGGGCTACGAGGTCAAGCGTGGCAAGTATGTTTCGTTTCGCGCACCCGGACAGGAGCGGTTCACCCGCTGCAAAACGCTGGGCGAAGCCTACACCGAGGAAGCTATCACCGAGCGCATCAAAGGGCGGTTTGCGGAGCGGAAGCCCAAAGAAAACCAAAAAATTTCGCTGCGGATTGATTTGGAGAACAGCATCAAGGCTCAGCAGTCCGCAGGGTATGAGAAGTGGGCAAAACTCCACAATCTGAAACAGGCTGCCCGGACGCTGAACTTCCTGACCGAGCACGAAATCGAAAGCTACCCGGATTTGGAAAGCCGGGTGGCCGAGATCACCGCCGCCAGCACCGAAGCTGCCGCCGCGCTGAAAGCGGCCGAACGCCGGCTTGCAGAAATGGCCGTGCTGATAAAGGATGTCACCACCTGTAAGGAACTACGCCCGTTGGTGCAGGAGTATCAGCGGGCCGCTGACAAAAAGCAGTTCCGGCACAAGCATGAAGGCACCCTGATTCTCTATGAAGCAGCGGCCAAGGCCCTGAAAGAACAGGGCTTTCAAAAGCTGCCCGACCTTTACGCGCTGAAAGCCGAGTATAAACAACTGGCCGAGCAGAAAGACCAGCTGCAACGGCAGTATGCCGAAGCCAAACGCCAGATGCAGGAGTATGGTATCATCAAGCAGAATGTGGATGGCATTCTGCGGACAGCACCGGGAAAGGAGCAGATGCAGGAACGGTAAGCTGTGCAAGTTTTCCTCGCAATCGGCTGACAGTTCAGACAATATCTGCTATAATTAAAACAATGATTCTTAGAAAAAATCCTCAACTGGAAAGGAGATTTTTCAATTGGACAACAACCTCATTCCGTATCAGCCTGTATCTCCGATATTAAAAATTTGATTGCCGCAGGTCAGAACGTTGCCTATAATGCAGCCAACCGTGCAATGATTATGACCTACTGGAACATTGGAAAACGCATTGTTGAAGAAGAACAGAGCGGTGCCGAGCGTGCAGAGTATGGAAAGCGTTTAATTCCAGTTCTTTCGGCAGAACTCACAAAGGAATTCGGCAACAGCTATTCCAGCCGAAATCTTCACTATTACCGTAAATTTTACCATTGCTTCCCTGATTCCAAGATTGAACACGCGTGTTCAAAATCTTAATTGGTCACATTTTCGGGCTTTGCTTCGTGTTCCCGATGAAGATGCCCGTATTTGGTATATGAATGAAGCGGCTAATGAAAATTGGAGTGTTCGCACCCTTGACCGCAACATCGGCACACAGTATTATTATCGGTTGCTCCATTCTCCGAAAAAAGAAGCCGTCATTGCAGAAATGAAAGAGAAAACGGTAGCAGAACCCAAGCATCAGTTTGAACTTCTCAAAAGTCCCATTGTGGCAGAATTTTTAGGCTTTCGCACCGAGGATTCCTTTGCAGAGTCCGATTTGGAGTCTGCAATTCTTTCTCACATCCGGGACTTCCTCATGGAAATGGGAAAGGGATTTGCTTTCGTGGCCCGGCAGCAGCATATTGTGACCGATACGGAAGATTACTACATCGACCTTGTGTTTTACAACATCGAACTGAAATGCTATGTTCTGATTGACTTGAAGATGGGGACGATCACCCATCAAGATGTCGGCCAGATTGATATGTATGTTCGGATGTACGATGAACTCAAATGCAAAGAGGGTGACAACCCCACGATCGGCATTCTGCTGTGTGGCGAAACCAGCGAGGACATCGCGCGATACTCTGTCCTGCATGATAACGACCACCTGTTCATGTCGAAGTATCTGACTTACCTGCCCACTAAAGAACAGCTGCGGGTTGAAATTGAGCGGCAGAAAAATATTTTCTATATGCAACATCCTAAATTAGAGAAAAACGATAACTAATTGGAACTGAAAATGTTATTGAATCCATGGAGGACACAATGAAAAAAACTGAATTACTTATAAAATCACGAGAAGCCATGATGTCGGCTGTTCAGTTGTACAATAATCCTCAAATCACGTTTAAATCAGAAACATTTATTACATTGGCAATTATTGCTTGGACTTATTTACTTCATGCATTCTATGCCAATGAAGGCATAGATTACCGTTATTTTCATAATAAGGGAAAGAAAAAAGTATATGATAAGACAAAGCATGGAGCTTATAAACATTGGGAGCTTGAGCGTTGTCTGGATTGTCAAGATTCTCCAATCGATTCCATAACTGCTAGCAATCTTAAATTTTTAATCGGAATACGGCACGAGATTGAGCATCAAATGACCAAAAAGATAGATGCATCTATCAGTGCAAAACTTCAAGCATGTTCGATCAATTACAATTTTTACATCAAAAAATTGTTTGGAAATGTATTTGGAGTTGATCAGGAACTCGGACTTGCTATTCAATTCTCACCCATAGAAGCCGAACAGAAAGAGCAACTTTTCCGCAATGAAAAACTATCAAATAACATAAAAAATTTTATAACAGAATTTGAGGACTCTTTAAGCGAGGATGAACTTGGTAATACACATTATGCATATCGTGTTGTATTTGCACGCGTAGATGGAAAGCGTGTTAACAGCACAACAGATCAGGTTATTACATTCGTACGAGCGGATAGTCCGCAAGCGCAAGGATTAAATGCTGCGTATACACTAATAAAAGAAACTGAAAAGAAAAAATACCTTTCAAAAGATGTAGTCAAATTGATGAACGAAAAAGGATATACTTGGTTCAACACTGGAGATATGACTGCATTTTGGAAGAACGAGCTAAAGAATAGAGAAAAATATGGAATCTATATTACCAAAAATCAATGGATGTGGTATGAAAACTGGCTTCCAGTTGTGGAAAAACATTGTCAAGAAAAGGAATTGCAAAGACACGAAGAAGCCAAAATCACATATACTCCATCCGAAATTGTTGATATTATGAAAAAGAAAGGATATTCCCGTTTTAATGTATGGTGGTTTAATCAAATATGGAAAAACGAGCTCGGCATCAAAAAAGAAAGCACAGAATATGGCTGTCCTTTGAAATATGGACATTTTGGATGGTATGAATCAATCATACCACTAATAGAGGATTACTGCAAAAAGAATACTGGAAGATTAAAATAGAAAACGCCGGACACAGCAGCCACAAGGCCACCGTGTCCGGCTATTTCTGTGTTGACAATGGCACATTACTTTCTCTAAAAATAATGTGTCATTGTCGAGCTGGCGGTATCACTCACTCGTAAAATCAAACCTCTGTCCGTCAAAGGCAGCATCGGTCATGCGCTCCAACTTTGCAATGGTGCCATTTGCCAGCTGCCGCATTTCCGTGTTCATACCCGGTAGAGCGGTTAGCATTCGCGCTATCGTCCGGCGGCGATCAGGGGTGTGGTACATACAGATCAAATTTTCTTCTTCCACGCTAAAATTCATAGTCAGACCTCCATTTCATGTTTCTTGCTGCGGGCTGCTGCCCTTTTCGGGCTGGCGGCCTGTTTTGTTTCGGAAAGCTGCTTGCGGACAGAAGCGCGGGGCTTGCAAATGCCCTTGTCCCGGTTCTCGTTTTTGTCAACCAGCGCGTAGATGCCAAAACGGTCTTTCGCGCTGGACAGGTGCAGGGACTTGTACGGCAGCATGGCAAGCAGCTGGTCCGTGTCCCGGCTGGATGCCAGCTTGGTGAAATAGGGCGATACCTCTACCATGAAATGATTCTTGTCCGGGCTGTTGGGAGCAGCCAGACGCTTCATATCGGCTACGATACGCTGTCGCCTCGGCCTCGATCAGCGTGTGCATGCCGCAAGATGTTCTTGAAATCACCGGGCT
>ENA-OQHA01000584-OQHA01000584.1-human-gut-metagenome-genome-assembly--contig:-NODE-584-length-17723-cov-5.353660_pt1 | contig 17723 bp, 18 predicted proteins | sample MGYA00242558_ERZ504707 | MGnify/ENA primary metagenome ERZ504707 (study PRJEB26092, sample SAMD00036197) | human gut metagenome | host: Homo sapiens | study: EMG produced TPA metagenomics assembly of...
TATCTTCAATCCCAAAGATACGAAGCCAGCGGCTAATTGTGGTACGTTTCAGACCTTTTTCACGTTCAAATTCACTGTGATTCTGAGAAGAACACATGTATTCTTCCAGATAAGACAGACATTCTGCCTTTGAATACTTCGATTTACGCATGTTACTAAATAAATTGTGTCAACTTATTTAGTACACTACAGGCGTAAAAATCAACAGGGAACCGCTTTTTTCATACCAAAATCATGGATATTCAATAAAAAGACTTACTTTTGCGGAAGATTGCCCTTGTAGTTCAACGGATAGAATAGAAGTTTCCTAAACTTTAGATTCGGGTTCGATTCCCGACGAGGGTACAAAAAATAAGCTGCTCTCCCTTGAAGGAAAAGCGGCTTATTTTTTTGCCTGCAGCAAGTAACGGATTACTTACGAAGACCAAGTTCTTTAACAATAGCACGGTATCTTTCGATATCACGGCTCTTCAGGTAGTTCAGCAAAGAACGACGCTTACCTACCAAAGTTGTCAAAGCTCTTTCAGTGCTATAATCTTTTCTGTTGAGCTTCATGTGCTCAGTCAGGTGAGAAATACGGTATGAAAACAATGCTATCTGCGCTTCAGGTGAGCCAGTATCAGTGTTAGACTTTCCGTACTTTCCAAAGATTTCTTGTTTTTTAGCTGCGTCTAAATACATAATTTGACTATTTATTAAAATGTATAAATTTGATTTGCGGATGCAAAGGTAAGCATAATCTTTCAGACTACAAGCGTTTTACATCTTTTTTTCATACCCGGAAGAAGAATTCCTTTGAAAGCCCTGACGGAAGTTTCTTCCCCATGAAGACCGGCATCTGCAGTCCAGTTTCCGCCAAAAAATATAAAAACCCTGCATAAAATACCCGCCTTTCGCTGAAAAACAGTAATTTTGCACACAATTATATATAGGTATAGTATGCAAGACATTAGAAACATTGCCATTATTGCTCACGTTGACCACGGAAAAACAACTCTGGTGGACAAGATGATGCTGGCGGGACACCTGTTCCGCAACGACCAGACCAACGGTGAACTGGTTTTGGATAACAACGACCTGGAGCGTGAAAGAGGTATAACCATTCTTTCTAAAAACGTATCCATCAATTACAACGGTACAAAAATCAACATTATCGATACTCCGGGACACGCCGACTTCGGTGGAGAAGTGGAACGTGTCTTGAACATGGCCGACGGATGTATTCTGCTGGTGGACGCTTTTGAAGGTCCGATGCCGCAGACCCGCTTCGTGCTTCAGAAAGCCCTGCAGATTGGATTGAAACCTATCGTAGTGGTAAACAAGGTAGACAAACCGAACTGCCGTCCGGAAGAAGTATATGAAATGGTGTTCGACCTGATGTTCAGCCTCAACGCCACAGAAGACCAGCTGGACTTCCCGGTAATCTACGGTTCTGCCAAGAACAACTGGATGGGTGAAGACTGGAAAACCCCGACCGGCACCATCACTCCGCTGCTGGATGCCATCGTGAAATACATTCCGGCTCCGAAACAGCTGGAAGGAACTCCGCAGATGCTGATTACTTCACTTGACTATTCTTCTTACACCGGACGTATCGCCGTAGGCGCGTGCACAGAGGTACGCTGAAAGAAGGCATGAACATCACCCTGGCTAAACGCGACGGTACATTGGTGAAATCTAAAATCAAGGAAGTACATACCTTCGAGGGTCTGGGCCGCAAGAAAGTAGAATCTGTATCTTCTGGCGACATCTGTGCCATCATCGGTGTGGAAGGCTTCGAAATCGGTGATACCATCTGCGACTTCGAAAATCCGGAACCGCTGCCACCTATCGCCATCGACGAACCGACCATGAGCATGCTGTTCACCATCAACGACTCTCCGTTCTTCGGTAAGGAAGGAAAATACGTGACTTCACGCCACATCCACGACCGTCTGATGAAAGAGTTGGACAAGAACCTGGCGCTGCGCGTACGCAAGACGGAAAACGAAGACGGAAAATGGATTGTTTCCGGACGTGGTGTACTCCACTTGTCTGTATTGATTGAAACCATGCGTCGTGAAGGCTACGAACTTCAGGTAGGACAGCCGCAGGTTATCTTCAAGGAAATCGACGGTGTGAAGTGCGAACCGATTGAAGAACTGACCATCAGCGTGCCCGAAGAATTTGCCAGCAAGATGATTGATATGGTAACCCGCCGTAAAGGTGAAATGGTATCCATGGAAACTCAGGGCGACCGTGTAAACATTGAATTCGACATGCCGTCACGCGGTATCATCGGTCTGCGTACCAACGTGCTGACTGCTTCTCAGGGAGAAGCCATCATGGCTCACCGTTTCAAGGAATACCAGCCGTTCAAGGGCGACATTCCTCGCCGTACCAACGGTTCAATGATTGCCATGGAATCAGGAACTGCCTTTGCTTACGCCATCGACAAGCTGCAGGATCGCGGTAAGTTCTTTATCTATCCGCAAGACGAAGTATATGCCGGACAGGTGGTAGGTGAACACGTTCATGAAAACGACCTGGTGATTAACGTAACCAAATCAAAGAAGCTGACCAACATGCGTGCTTCTGGTTCTGACGACAAGGCCCGTATCATTCCGCCGGTTATCTTCTCACTGGAAGAAGCACTGGAATACATCAAGGAAGATGAATACGTGGAAGTAACTCCGAAGAGCATGCGTATGCGTAAAGTCATTCTGGACGAAACGGAACGTAAACGTGCCAACAAGAACTAATTCATTCTTTATATAAAAGTAAACCGACTTCAGAGGTTCTCGCCTCGTGAAAGTCCGGTTTACTTTTTATATGCTGTTTTGAGTTATTCTCTATAAACCAGCTCATTGTTGTTCATCCGCTGCATATACTGCTGGATAATTGACTTCAACTGGGTTTCCATTTCTTTCCGCACTTCCTGCGGCATGCTGTCTTTCACATCGTCCTTCATCAGCACGTCTGTACGGAAACGATAGGCATGAATCACTTTTTCTCCGTCGAACTGAATCAGATAATCACCTTTCAGGAACTGGTAGATGCCACTTGAAGGCAAATAATTTACAGCAAACTTCTCTGAAGCAGGTGTATGAAATGCATCCTGCCCAAAGCCCACATAAGGGCGATCATAGCCAAGTATGCCCAACACTGTAGGCATAATATCAATCTGGTCTACTATCTTCTCTTTATCCAAGCCCTTCAACTCTGGAAGCCCAGGGGCATAAAAAATGACAGGCACATTATAATAACCTAAATCTGTCACATACTCCGGATAGCAGTTTCCACTGGTATGGTCTGCCGTAATTACAAACAACGTATTTTCAAACCAAGGCTGCTTTTCGGCCTTTTCAAAAAATCGCTGAATGGCATAATCAGAATAAGCCACCGTTTCAAATAAAGGATCATCTCCCGTAGGAAATTTGCCTTTATAACGTTCAGGCAAATCAAAAGGACCATGAGAGGTGGCCGTAAACACAGATGTGACAAAAGGCTCTTTCATTTCCGACATCCGGTCACAATAGAACTGCAAGAATTCTTCATCCCAAATAGCCCAAGTCCCGTCAAAATCCGCATCGCCATTGTAATTCGGGTCCTCATTATATTCGGTACGACCAAAATATTTCTGGAAACCCACGGAACGGGCAAAAGCCTGGAAACCCATTGAACCGTTCATCGCGCCATGGAAAAAAGCAGATGAATATCCCTTGTTTTTGGTCAACTCACCAGCAATGCTGGATACATCATTCAAAGCCGAAGGAGTCAAAAAGAAAGGTTCTACAAAGCTTGGTATAGACGACAATACCGACGGCATCCCATCAATACTCTTGCGGCCATTGCTATATGAATACTGAAAAGTCAGACTCTTTGCCAGCAATGAATCAATAAAAGGAGTATAACCCTTGTAAGCCCCGTTTTCCAGCTGAGGATTCAATGAGCCTACATGCTGTTTACTGAATCCCTCCCAGATAATTACCACTACATTCATCGGGCGGAAAGCAGTTGGATCGGCAGGGAAACGCACTGGAGAATAAGCTGCAACAGCTTCTGCCTCAGGCAAATAATCAGGAATGACAAACGTCGCTTTCCCCAACGTGCGGAACAAAGAGAATGGTGTATTTAACACCAGACCCGCATCCAAAGGACGCTCTACGTATTGATTGGCATTACTCAAGGTAATAGGACGAGTAGCGGTAGTCATACCTCCACGCATACCAAACACTGTAAAAGGAATAGCAATCAACAGAGTTACCAGTTGTACCACATAATAAGGCATTTTCTGTTTCACAGGAACCTTAGGCGAGCGATACAGCTTATATATTACATAAAACAGCACAGCAGCCAACAATACCAGATACCAATAGGTAGCAAACTCATCTAAAAAAATAGAAGTTAGTTTCCCGTCTCCCTCATTCCGAAATTCCTGCAAAACCGTCATCGTAGTACGTCTTCCGGTAAAACGAAAATACACACAGTCTATTAGATTGGTTATCAGGAAAAAGGTATTTACACTGGTAAATACCCAGCGTACAATCTTATAAAATACAGGAGTCTCTTTCCAATGTAAAGGAAACAAGAACAACAAAATAAATAAAGCATTACTATAAAGGATGGCAGTAGTATCAAAAATAATACCTGCCCCGAAAAGGCTCATGGCATATCCAAAAGTCAAGTGCTCGCTAAATGTATCCCAATTTACACATAGAAACACCAGCCGGCTTAATGTATAACATACATAAACAAGCAATAAATTCCAAACCAGTGACAATACATTGGAAAACAATTCTTTCTTCATCATTTCTCACCTTTTTATAAATACTGAACGGCAAAAATAACGATAAATTTGGAGAACTTCGTATCTTTGCCTTCTAAACCAAACAAAGATGAAGAAAAAACAACGTATCACCCTTGGAGTCTCCGTCCTCATTTTACTTGTATTAGGTTTTTGGGTTCATTCCCGCTGGCATGTATGGTTTGGTAATCCGGAAGAACCGGCTTATCTACCACTCAACGCTCCCGGAAGAGTACTGTTGACATTTGGAGACAAAGAAGAACTTTCACGTAACATCAGCTGGCAATACGATTCTGTAGTTGCCTCTTCATCTTTTGTAGAGTTAATCGACACTCTGGCTAAAGATACTTTACGGATAGAAGCAAAGGGAGAAGTGTTCCAGTCACGTAGCGGCAAAGCTGCCTATTACACAGCCCGCTTACGCTCACTTAAACCAGCTACCTTTTACAGCTACCGGGTAAGTAACAACGGAAAATATTCTCCATGGTACAATTTCCATACCTATAACCAGACCACCCGTAACGATTACTCCTTCATCTATGTAGGCGACGTGCAAGATACTATAAACGGAAAAGCCAATCAGTACCTGAAAGAAGCATTACAGGCACATCCTAAAACAGAATTCTTTGTCTTTGGAGGTGACCTGACTGAACGTCCTATGGATTCATACTGGGCAGAAACATTCTCTGGTCTTGATTCCATCGGGCAGTACTATCCTGTTTTAAATGTAACCGGTAATCATGAATACCTGAAATATGCCATCCGCAAACTGGAACGTCGTTTCCCATTGGTATTCTCCTACTTTCAAGACTCCATGGTAGGCGACAATCAAGTGTATACACTTAGGTATAATGACCTGCAACTCTTTTTGCTCGACAGTAACCGGGAGTTCTTTTACCTGTGGTCACAAAAGGAATGGCTGGAAAAAGAACTTCAGACAAGTGATGCACGATGGAAAATTGTAGTCTTGCATCATCCATTATATTCCGTCAAAGGCAAATACAACAATCTGGCACAAAAAACGATTTTCAACTCACTTATCCAAAAATACAATGTGGACCTCGTCCTGCAAGGCCATGAACACGCTTATGCCCGAATGACGCTTCACGATGAACAGGGAAGTGCAACACCTCCAGTTTACACTGTCAGTCACTGCTCTCCCAAAAGCTATAGAATTACATTCAACCAGCGTTTCGATAAATATGGTATTGAAAGCCGGTATTACCAATACATCCGTATTCACGGAGATACCCTCAGCATGAGCACCTACGAGGTACCTGCCGGTAATTTATACGACTCGTTAGATATTGTAAAATCCGGAGTCAAGCCAATGATTATTGATCATGGGAAAAATATTCCTGAGCACTTGAACTTTCAGCCGGGAAACAGCAAAAAAGGCCAGGAGTATATGAAACGGATTGAGGAGTATAAACACAATAAAGAAAAATCTCATGAAGATAAAGTTAATACGAAAGATTAAACAAAGGATACGCGACATCTCAAATGTATGGAGTGTAGCAGGTATCCGCAATGTATACGTCATGGCTATACTTCCACACTTTGGCAGTAAAAGTACCCGTGATATACGTCGAGAACGGAAACAACAGGCAATCTTGCATTATCTTCAAACAAATTATCAAAATCTCATTCTAAAATACACACAAAAAGAAGAAATACCCCCAGCCTCCAATCAAGCACCTATATGGGTTTGCTGGTGGCAAGGAGAAAATGCGATGCCACCTATAGTACAAAGTTGCTTTCAATCTTTATGCTCACATGCTGGCAATCATCTGGTTCACCTTATTACACAAGAAAACATATCAAAATATGTTACTATCCCGGATTACATCCTACGAAAGGTTCAGGAAGGAAAAATCTCATTTACTCATTTTTCAGATATTCTCCGTATGTGTCTGCTCTATGAGCATGGAGGCTTATGGATAGATGCGACTGTATATGTTAGCCAGCCCATCCCTGAAAAAGTTTTTCAAGAACCGTTATTTACAGTGGCAGCCAATATTGATACAGATAACATTTCTCAAGCAAAATGGATGGGATTTATTTTAGGAAGTTCTCCTCAAGGAGTACTATGCAGTTTTGCACGCGAATTATTCTTCCAATATTGGGAAAAAGAGAACAAGCTTTTAGATTACTTTTTAATTGATTATGTCATCTCAATCGCTAAAACAAATCTGGCTTCTGTCAGAAGAAGTCTGAACTCCATCCCTACAGACCATTCTCAAATTTTTGACCTTGAAAATATGATGAACAAAGCATACAACGCAAACTCTTTCAAGACATTATGTGAGCAACAAATCTTTCATAAACTCAGCTATAAGAATAAACACGCACAATACACAAATAAAGGTGTCCGTACACTATATCATATGTTAATTTCAAAATAATTATTTTCTATGCTCTAAACGTTTTCGATTACGTATTTTCATCTCCTTCAGGAAAGAAGCCGGTATAAGGTATTCTATTATTTGTTTAATTCCATATCTCAACCTGCTTTCCAAGAATCTTTATTTTCCAAGTTAAAGTATGATCGACCCCACGAATCCGTGCACACTCCTTCTTAACAGCAATCTTATTTACAGATGAAACCCCATACACAGCCTCACAAAAAGATATATTAACAGGAATATATAGCATCTTTTCACCTCGTTTGTACAGATTATATACGAAATTATAGTCAGCAGATAAGCGATAAGATAAATCAAAGGGATGAGACTTCAATTCATCTACATCCGTAAACATTGACTGATGGCAAGCAGGCATGAGTTTTGGAGTCACTTCTGGTATATTCCCTTTTGCGGCAACTACAGCATATGATTTCTGCCTCAAAGTATCTCCGTATACAAGTTTTACTTCCATTGGTATTTCATGGGAAAATACAAAATCAATTGTTTTATCATTATAAAAAACGTCACCAGCATTCATAAAATTCACCCAACGCCCATTGGCTAATTTAACACCTTTGTTCATTGCATCAAAAATACCTTTATCTTTTTCGGATACAATTCGCACAGCAATCCCTTTTTCATGAAACAAAGGTTCCAATTCATAAATAATATTTAATGTGTTATCCGTTGATTTTCCATCTACCAATATATACTCCAACGGGCGATAAGTCTTGTTCAACACACTTTGCATAGTTTTAGCAATAGTTTGTCCTGCATTAAAACAAACTGTCACTACTGTTATGAGTTCTTTGGACATAATTCTATACATTTTCTATATTTAGGTCTTGCTAACCTCATAAAATACAATAATTGATCAAATACTCTTTTCAACTTATATGAAAAAGGCACTACGGGACGCTCGCCTTTCCACGGAGTTAAATCCAGATAGTGGAAATAAAGGCCTTTATAAGGATGCTGAGATTTATATTGCCAGGGTTTCTTCCCTCCCGTATAATGTATAATAACAGGGTGGAGCAATTCTTGGTCCAACGCTGCAATTGACTCCGGACGAATGCGACGTTGCGACGCAAGAAGCCATCTTGTACATTATAACGGAACGGTAAAAACAACTTACAATCATGAAGTAAAGCGTTTAAAACATCCTGATCATAAAAGACCAACTTACTTCCGTTTTTGGAGATATAATCCAAGCGCTTTAGACATCAATCCCTCTTCTCTCCAATAGTCTAAATTAACCAATAATACCCCAGAATTAAAATACGAATCTGATGAAGGATAGTGCAAACGTGTATAAATTTCTTCCCTACCACTCCACATATCCTCTACACAAGCTACTGCAAAAGTCTTCAAATCTGTATTCCAAAGTTTTTCTATTGAGCCCACAACAACCAAGTCACAATCCAGATACAAGACTTTATGTATTTTCAATGGCAATAAGTTACCTAGAAATATACGATAATAAGCAGCCAAAGAGATATGAGAACCTTCCGCATATCGAGGACAATCCTTTACCAAATCCATATCTACATAATAAAATTCCACTCTTTGGTGATATTTATTTTCAACAAACTCCACCATCAGACTTCTACATTCATTTGATAAATCTTCGGTAATCACATGTATATGAAAACTAACATTCTGATTATTTTCAAATAAAGATGTCAGCATGACTATACAATACTTCACATAAGAAGTATCTATATTGCAAGCTATGTGTATTGTTTCTTTTACCATTCTTTAAAATGCTACTTCCGACAATGCCTTTGTTATATAATACCCCTGACTTAATCTTTTACTTATTTCCACAGTATTCTGCTTCATCTTAGCATATTGCGCAGGAGTTAATGAAGATAATATTGTATCCAATTCGGCCAACGAGGATATACAAATCCCGATACCGTTAGAGCGAACAAAATCAGAAAGGGCGGCCTGATCCCAAATAATCACAGGTAATTCACAGCGAATATATAAAGAGGTCTTATGTGGATTATTGTATTTCAAATATTCTCCAAAATTACCGGTACAGGCATCTACAGAAAAGCCATCCCAAACCAGGCCAAAATCTCCTTCCGCCGTAGCAATCAACTCATCAGAGCGAACAAACCCCTTACAATTAAAATGCTCTTTTCCCTGTGCCTTTTCCAAATCAAATCCATTACCATATAAATTAAATTTATAAGAATGAACATAATTACCCACTTCATACAAAAAAGTATTTTTCCGAGGATTCAATGCTCCTGCATATACTACTCCGTAAGGTTGTGAGGGAACCAAATGAGAGGAGGCTGTAGTTTCTGAAAGATAATCAAAAATCTCAAGTACCCCTAAAGGAACCTTGCATCCGTTATCCAACAGCCATTGTTTCATCCGAGAATTATGAGCTATTATATAATCAGCATGCCCTAATCGATGAATTTCCTGAGCTACCGTCAGCTTTTTACGACGAAAGCTACCCAAATCATGAATGACAACAACTACCTTAGCACCTTTACAATGAGCTATCTGGCACACCAGTGTGAAATACTTTTTAAGTGGATATTGCACTACGAGCCTATCACCTTTTCTCAAAGAAAAAGGAAGTTTCAACACACCTGCTAATGTGGCCAGAAAAGCGAGTATGGAGTTTGTGTAACGCGTCTGACGTAAACCGACGTTTACAAAACCATTTGACTCCATAATCTGCTCTATATCGGTTTTTGCCTTATTCCCGGCTCCGTCTACTCCTTTATAATTGCGTGACAAATAACAATTTCTCATACATTTATCGATTACATTCTTTTTCCCATAATTCCAATGCCGAAGCTACCGTATCATCCATATCTGCATAAGTATATTGCCCTAATCGGCCGCCAAATATCACATTCTTACACTGTAAGGCCAGTTCCTGATACCTGCGATACATAGCTCCATTCTTCTCGTCATTGACCGGATAATAAGGTTCTTTACCTGGTTCATACGTATCCGGATACTCATAGGTAATGACCGTATGCGGTTGCTTTCCGTATTCAAAATGTTTATGCTCAATAACACGGGTATAAGGAATCTCCCGAGCTGTATAATTCACTACCGCATTTCCCTGGAAATCATCTATTTCCAGTATTTTTTCTTCAAATCGCAGACTACGATATTCCAGATGTCCGCATTGATAATCAAAATATTCATCAATACACCCAGTAAACAAAATACAGTCTGCCACGTCTTCCCAGCGAGTACGTTCAGTAAAGAAATCAGCATTTAATCGAACCTCAATGCCTTCAAGCAAAGCATCGATTAATTTATTATATCCACCTTCAGGAATTCCCTGATAACGGTCATTAAAGTAATTATTATCATATACAAAGCGGAAAGGAACCCGGCGAATTATAAACGCTGGCAACTCTTTGGCAGAACGTCCCCATTGCTTCTCAGTATATCCTTTTATCAGGCATTCGTATACATCTTTTCCACACAATTTCAAAGCCTGCTCTTCCAAATTAGCCGGAGTCACGATATGACTGTATGCCGCACATTGTTCTTTTATCTTTTCTTTAGCTTCCGCAGGAGTCACTACTCCCCACAGTTGATAAAAGGTATTCATGTTAAACGGCAAATTAAACAATCGATCACGGAAACGTGCTAACGGTGAATTAATAAAATGATTAAATGGAACCAATGAATTTACATAGTCCCAAACATATTTATTGTCTGTATGAAAATATGAGCACCATACTTATGCACGTGAATTCCATCTACATCCTCGCAATATACATTCCCTCCTTTATGGGAACGTCTATCTATTACCAGGCAGTTTTTCCCTGCCCGGGTAGCTTCACGAGCAAAAACTGCTCCAAACAGTCCGGCACCTACAATCAAATAATCATATTTTTTCATTACAGCCCAAACAATTATTTTAATTTATACTTATGCTTTTCGCAAAGCTACACAAAAAGAATGAATTACATATCTTTTGAGAATTTAGTATACCAAAAGCCTTTGAAAAGCACTAAAAGGAACGTAGTCTTTATCTTTTTTACCTGCAAAAACAAATGATTTTCACATTCAATTGGTAAAATAGAGAAGAAAACCTACCTTTGTAAAATTCGTAACCATTATATATTTAATATGAGGATAGGATTTGATGCCAAGCGAGCCGTACAAAATTTTACCGGATTAGGGAACTACAGCCGTTACCTGATTGAGATTCTTTATCGTTTCTATCCAGAAAACGAATATTTCCTTTACGCTCCGCATATCCGTTCCAATCCTCGATTCAATCACTTGCTTACCGCATGTCCTTCGCTTTCCTGCATCTCTCCCAAAGGATTATGGAAAAGTGCCGCTCTGCCTGGCGCTCCATCGGCATCACCCGTAGCCTGGAGAAAGATCACATCACTATTTATCACGGTCTTAGCAATGAGCTTCCACTCAATATCCGGAAAGCAACTCACACCCGAAGCGTAGTAACCATCCATGATTTAATTTTTCTGCGCTATCCACAATGTTATCCACCCATTGACCGTTTCATTTATACGTATAAATTCAGGAAGGCATGTCAAGATGCAAATGCCATAGTTGCCATCAGTCAATGTACCAAACGGGATATTATACACTATTTCGATATTGATGCAGATAAAATTCATGTTATTTATCAAGGATGTGATGAAGTATTTACCCATCCCGCACCAGAGCAGCTTAAGCAAGAAGCCAGAGAAAAATATCATCTTCCTGCAAAATACATTCTCTGTGTCGGGAGTATAGAAGAAAGAAAAAACGCATTATTAGCTGTAAAGGCCCTGCCTGGAATACCAGAAGATATACACCTGGTTTTAGTGGGAAAACGTACTTACTATACCAACCAGATTGATGCGTTTATCAAAAGCCATCGACTGGAAAAACGTGTGCATCTTCTTCATGATGTAACCTTCCAGTATCTACCAGCTATTTACCAACAGGCAGAAATTTTGTCTACCCTTCCCGATTTGAGCTTTGGAATTCCCATTATTGAAGCTCTTCATTCTGGTATACCCGTCATTGCTGCCACCGGCTCTTGCCTGGAAGAAGCAGGCGGGCCAGATTCTCTCTACGTACATCCAGACGATAAAGAAGGCATGACAAAAGCAATCTGCAGTTTACTGAATCACCCGGAGAAGAGACAGCACATGATAGAACAAGGCCTGAAATACGTTACCCGTTTTTCAGAACAAAGACAAGCTGAAGAATTGATGAACTTGTATCGCTCACTTACAGAAGAAAAAACAATATGAAAATAGAAATTTCTCCAGATTATCAATATATGGCAAAAGAACTCTTTGATATTCCACGTATGTTCGACGAGGAACAAGGAGAGATCGTCTATTCAGGCAGAAACTTTGTACGCCGTTTCATTATTCAAGGCACACCAGTCGTTGCCAAACGATTCAAACGAGTTAATTTCTTTCAACAGATTGCATATACATTCTTTCGCAGTACCAAAGCAGAAAGAGCCTTTCGCTATGCCGGAATCTTCAGAAAACGCGGGATAGAAACTCCTCATGAGATTGCTTTTCTTGAAACATATGAACACGGACTGTTCACTACCGGATATTTCATTTGTACAGCATGCCCAGACCCTCCGGCCTTCCCTTTTCTGGTACCTAAAGAAGATTACGACAAAACACTTGCTACAGACTTAGTGTCACTAATCGTCTCCATGCACCAGAAAGGTATTGTACATGGAGATTTGAATTTCGGTAACTTCCTGTTTCGAAAATCGGAAAAAGAAGCGCATTATCAGTTTCAGGTAATCGATATTAACCGTTCTCTCTTTTTGATACATGCCCTCCCAAAGAAGTATGTCTCAAAAATCTAAGTACTATTACGCACCGAAGAGATTTATTTGAGTTTATGGTTAGAGAATATGCACGGCAAAGAGAATGGGATGAAGAAGAAACACTTGCACACACCACTGGTTACCTACAAAAACTGGAACAAAAACATGCAAGAAAAGAAAAGATAAAACGATTATTTAAAAGATAAAACTATGATACCTAAAATCATACATTTTTGCTGGCTAAGTGGCGACCCATATCCTGAAAAAATTCGAAAGTGCATGAAAACCTGGAAAAAAGTCATGCCGGACTACGAAATAAAACTTTGGAGCATGGAAACATTCGATGTTTCTTCTGCACCAGTATATGTACAAGAAGCAGTAAAAGCCCGTAAATGGGCCTTCGCTGCAGATTATATCCGTATGTATGCCCTTTACACTGAAGGAGGTATCTATCTGGATTCAGATGTAAAAATTCTAAAAAGATTCGATGACTTTCTACATTATTCATTCTTTTCCAGCTTGGAATATCATCCCAGCCAACTGGAGCAAACCGGATCTATCCATAGAATAAGTCCTGAAGGGAAACGAATTGGTGATGACTATATTTCCGGTATGCAGATTCAAGCAGCAGTCATGGGAGCAGAACCTCAGTGTCCGTTTGTAAAAGATGTGTTAGACTGGTATGTTCATAAACAATTCTCCAAGGACTTATCGGCCGACATGTTCGCCCCTTTGATTTATGCACAACTGGCAGAAAAATATGGATTCTTATATTTAGACAAAGACCAAGATCTGAAAGATAATATGCATATCTTCCGCTCCGAAATTTTTGCTGGGAACAAACACGAAGTGACACCAGCGTCATACGCTATTCACCTCTGTGCTCATAGCTGGAAGAATTCTCTTTTGGACAAACTTCTTCTATTCATCAAGAAATTAAAAAAGGCATGAACAGTAATCCTCAAAGAGCCCTATTTACAATTGTTACTGTATCATATAATTGCTGTTCACTTATTGAAAAAACAATTAAAAGTGTATTACAGCAAGACTACCATGATACAGAATATATCATCATCGATGGAGAATCTACTGACGGAACAGTAGAAATCATCAAAAAATATGCACAACATCTTGCATTCTGGTGCTCAGAACCTGATGGAGGCATCTATCAGGGTATGAATAAAGGTATCTCACATGCAAAAGGAGAATGGATTCTTTTTTTAAACGCAGGGGATGTTTTCGCAGAAACAAATGTCCTGACAAAGGTTCTTCCTTTTACAAAGAATAAAGAACAAGATATTCTTTACGGAGATATCTTTACACTCAGAGGTAATGAAAGAGTTATCAAAAAAGCACTAGAGCCATGTAACAAACAACGGATGTTCTTTTGCCATCAAGCAGTTTTCGTTCGTACAGAACTGATGAAACAGTATCCTTATGACACACGTTTCAAAATGTCGGCCGATTTCTATTTCTTTAAATTTTGCTATCTGACAAAGAAAAAATTCCAACATATTCCCATTGTAATTTCTGTATACGACCGTACCGGCATTTCCAATACGCACCGAATAGCCGGACTAAAAGAAAACATCCAAGTGATTCGGGAATTGGACAAAGGCTGGGATAAGATTAAATTTCTTATCAAGCTACATTTTGTCATCTATTGGAACAGCATCAGAACATGGATAAAAAAGAATAGAATATAAATTATACTTGTGATTGTCTGCGTTCCCACTCTTCTTTAGTCCGTTTCCAGCGGTTATGACTCCAAAGCCAATAAGCAGGCTCCCGCTGAATCATTTCTTCCAGCATACGGGCATACATATCTGTAAGCTGGTAATCGGGTAGCTCTTGAGGATGTACTGTCATTCGTTTCAGTTCACAATGATAGTACCCTCTTTTTATCCGTTTTACATCTGTAAAATATACCACAGCTCCTACCTGCTTGGCTATTTGTTCCGTGCCGATGAAGATAGGAGTCTCACGATGCAGGAAAGGCACCCAATGATGAATGCTGTTCCACTTTGGCGACTGATCGGCAATAAAGCCTACAAATGTTTTTTGGTGCTCCCGTTTTAATGTAATGATACGCCGCAAGGTTTCTCGCATGGGAATACACTCCCCACCAAACTGGTTACGCAAGCGTAAAAATAGTTTATCAAAATTTTTATTATAAAGAGGATGATAGATTTGAGTGCACAATATATCATTACCTGTCCAGTAAGCCATTGAGGCTATCCACTCCCAGTTACAGTAATGTCCTAAATACATAAAGCCAAATTGACATTGTTTTCTCCAAATCGGCTTTCATATCTTCTACCCACTGAATGTCATCCGACGCATAATCTGTTTCTTCGACATGGAAAACAGCTTAATGGTTTCCACCATATAATCACAAAAGAAATGATAGAATTTCTTTTCAATGCGTATTATTTCTTCCTGACTTTTCTCCGGAAATGAACCCACTAAATTCTTACGGACAATGTTTCGCCGATAACGAACTCCATAATATAAAGGGATATACAGAAGATCAGAAAAAAAATAAAGTACTCGCAATGGCAACAGTGACAATAAATACCACAACGCAAAAACCAGATAATATGCAAATTTCATGGAATCTCTTTTTATAAAACACTGCAAAACTACAAAATTCCTGCTTTTTCAGAAGGTTTATCAAGTTAAACTTGCAGATTTACATTATCTTTGCCTATTATTTCAAACACTCAACTACCATGATGAAAGAATTCTTTCAACTGATGCGGCGCTTTGTAGCACCGTACAAAAAGTTCTTGGGATGGTCAATACTTCTAAACGTATTGTCCGCTGTTTTCAATATTTTTTCTTTCTCACTATTGATTCCGATATTAAATATCTTATTCAAGACCGGAGAGAACAGAAGTGTATATCAGCTGATGGAATGGGGAAGCGCTGATTTCAAGGATGTGGCTACTAACAATTTCTACTATTATACCACACAACTGATTGATAGTTTTGGCCCTGCTACTACCTTACTTTTTCTCGGATTGTTCCTCGCAGGAATGACTTTGCTCAAAACAGCCTGCTATTTTGGTTCATCGGCCATTATGATTCCTCTACGAACTGGAGTAGTAAGGGACATTCGTATTTTAGTCTACAAAAAGTAGTGTCGCTTCCTTTGGGCTTCTTTTCAGAAGAACGGAAAGGTGACATCATTGCCCGTATGAGTGGAGATGTGAACGAAGTAGAAACCTCTATCACCAGTTCACTGGACATGCTGTTGAAGAATCCGATTTTAATCATTTCTTATTTTGCAACTCTCATTGCCACCAGCTGGCAGTTGACCTTATTTACCATCCTTGTACTGCCTACCATGGGATGGGTCATGGGAAAAGTGGGACGCGCCCTAAAACGCCAGTCTTTAGATGCACAAAACCGCTGGAGCGACACCATGTCACAGCTGGAAGAAACCTTGGGAGGATTACGCATCATCAAGGCATTCATTGCAGAAAAGAAAATGACGGCACGGTTTGAGAAATGTTGCAATGACTATCGTGATGCGGTAAACAAGGTCGCTATCCGCCAGTCATCTGCACACCCTATGAGTGAGTTTTTAGGTACATTGCTTATTGTGGCTGTGCTTTGGTTCGGAGGTTCTCTAATTTTATCGAACCACTCCTCCATCAATGCGTCTACCTTTATATTCTACATGGTCATTCTATATAGTGTTATCAATCCGCTCAAGGAATTTTCCAAGGCAAGCTATAACATTCCGAGAGGATTAGCCTCTATGGAACGTATTGACAAGATTCTAAAAGCAGAAAATACCATTCAGGACCCTGTACACCCACAACCTTTGAAAGAAGTAAAAGAAAAGATTGAATTTAAAGATATTTCATTCAGCTATGACCAAAAGAAAGAAATTCTGAAACATATCAACCTGACAGTAGAAAAAGGTAAGACCGTGGCTCTGGTAGGCCAGTCCGGTTCCGGAAAATCCACGTTAGTAGATTTGCTTCCACGTTATCACGACGTACAGCAGGGAGAAATCACCATCGACGGAACCAATATCAAGGAAGTAGCCATTCACGACCTGCGCAGTTTGATTGGGAATGTCAACCAGGAAGCTATTTTGTTTAATGATACTTTCTTCAACAACATCGCTTTTGGAGTGGAAGGAGCAACCATGGAACAGGTCGTTGAAGCAGCCAAGATTGCCAATGCGCACGATTTCATCATGGAAAAACCGGAGGGATACAATACCAATATCGGCGACCGCGGAAGCAAACTTTCCGGCGGACAACGTCAGCGTATCAGCATTGCACGGGCTATCTTGAAGAATCCTCCGATTCTGATTCTGGACGAAGCGACTTCTGCCCTTGATACGGAATCTGAACGTCTGGTACAAGAGGCATTGGAAAGACTCATGAAAACCCGTACCACAATTGCTATTGCCCACCGGTTATCTACGATTAAAAATGCAGATGAAATATGCGTACTCTATGAAGGTGAGATTGTAGAACGAGGCACACACGATGAACTGATTCAGAAAAACGGATACTACAAACGGCTCCATGATATGCAGTCGCTATAAACAATAAAAAAGTGGAGAGTCATAATGGCAAACTTTTTTTGTTTGATAATTGATTGATAACCAGTAGTTAGTTTCGCTTAAAAAAGCTAATCTCTACTTATAAGCATACATAGAGGGTTTCAATAACCAACTGATACTGAAGACAAAAGTATA